>JGI20166J26741_11789584_pt1 | contig 10240 bp, 11 predicted proteins | sample TergutCu122P5_FD_26741 | JGI IMG/M metagenome (IMG submission 26741) | reverse complement strand
CCCTCTGCTCCGCAGCCTCCGTTCATGCCGGCGCTGGAAACCCACCGGTATTTACGTTTTATCTCGTTATCACGACGTATCTGCATACCCTGAATCCGGTGAGAGCTGTCGCGTACCGGAATCAGGATTCCCCGGCTTGTAGGCACAAATGACCATTGTCCGTCCTTATCGGGATAAAACCCCGGGACACCCTCAAGAGCGCATCCGACGTTTATTATATGTTTTGCCAGGGCTTTCTCTCCTACGACCGGAGTTGACCGGTATTCGTTTTCATAAATAACCCGTTCAGATAAGCCCCTATTAAAAAGGTTAGCCTGGTGATCCTGCGCCAGTGTGAGCAACGAAAGAAGCGTACTGTACGCGGCGTGCCTGATTTCAATATCCGCTGCCGGCGTTTCAGCCGGTTCCGGAGGCATCGGGATGGAAACTTGGGAAGGGGTTTTCCTCCCGGAATCCTCACCCTTTATAACACGTTTCAGTTCCTCGCGGATACCTTCCCTTGGCGTGTTGGTATAATAAGCATACAAATCAAAAACACCGCCGTGCCAGCCGCACTTGGGACACCGGAATACGTCTTTGTAAATATTGATGTTAAGGTGCTTATCGTGTCTTTTGCCCTGGCTGTCGCAGTGCGGACATGGTACATAATATGAGCTCCTCCCGTTTGGCGGGTACGGCAGCGGTAATATCGGAATGATATCCGTCATGTGAAACGTGTCCATGCGGTTTCCTTTCCGAGACGGCATAGAGCAGATCTGAGTCCGCCCTATGCCGCTCCTAAACTTCTTACGCCGTAGCCGCTAAAGAATGTTCGCAGATCAGTTTAGCGGCTGATGATATTTCGGGATTACCCGTAAATTTGTTGGCTACCCATACAAGGGCGTTGGGATCGAGTTTTATCAGATCACCCAGGGTCTTGCCGCTGAATTTTTGGATAGGGCAGGCTGTTTTCATCGCCTTTTCAAGCGGGTCCTCGGTTGCTGTTGCACTTTTCGCGGCAGCCGCGCTTTCCTCAGCGGTTGTACTTTCCTCAACATCCGCATTTTTCCCAACAATTCCGCTTTCACCGGTTGCTGCCGCTTCTGTATATTCAGGCTGTGATTGTATAGCTCCAGGCTGGACGGATGGCCGCACCGGTTCAGACTGCGCGGCATGCTTGTGTTCCGGCGCAGCCGTTTCCGAGGATGCCCGGCTCAGTTCATCCACGGCCGGTTCATCAAAACTCTCGCCGGCCGCGTGAAATTGTAAGCCGAAGCCGGCATTACGCAGAGCGATACCCAAGGCCGCCGTCTGCGACCACTCCCTGGGAGAAACAGTCGGTTTTGCCGGATTATACCCTCTGGAGGCCGTGGCTTCTGAAAGGTACTGATCCATAGGATTGTTGTAATGCGCATAGACCCTGGCCGTGGCGACGAAACAATCCGTACCGGGCATTACATTGAGCGTAAAACGCCCCTCGGGGTATTTAAGCCGAAACCAGGCGATCTGAGCCATAACGGGAAGACGTTTGCGCGTCTCCCCGGTATTCAGGTCTGTATAATCCACAGCCAGCGGCGCAGGATCAAAGCCTTCCACGGCGTTGATTGTGCCGATTTTAGCAAGAGCGGCGGATTTGTCTGCATTGATCATCATAACGCTTCCTTTTTTATTTCGACATATGTTTGGCGATACTGTATCCATACCGGCAATATGACCTGAATGACCGCCGCGATGGTTTTGCGGTAGCAATCCGTGTCATTTCCTGGCGCGAAGCTGCTAAAGCACTTGCGATAATCCTGTATAACCCTCTGTAAATTGAGCAAGGCGGTGTCGCGTTGTTTACTTGTTTCCTCGCTTACGCTGACGCTGCTGCCATAACGGCGTTCCTGCGTCAGGTTCTGGATATACGCGTCGGCCATCTGATAATGTGTCACCAATAATTTCACGTCGGCGCTGTTTGGCGCGGTCTTCTGAAACATCTGGCAGGTTTCCAACACCTCGATCCTGTACAGAAGCTCCTGCTGTTCCCAAATTTCCGCCGGCCCGGGCATAGCCGTTTGCATAGATGTATCGAATCTGTTTTTACTTGCTTGGTAAGTTTCGAGCATAGTAGCCATTTGTTAACCCCTTTCGGATGTGTTCTTTTGTGAAGCGTTTTTTACGAGCCGGTAGCAATGGACCGCACGGGCCTTAACATCCGGTCTTTGCGGCGGATTTTCCGGCAGCCGGCGAAGATTCCGTGATCCGCGCCGCCAGCATGGTGCCGCGCTTTTCGGCGTCTGTTTTGTTAATGGCGATACTCAGCGCCTTTCGGTCGCCGACAATAGTGACGCGCTGCTTGGCTCTGGTAATAGCCGTGTAGATCAGCGGTCGCTTCAGCATGATGTAATGCTGTGTTTGTAAGTTGATAATGACAGACTGATATTCGGCCCCCTGAGCTTTATGGACAGTGCAGGCGTATGCCAGTTCCAGAAGATCCAGTTCATGCGGCTCATACTCGGAAACGCGCCCGTCGCCGAAGTCTACCCGAATGATGATGTCGTCACCGTCTGAAATGTCGGTTATGTACCCGATGTCGCCATTGCTGACGTCACCTTTGTTTTTAATCTGCATCACCTTATCGCCCAACCGGAATACTCTCCGTCCGGATGATATTTGAGGCTTACCGGATACCGGCGGGTTTACTTTTTCGTGCAGCCTCTCATTCAAAGCGTTGACGCCGGTTTCTGTCTTTTTCCGGTATGGGGTGAGCAGCACCACGTTATCCAGACCTACTCTTGACACCTCAGCCAGATACAGCGGCTCGATCATGTTCGCAGATTGCTCAAAGCTGGAACTTTCGTGAAGAACAAAATCATCGCCGTAATCCAGTTTCGAGTCGCTATGTCTTATGCGTTTTGCGTTCACCGCGATTCTGCTGCCGCTGTCCTGGCGAAAGACCTGATCGAGTTTCACGACCGGGATTTGCCCACAGGCGATGATTTCGCTCAGTACCGCTCCGGGTCCTACAGAAGGAAGCTGATCCGAATCACCAATCAGAACCAGTTGGCAATCTTTTTTGAGCGCTGTCAGTAAATGTCTTGCCAGATAAATATCCAGCATCGAGACTTCGTCTACCAATACCAGATCAGCTTCAAGCGGTTGAGGATCACTGTACTCACCGTCGTCTCCGGCCAGAAGGCCCAGAGCTTTATGAATCGTGGAAGCCTGGTAGCCGGTACATTGCTCCATACGTCTGGCGGCGCGGCCCGTAGGGGCGCAGCAGACGACGGCAGCGTCCTTGTGAGCCTTGCTGTAGATATTCAGCAGCACACTCTGGATCAACGTCTTCCCGGTGCCGGGGCCGCCTGAAATAATGCAAAGATGAGATGTCAGGGCGATTTTTATGGCCTGCCTCTGCTCCGGGGCAAGGGCTATGCCAAGTCTCCGCTGTTCAGAATCAATAGAAGCATCCAAGTCTGTTTTGAGCCTGACACCGCTCAATGAGATCATATTTTTGATTTTATCGGCAACGGATTGTTCCGCTCTCGCGGTTGAATCCCTGTAAACATGATCCGCGTAAACGGAGAGCTCACCGTTCTTTAAGAGTTGAAACGCCTGGTTAGCAGCCATCCCGATTGTCAGCCCTTCCGTGTTAAGGAGTTCGACACACTGGAGGACAAGCTCCTGATTCCCGAGACACAGATGCCCGCGGGTTTCGGCTTCCTTTAACGTGTAGAGTATGCCGGCGGAGATTCTCTCCTGCGACAGCGGACTCAATCCCATGCTTCTCGCTATTGCATCCGCGGTTACAAATCCGATCCCAGCCATATCGCAGAGCCGGTATGGGTGTTCGCGTACAATGTTCAGTGCGTCTTTACCGAACTGCTTAAATATCTTTACAGCCCGGTTAGGTGAAATACCGTGTGGCGCCACAATATCCCTGGCTCCGCGTGAGGCCAGATAGGAGTCGATAATCCGTTCAAGCTTGTTTTTACTGATACCCTGAATGCTCATGAGTTCTTCCGGGCTGTTATCGAGCACATCCAGAGTCCGATCGCCGAATGCGGTATATATTCGTTCGGCAATCTTCTTACCGATCCCTTTTATCAAGCCGGAGGAGAGATAGGCGACGACGCCAGCCTTTCCCGGTTTGATGATTTCACGGTAATTTGTCATTTCAAACTGCATACCGTATTTGCTTTTCGCCCATTGGCCGGTCATCTCAAACCGCAGGCCGGGAGTCATGGGCAGATAATAGCCGACTACCTTGGCCTCGTAAAGCTGGTTGCCGGCTGAGTCCACAAGCCTGTCGTGAATGCCGTAGACGGCGACTGTATACCCGCCGGTTTCGGCCTCACGGTCTGTCTTGGGGTATATCAGCTTTTTGAAACTGCAAATCATGATCCGCCTCCATCATGTGGCCGATACCAGTATCGGCCGCGTTTTCTCAACAAAATAGCTTTCCTCCTGTACGTCAAAGTTTTTGGCAAGCCAGAGCGCTTCCTCGACCATTGCGTCGGCGAGTTTGTCGAAGCCTTGGACGAGTTCGACCCGGTCTCGGAGTTGGTATATCGGCCAGTCGGAAAAATCCTCCCCATCATCGGTACCCCTGCCAGGGTAAGAAACGATGCGCATATGGGTATAGGAATAATCCCGGCGGGCGGGTTCATAACAAGCGCCGCAAATGTTGCCTGTTTCGGCTACGGATGTGTAATTCATCTGCCCGCAGCGCGTACAGTAACTTTTATATCCGCTCGGTTCCCTGCTGCCTTGATAGAGAACAAGGTAACCGCCGCTTCTGCCGTTCATGCCGGCCTGCCAGCGATAATCGTGTTCATCGCCAAATTCGTTCATCAGGTCATTTAGTGATTCGTAAAACTCCGGAACCTGTATTAACGAGAAAAGTTTATCCACGATCCTGGATTCAAATCCCAGATGATGGATTTTCAGATTGCAGGCGTAGGAAGTACAGCGGTTCCAAGAGTTCATAGTATTGTAACGAAAATGCCCGGACAGATAATTAGCCATTGCCTCCCGCGATCGTTTATCAACAGGATGATAAAATTTACGCATCGTGATCCTCGTACGCTTGGTTTAATATCTCCGGTTCAGATTCCCGGTTATCAGACAGGGAAAGCATATCATTTCGCTTGAACCTCAACCTTGATCTTGCGGCTGCTGGTTGTTTTCAGCACCGCGTCGTAGATTGAGGGATGGCTCTTTTTGAGCAGGTCGCTGTCCACCCGGCGGGTAAACTTTGTAATATAACTGACTACAAGTTTATCCGCGGCGGTTTCCAGTACGCCATACTCATGTGTGCCCATCATCTCAGCGATTTTCACCGATAAAGCGGTAACCTCCTTTTCATTTTCTCTGACCTGCCTGTCCAGATCGGCGTTGCTTATAAGCAGATGCGCGATCCTCCGCAGTGCTCTCTCGTGTTTTTTCCCAAACTCAATAGTGGGCTGGCCTGGCTGACTCGCCCCGTATATCCTGGCTAAAGCTGTCATAGCCTGACTTGGATTCACGCCCGACATATTCGGCGGGTTATTTGTCCTGAGCATTTCGATGAAATCGTCCAGCCGCTCGAATATCGCGGCCTCAATATCGCGGTCACGGTTGATCCGGCGTATGGCCATGTCGGTATTCGGATTTGTGCCCCACATGCACGCGATGTCAGCGAATTCCAAATCCATAACCGCCAGATAAAAACGCACCTGGAGCTCATAGTGGTGAGGAACGGTGTCGTCAACCCAGTCACCGGCTTTGTGCCAGCTTGTGGTCTTGCACTCTAAAATCCCTCTTCTGCCGGACGAATCCCTTATCTGGTAATCAAGGTTGGCAAGAGCGTACGGATGGTCAGCGTGCTGATATAAGCCATTATCCTCTATAACCGTGTTCCCTGTCTTTTTCCCGTACCAGTACGCGACTACAGGTTCCATAAGATGGCCCATTTCTTTCTGGTCGGCGTTGTCGGACTCATTAGGTTTCATCAGACCTTTTTTAACTCGCCAGAGCTCCAACGGGGTAATCCAGGGGTTTTCTCCGAACACAGTCGCTACATCGCTGCCGCCGATGGTGTATTCGATATCGTTGTCAGGGCCGTGAGCGCGGCATTCAAGCCAGCGTTCATTGCTCATGCCTTTGGTATCGCAAAGCATTTTAGGCCAGCTCATTACCAAGTCACCGCCTTCGCGTAATCGAAACCGGGCCAGTCTAGGGCAAGGGCCCGCGCCATTGATTCCTCAAGCAGCAGCATTTTGTTCACGGGTGTGTGTTCGGTTTTGGAGATAAACATGATCTCCTGCATCGCCATAAAAACGTCGTGCGCGGTCGCCGCCCCGCCGCCGTAGGCTACCTCGAACATACCGATAGCCTCCAGCGCCGCCTTTTTGGGCATGGACAGCTTTTTGCAGACGGCCGTCATGGCGTTTACCGGGTAATCCAGATAAACTTCCGTCAGTTTCTCAAGCCTCTTGACCGAATCCTCAAATTGCGCGAACAACATATCGAGGCCCATGTGAAAATCACTGACCTTGGCCTGCCTGCGGTGATCGGTAGCAACCATACCACCGATGTGGATCGGATACGCCAGACCCAGCAGCAGCGCCGAGACTTTGGCGGAGGCGATACCGGTGTCTGAAGTGGAAAAACGGATCCCTGGCGTAAGCTTAGCCGCGAGAGCTGTCTTCCCCTGAGCTTCCAGCGTTTTGCGATAGGCGCCGAGCAGATCCTCCTTCTGATCCGGCATAGACCATGCGGCGCCGGTGATCGAATGATCGCTGTAGCCGTTCTCGAACTCATTCCCGGGGAACCGCTCGTCCAGCTTGGTTTTAATGCTATCCATAAGTTCATTGATAGGCAGGATGGAGTAGTCCTTCTCATCGCCGGAATGCGCCGCGGATATCTTCTGATCGCGGATAAGGAGCAGCGCGTTATCCTTATGCAGCGCCAGGCAGGCGTTAAGCGTATCCGCTAAATCCTGCCGCCTGAGTTTGGGGAGCGCGGTGCCGCCGATCTTGGCGCGGTCAAGAAGGCTCTTGTACGCCGTGTCCCTTACCGGGTAATATGATCCGTTCAGCTTGATGGCCAGACCAAGATTCTTTGCCGTGTCTTTGACCGCCTCCTCGCTGACACTGGGATCAAAGGCCGGCATGTCGCTGTACAGCGCCGACCTTTCGTCCAACGGTTCCACGCGCAGGCTGTTCACCTCCGCTCGTAACCACAGACTGTTTTTTGCCTGTTCGGCATGATAGGTCATCATGTCGGCCAGACTGAAGAAATTGATTGTGAAGCTGTCCTGATAAGGCTCTTGCATGGTGCATTCTCCTCGCTGTTTTTTAACGGATTTACCGCCTTTGAGTTACTTCCGGTCTCCCACGCATAGCGCGGGGCTTAATCGGGAGTTATGACGGGTCTGCCGCCGTGATACGCAAAAACGGCGTTTCATAGCCGGGATGTCTGCGTTTATCTTAAAACGCAGTTCAACCAGGCACTCTGAAACGCCGTTTTGCTTAAAGTACATAAGCCGGAAAACAAAAAAGTGCCATTAACGGGTTTCTCCGCAAATGGCACTAAGTAACGCTGGTAAACTGTGCGCGCTTGTTTCAAACGGCTCTGATACTTTATAAGAGAATTGTAACACGACTGAAGCCTTAAGTCAATGACGAGATTAAGCATATGACGAGATTAAGCCTGATTAAGCCTGACGAGATTAAGCCTGATTAAGCCTGACGAGATTTAGCTTACAAATTCAAGCTTACAAATTTTCAATATATGTTTCCACCGCCAAAAGGAACACTTCCGCGTTCCTGATTTGATCCTCGACCTCAGCTTTGGAGATCACATAAAAGTCATCGTAGTCGCTGTCGTTACGCACGTCAAAGGCGTCCTCAATTACCCTGGACAATTCGGGCGTGAATATGCCGGTTTTGACATATCTTTGTCTGAATGCCGATATGATGCCCGAATGCTTCTTTGAATCATAAGCATCCAAGGCCAATACCGCCCGCATTGCATGGAATATGCAGTAGTATGAACGGTTGGCGGAGTCTTTGTATAAGCCGGAATCCACAAGCGCTTGCGCGGCGGCCAGGCAATCCCGAGCCTGCCTGAGCCGCGCCATAGATAAAGCGATATGCCTTTCTTCAGGCCGCATACAGATCCACCCCGTCTTTAACTATGTTCATATAAAAAGGCAGAACATCGATGAATTCATTGAATGTCGCGCAGTCTGCGACGTGCAGTGAAACGAGGACGCCATACTCCAAGCCCAGGTCGCCGGCGGCGTCGCGAATTTTACGCGTGGTTTTCAAGGCATCACCTTTTGCTATGTTCGCAAGCACCATAATGTCAATGTCCGATTCATCGTCAAAATCGCCTCTGGCGTAGGAACCGTAGAGGATCACACGGTCGAGCTTATCGCCCAGGCACTCCCGGGCGGCGTGGACGACCCTGCCCGTTATCTCACTTAGAATTGATTGGCTGCACATAAAGATCACCCATTTCATTTTTATACTATAACCGATTTTGCACATTGTAAGGTCTTGGTGTATGCTTCTGCCCGCCGACAGAAAGAATGTCTATAAAGTCCTGATATATGTCTCTACCGCTGACAGAAAGACTGTCGCGTTTCCGATCTGCTTTATTATCTCATCTTTCTGAATGGCATAGAAATCTTCATAATCACTGTCGCCCCGGACATCGAAAGCGTCACTGATAATTTTTGAAAACTCCTTTGGGAATGCACCGGTTTTGATATATCGATGAGTAAACGCCGATATGATTCCGGAGTGTTTCTTGGAGTCAAATCTTTCTACAACCAAAACAGCCCTCATAGCGTGAAAGATGCAATAGTAAGAACGGTTAGCCACGGATTTATAGGCTCTGGCGTTCTTCTCCCGAATGGCCGAATCAATACATTCATGCGCTTGTGATAGGCGATAATTGACAATCGCCTGTATCGTTTCACTAAGCACTTAGAATCACCCCGTCCTTCAGCACATTCATGTAGAACGGCAGATCGTTCGCGAATTTATTAAACTTCGCGCTGTCCGTTACATGGAGTGAAAGAAGCACGTCGTATTCCAGATCAACATATCCGATGAGTTCACGGATTTTGTGTCTGGTTTTCAGAGCTTCCCCAGCGGGTATGTCGGCAAGTATCAATATGTCGATGTCCGATTCATCGTCAAAATCGCCTCTGGCGTAGGAACCGTAGAGGATCACACGGTCGAGCTTATCGCCCAGGTATTCCCGGGCGGCGTGGACGACCCTGCCCGTTATCTCGCTTAGAATTGATTGGCTGCACATAAAAATCCCCCGTTTTGTGTGAAAGTTTTTAGTAGCCGTTCATTTTGTATTATAACCGATTTCAGTTATTGCCGCAAGGATGAAAAACGGAAATATGCAAAACGGAGAAAACGGAGAAAAAAGAAATAAACAAAACGGAGGGCATGACGATTGCTCGTCTGCCCTCCACAGGTAATAATTTAAACTACAGCGGTTTTCCCGGAACCGTTGGGACCGGCGAATGATACCGCTTCAGAAATACTGTCTCAGGGTCTTTCCTGATCATCCGGTTTGAACGGCACTTCCTCAAACCCCACTGTGTCGCAATAGTAAAATCGGCTACCATTCTCATCGTAAAACTCAACGATGTCGGATATAGACAACGATCTGCCCGTATAACCCGGCGGATGTTTAAGATTGAATATCCTGAAAATATCCTCCGGATTATCAGTATTGAGCTGACCGTCGAACATAATCCGGTACAGATTCGCCGGAGGAGCGGTAAGTACCTTTTTATGTACCGAACTGAGATCCATGTATGCAAACTCACCATCGGGCGGTTCAATCTGATGAATCCTGCACCGTTTGACAACGCGTATTACCTCATGCCCAGGCTGTTTAGTAGGCATATGCGCCTCCGTCAATTCCAACGGCGATTCAGCGCCGAAGCATCTACCCCCGTTTTCTCTTTGAGCCTTTCTGCAATCGTCGCAGAAACTGAAACGCGTGCCAGCGCAGGGGGCTCTGTCGACGTAACAAAACTGTCTTTCCATCTTTTCCTCCATTCCGCCGCTCAGCGGCGGCACAAATATTTTATGGAAGCGGTATAATCCGCCCAAAACCGTACAATAGTTCCTCTCCTTAAACCCGAATATGCCGCTTCACCACGTTGGTCAGCGCTATCGGCAGTTTGTTCAGGTCGGTGATATCCAGAAACGCGTCGCCGTATATCCGTTCGATATTGGCCTTGTCATCCCCGATTGCAGCG
>JGI20166J26741_11789473_pt1 | contig 10241 bp, 6 predicted proteins | sample TergutCu122P5_FD_26741 | JGI IMG/M metagenome (IMG submission 26741) | reverse complement strand
GCGGGTAGAAAATCTGTACCCGGTCCAGGAAAAACACCTCGGCTTTACCAGGGTAATCCTGAAAGAAATTCCCGCGGATGAGGTAAAAAAATATTTGACCATTATAAAGCGGGCAGGATTCAACGAGGTGATCATCCGGGAAGATACTTCGGGAAATCCCGTGGAAAATCCCGTTGAAAATGCCATTGCCGAAAAATGGGAAATAAATTCGCCGGAAAGTTCGTTTTTGTCTTTTGAATTTAACCTGGACAAAAACTACATTGTCATTGAAAACAATGATGCAAAGCTCGCCCATTTCGGGAAATACAGCATTCCCCTGAAGGATATGATTATTCTGGAAAATTTCGGGATAATTGCCATCACCGAAAATAACGAGGCTGGCGTTTCCTTCTCGTTCTCGCCTGCTGATGAGCCTGATAAAACGATGAATTTCACCGCAGTAAAAGCAAAAGCGATTGCAAAATCTCCTGAGCTGGATTTATTCTGTAGAACATGGAAAGTTGTTGATTGCACCGAAAAAAACAATATTGGCATGCTGCTGTTTATTTCTGCTGCGGGAACGTATTTTTTCACCGATACCAAGGGCGTCTCGAACAGTTTGTCCCACTGGAGATGGTTCGATGACAAAAGAGAGGAGTTTGAATATTCCCATGATAACTGGGAACATTACGGCAGGGCGAAAATAACAGATTTATCCATAAACTCCCTCGGCGTAATTGATCCCGGCTATTTTGATTTTTCTCCCGGATATTCAACTGCAGGGTTCAATAATATTTGGGGACTTGTGCCGGTCAATAATTGAAAAGAGGAGATATGCTATGAAAAAAGTCTGGTTTGTTTTTTTTGCTCCGCTGCTGGTTTTTCTTTGGACCGGGTGCGCTTCCGCGGGAAAGGCCGCGCTCCTTTCCCAGCATGACACTATAGCTTTGGTGTCGGTGGCAGCCAACCAGGATATCAACTGGCTTAATGAAGATTCTACGGATCCCGGGACCGCCGGTCCTTTTGTCAAAAGAGCCCTCCGGGCGAATCCGGATAATGCCATTGTATCAAATGCAGGCGATCTCATGAACAGGGCGGAAGCAATTATCCGCGAAAACATGGGCAGCACAGGGGTGATTAACCTGGCGGACAAAGACACGGTGCTTAATTCCCGGGCCTACCGGGAAGCCCGGATAAACAAGTACCAAATAAATCAGGAAATGGTAAAGCCCGGCGATTATCAGTTCATTGACTTTCGTGACAAGAATTTTCCCCCCGCCCTGGCCGCAGAGACGGGCATACAGCGCAGCATGTTCGTGGAATTCAATTTTACCAAGTCCATGGCTACCGGGGCCGGCAAATTCGGAACCTGCCGGGCCAATGTGACCATGAACGTCCTTATCCTGGACGCCCAGGGGAAAACACTTTATAGAACAACCGTTTCCCTTTCGAGCGGATCTACAATTAAAGTTTCAAACGGGGTGTATTCACAAAGCGGTATGACGGGCCTTTTTGAATCCGCCATTACCGATGCCTGTTACGAATTCCTGGACAATCTGGCAAATTAGGAGCCAACCCGCCGGTCAAGTGACCCGGCAGACTGGCCGTTACCGGGGGCTATGCAGGGGTATCTGCAAATTTTTCTTTTAGCCCGGCGAGGGTTTTTACTGCATCGGTAAAACTAAAATCTTCTATCTGCTCTATCAGTTCATCGCTGCCCGGTATGGTACAAAGGCGGTCAATTAGCTTTAGGGATTCAGGATTACCGCCTTTTAGCAGCGCCTCCAATTCTTCAAAAAGTTCGCGCGCATTAAAGGTATCCATTACCGGGGCGGGGCTTTTTAATTGCGAGGGCTTTATTGCGCCCTTTAAAAAAGATTTTGTGGTTTTAAGGGCTTTGGATAATTCGGATTTAAGGCGGTTCAATTGTAATCCGGTTACCGCAGTTTCGTTGTTCTTTAAGGTGTGTTCAATGTCCTCTGCGGCTTTCTGCAGCGCAAATTTGCCTATTATCCCGGCGTTGGTTTTTAGCGTGTGTGTCAGCCTGCGGGCCAGTGCGGTATCGCCCGATTCTATGGCCCCTGCAATTTCGTCAAATTTGGTCTGGTTAATTTTGACGAAATCCTTTTTAAGCTGCTTCTGCAGATCCTCTTCTTCGCTGCTTTGATTCTTTTCCATGGCTTCAAAACTCACCGGTTCCAGGTTCTTCAATAAAACCCGCCAAAGCTCCCGGGCCGTGAAGGGCTTGCCGATATAGTCGTTCATGCCAAGGTTTTTATATAGTTCCACATCTTCGGTCATGACATTTGCGGTCATCGCTATGACAGGAGTTCCTGTGCCCAGTTCCATGATTTTCGATGCCGCCTCGATTCCGTCCATTACCGGCATGTGAATATCCATTAAAATCAGGTCATAGGGTTCTTTGTTTTCCGCAATCCGATTTTTCACCCTGGCGATACCTTCCCGGCCGTTTACCGCAATTTCAGCGCCAAGCCCTACTCTGGCAAGATGTTCGGTAATAAGGCGCTGGTTCATCTGGTTATCTTCGCAGACCAGAACTTCGCCGTTGAACAGGGGTTTTTTAATTTCACCCGCAATAGTTCCCGCATCATGAGTACCGCTCGTCACATCTACGGTGTCAAAGGTAAGGGTAAAACTGAACGTGCTTCCCTGTCCCGGCCTGCTTTCTACCTCAAGAGCAGAGTCCATAAGATGCAGGATATTTTGGGTTATCGCAAGCCCAAGCCCTGTGCCGCCGTACTTGCGGGTTGTACTTGTATCCGCCTGTATAAAAGGCTCAAATATTATGGCAGCCTGGGCAGGCGTCATTCCGATGCCGGTATCCTTTACCTCAAAACGCAGGGTGACGGTATTTTCCGCGGCGTTTTCGATGCCCACAAAAAGGCTGACCTCGCCGGAATCGGTAAACTTTACGGCGTTGGAAAGCAGATTGATCAGTACCTGCCGCAGCCTTGTGGGGTCCCCGATTAGTTTTTTCCCGGTTATCGGTTCCGCAAGGTACGACAGCCTGATGTTTTTAATAATAGCCCTTGATGCAATTGTACTTTCGCTGGCAGTTATAAGTTCATTCAGATCAAACGGAATATGTTCCAGCTCCATATTGCCGGATTCGATCTTCGAAATGTCCAGAATATCGTTGATGATCTGCAAAAGCCATTTTGAGTTTTCCTTGATTATGCCCAGGTACTCGCCGGTTTTTTCTGAAACATCCCCGTCCAGGGCCAGCTCCGAAAAGCCCACGATGCTGTTCATGGGCGTCCGGATTTCGTGGCTCATGTTGGCAAGAAAAGCCGATTTTGCAGCCGATGCCTGCTCCATCTTCTTAAGGGCTTCATGCAGCTGCATTTCGTAGGTTTTCTTTTCGGTTTCATCATAAAATGAATTCAGAAAGACTTTGGAACCGTCTATCCAGTTTACTATTGCTGCCCTGCCCCCCAGCCACATACCGGTACAGGCATCCCAGGCGTCGTGGTAGGTGGATACAAAAGAGCCGTTTGACAAAATTTTTTGGAGCTGGCATATGGAACAGGGCTCATCCAGTTTCCGGATTACCTTGTAGCATTTCCGGCCCAGGCAGCTTTTCCTGTCCACGCCGTACTGCTCCGCAAGGCTGCGGTTTATGTAAAGCAGATTGTAGTCATAGTCCACCACGGATATCATGGTATCAAGGTAGTCCATAACGGCCATTGTTTTTTTCATCATGGAAATCGAATCGGCGAGGGTTTTTATGCCGTCAATTATTTCCTTGTAGGAGCCTGAGTATTTGTCCGCATCAATAAGGTAATTAATATCGCCGTAAATATTCAGATCCCGGGTAAGGTGCGACAAATCGTTGGTCATGGATTTGACTACGTCGATAAGCGAATACACGTCCAGGGTCAGTATTCCTATCTCGTCTTTAAAAACATTGCCCCGGTTAATTTCAACATTCACATTGCCGCTGGTAACTTCCGAAACAAGCTGAACCACGCGGTTTATCGGCCGGGTGATCCGTACAATAATAAACAGCAGCGCAGTAATGGAGATAACAAGCCCCGCGAGGCCGATGAGGATCCCGTTCCTGATAAGCCCGTTTCTCTCGGCGATTAATTCGTTAACCGGGTAAGCTACGGAAAGTATGGCAAAAATTTGGTCCTCCGGGTTTTTCAGCGGCTTATAATAGGTGCTGTAATAATCACCCTGAATTTCGTCGTACCCGAAGTATTCTTCACCGTCTTCGAGCACGGTTTTTGCAATTGCGGGGCTAAGATGAGTACCGGTGATTTTATTGCCGTTGGTTTCAATTGTTGTTGCTGCCCTGGTATCACCGTAAAATACGGTAACTTCTATGTCAAAGAATCTCTTGAAATCATCAACTTTGCTTTGAGCATCAAGCCTGGTGCCGGAAGAAATGACGCCAATAAGTTCGCCGCCGGGATTGTGCACCGGCGAGCCTGTACGGATTGAAACTTTTGAAATGGAACCTTCTTCGATACAGGAATAAACCCTTCCTTCCAGGGCTTCCTGTATATTCTTTTGACCTAAAATGGAATCGCCGCTTCTCTCTTCCATGTGGGTTCTGAACAAAACATCTCCCGATTCATCGGTCACGATAAAAAAATCAACACCGTATAAATCCAGCGCAGCAGACAGGAGTTCCCTGAGTTTATCCGTATTGCGTTCATTCACGGCCCGGATAATATCCAGGTTCTGCGAAACAGAAATTGCCGCAACCTTTGAATTGTGTTCACATTCCAGAAGATACTTGTTCAGGTTGCTGGCAGTTACGTTCATTTTGTCCCTGAAAAGAATCCCCGTATACCTCGTAAAATTTTGGGTATAATCAATGGTCATTACTATGACCAATACAGTAAGAATAACAACTATGGGTACTATGATTCTGCTTTTAATGCTTCTTTGTACCAAATAAGTACCTCCATAATTTCAGGTATGGTTTTGATGATTGGAAACGAATGGTAAATTATGATTGATTGTTTTAGTACTGCACAGGAACGCTATTCATATATATACCGAAAAAGTCAAAAAAAGTCAAAAAAAAGGTTTGTACCTGAAGCAATCAACCAGATGGTCATTTACCAGCCCTGCGGCCTGGATAAAGGCGTAAATTATGGTGGGGCCCACGAAGGTAAAGCCCCTGTTTTTTAGTTCTTTTGAGATTTTTTCCGAAAGTTCAGTGGAGGCGGGGATCTCCGCCAGGGTCTTCCGGCGGTTTACTAGGGGTTTCCCGTCTACAAAATTCCAGAGCCACTTTCCAAAGTCTTCGCCGGCTTCTTTCATTTCGCAGTAAGCTCTGGCGTTTCCTATGGCGGAGCGGATCTTGAGCCTGTTCCGGATGATGCGCCCGTCGTTGAGGAGCCGCTTAATGTCCTTTTCAGTGTACGCTGCCATTTTTTCAGGATCAAAGCCGTCAAAGGCGAGGCGGTAGCCTTCCCGGCGTTTCAGGATGGTAAGCCAGGAAAGGCCAGCCTGGGCGCCGTCCAGGACGAGGAACTCAAAGAGCTTGCGGCTGTTTTTGAGCGGAACCCCCCACTCCCTGTCGTGATACCGTATGTAGTCAGGATCTCCCAGGCACCAGGGGCAGCGTACAATGTCAGGCCCGGAAGGCTGTTTCTTGACCATAAAAAATGATATTTCATTTAATGAGGAAATACTATACACTTAAACAAGGAAGGGTTATGAAAAACATAGTAAAATTCACCGTTTTTTTGACTGTATTTGTGCTGGCAGCCGGCTGCAAGAGTCAGCCCGCTGCTACGGATTCGTCCCAGCAAGTCCGGGATATTTTTGCCGGAGTGGCGAATGTGTTTATCCTTAAGGGGGACTTAAGCCTTTGGGGAGTGGGGTATAACCGCTCGGACCAGCTGGGGCTGGGGGAAAACCAGGCCGGTAATTCAGGGGATGTCAGCATTGTCCGTATTGATGATATTACGGGGGCGCCCTTTTCCGGGGTGTTGTCCGTTGCCGCCGGGGAAAACCACACGGTGATCCTCAAGGATGACGGAACCCTTTGGGGGGCCGGGGATTCCACCGACGGAGAGCTGGGCCAGTCCGGCGGAAGGCTGAAAATTTTTGTGCCGCTGAAGGCGGGCACTACTCCCATTACCGGGGTAAAGGCTGTGGCGGCAGGAAACAACACTACCTTTTATGTTGACAAAGATGGCAGCCTTTGGGCTGCGGGGTACAACTACTACGGCGAGCTGGGCCTGGGAAACCGGAACGCACAGTTTACCTTTACCAAAGTGAACAGCGCCGGGCAGAACGTCAAAGCTCTTGCCGCGGGTATGCGCCACACGGTCCTGCTTAAAGAGGATGGTACCCTTTGGGCTGCGGGGTACAATTTTAACGGCCAACTGGCCCTGGGTGATAGCGAGGACCGGAATTCCTTTACCGAAGTAAAAGACGCAGGATCGGGAATTACTGCAGTGGCTGCGGGGAATTACCATACGGTGATTCTGAAAAGCGACGGCTCGGTGTGGACAGCGGGTTCCAACTACTACGGGCAGCTTGGTTTTGCCGGCAAGGCGGATCGTCAGACGTTTACCCGGGTAACCGATGAAAAGGGAAACACCCTTTCGGGTGTCAAAGAAATTGCCGCCAGGGGAAATATTACGGTTCTGTTAAAGGCCGATGGTTCCATGCTCCTTACCGGGAACTTTACTGACCCGGACGGCATGAACGAGCCTGCGGCAGCAGCAGCCGCGCCGGATTCCGGTGCATCCGGGGGGATCAATCCGAACGATACCAAATCAAGCTTTACTCCGCTGGTTACCGAGGACGGTTCCAAATTCGGGGATGTCAAAAAGATAGTTCTAGGGTATAACAGTATCTATGTGATTGCTTCCGACGGCCGCCTCTGGGCTGCAGGAAGCAACCGTTACGGTCAGCTCAGTTTGGGCCTTGATACTGAAGCATCTTCTGCCCTGAAACTTATAAATCCTTAGGGCATATTAAACTTATAGGAGTTGCGCTATGGGAAACGCGGATATTGGTCTAATCGGTCTTGCGGTAATGGGAGAAAACCTGGTGCTCAATATGGAGAGCAAGGGGTTCAGGGTGGCGGTGTTCAACCGTACCACGTCGAAGGTGGACGCTTTTGTTCAGGGCAGGGGAGCGGGAAAAAAGATCTCAGGCTGCCATGACCTTAAAGCGCTGGCGGCGGCCCTTTCCAAACCCCGCAAAGCCATGATCATGGTAAAAGCCGGCGAGGCGGTGGACGAAACCATTGAACAGCTCCTCGCGGTGTTCGAGAAAGGGGACATTATCATCGACGGGGGGAACTCCAACTACCAGGACACCATGCGGCGCACGGCGTATGTGGAATCCAAGGGCCTGCTCTACATCGGTACCGGGGTTTCAGGCGGAGAGGAAGGGGCCCTTACCGGGCCTTCCATCATGCCCGGCGGATCGCCTGCTGCCTGGCCCCTGGTAAAGCCCATACTCCAGGCCATTGCCGCGAAGGTTGAGGGGAACGTACCCTGCTGCGACTGGGTGGGCGAGAACGGTGCGGGCCACTTTGTCAAAATGGTGCATAACGGCATTGAGTACGGGGACATGCAGCTCATCTGCGAAGCATACGACATCATGAAAAACCTCCTGGGCCTTTCCTGCGAAGAAATGGGGAATGTGTTTGACGAGTGGAACAAGGGCGAACTGGGCAGTTACCTTATCGAAATAACCCGGGATATTCTGCGCTACAAGGACTCTGACGGCAGCCCGCTCGTGGAAAAGATCCTCGACACCGCCGGGCAGAAGGGCACGGGCAAATGGACCGGCATCGCCGCCCTGGAATTCGGGGTGCCCCTGACGCTCATCGGCGAAGCGGTTTTCGGCCGCTGCCTTTCCGCCGCCAAGGCCGAACGCGTCCGGGCGTCCAAGGTTTTCTCTGGGCCCAAGCCTTCCTTCACCGGGGACAAAAAAGCCTTTATCAACGATCTCCGCAAGGCCCTCTACGCCGCCAAGGTGGTGTCCTATGCCCAGGGCTACCTCCTCATGCGGGAAGCAGCCAAAGAGTACAAGTGGAACCTCAACAACGGCGGCATCGCCCTCATGTGGCGGGGCGGCTGCATTATCCGCTCGGTGTTCCTGGGCAAAATAAAGGAAGCCTTTGACAAAAAGGCGGACCTGGAAAACCTGCTCCTGGATCCCTTCTTTACGAAGATCATCGAAGAAGCTCAGGCTTCCTGGCGCCGGGTGGTGGCAGCCGCGATAACCAACGGAATCCCCGCCCCGGCCTTCAGTACCGCCCTGGAATACTTCGACGGCTACCGCAGCGAAAGGCTCCCGGCCAACCTGCTCCAGGCCCAGCGCGACTACTTTGGCGCCCACACCTACGAGCGGGTGGACAAAAAGCGCGGCGAGTTCTTCCACACCAACTGGACCGGACATGGCGGGACAACGAGCGCTTCTACATATACGGTGTAAATGCCCCCATGTCCGAGGACACGGCGGGACGACCAGTGCTTCTACGTATACGGTATAGCTGATTGTAAACAAATTTGTAACGAAGATTGTTTGCCATAATTCTTTATATTGTAAGGAATTATGGCATTTTTGTTATCAAAAATGTTACGGATAATGTTAATTAAATTGACAGAAAGTTTGTAATAATTTATACTTTTATTGTGAAAAACACGCTGGAACACATCTCGTTTTTGCCCAAATGGGATTTGAATGAAAAGACTTCAAATTTGCTTGGACAGTGTTTTGCGTATATCAATTCAATGATAAACATCCCCATAAGGCCCGATTATCGCCGCGAACTGCTTTCTGTATCCCTGAATAAAGGCGCGCTCGCTACGACGGCTATCGAGGGCAATACCTTGACAGAAAAGGACCTGAACCAAATTCAAAAGGGTGAGGATCTTGAACCCAGCAGAAAGTACCAGCAGCAGGAAGTTGAGAATATTCTGGAGGCATTTAATACCATTCTTACTGAGCTGGTCAGGGAGAAAAACCCTGCGATCATTACCCCTGAACTGATACGGCGCTTCAATGAAATGGTCGGCAGGAATATTGGCGATGCCTTTGGCGGCAACCCCGGCCAGTTCCGGAGGCGAAACGTTACAGTCGGCGCTTACCGGCCTCCTTCCTTTGAAAAGATTGAAGGGCTTGTACAAAAATTCTGCACCTGGCTGATACGGGATTTTCATTACACCCAGAATCAGAATTTTGACGAGGCGGTTCTTGAGGCCATTGTCAGCCATGTGTACATTGCGTGGATACATCCCTTTCTTGACGGCAACGGAAGGACTGCCCGGCTTCTTGAATTTTACCTGCTGATGCGCGCCGGAGTTCCCAACATCGCCTCACATATACTGTCAAACCACTATAACAATACCCGGACCGAATATTACCGGCAGTTGCAGCACAGTACCGAGACCGGAGACCTGAGCGCCTTCATTCAATACGCCCTTGAGGGGTTCCGCGACGGCCTTGAAAACACAATCAATGTTATTCATAAAGAGCAGACTGAATTAACCTGGAACAACTATGTCCATGACATAACCGAAAAAATGCAGGATGAGGGGAAAAACCGGAAAACGTTGCAGCGCATACGGCAGCTTGCCTATAATATCCCGGGGGATCGATTCTGCAGCCTTGAAGAAATTTTGGTTCTCAGTTCCAAAATTGCTGAAGGGTACCGGAAACTTAACGCAATGACCCTGCGCCGCGATTTAAATCTGCTGGTTGAAAAAAATCTGTTGAAAACCGAAAAGAATAAATATCGTACCAATTATGAACTGCTTCACAGCTTTTTGCCGGAAATCAGTGTCCCCCTGAGACGCCATTATTGAAACATTGAATTTTACCTGAAACCCTTGTATGATTAATCTATGGCTTTTCAGGAATACGAACTTGTTCCGGTTGAAAAACCTTTATCACACTAAAACGAGGTAATCTTATGGCGTCATTACAAATCCCCGCTGCGGCGGGAACTGTTCACGATTTTCTGGCACTGGGGGCTCTGGTAACCCGGCTGGATCCGGGGATTATTCCTTTCAAGGAAGCCGACACCTATACCCTCCATGTTTCCGGGGGGGAGTACAACGTGGCGCACAACCTTTCCACCTGCTTTGGCATGAGGACTGCAGTGGCCAGTGCCATGGTAGATTACCCCATCGGGCAGCGGGTTGAGGCTTCGGTGCGCAGGTCCGGGGTCACCCCCTACTACAAGCGTTTTGCCCACGACGGTGTCCGGGGCCCCAACATGGCCATTGTGTGGAGCGACCGGGGCCAGGGGG
>JGI20166J26741_11789362_pt1 | contig 10242 bp, 10 predicted proteins | sample TergutCu122P5_FD_26741 | JGI IMG/M metagenome (IMG submission 26741) | reverse complement strand
GTTGTGAAAACTAGCAGAATTCATGGTAGAATGACACATTTCAGTATGGAAGTAACTGTATGAACCATGAGAAAGCTTGCTGGTAGTGGAGAAGAAGTGAAGGGATACCAGACATTTGATAAAGAAGGACATTCTGGTCCACTATTCATTGTTAGATGTGCTGAAGTCCAGGAGTAAGTTGTTGAATGTTTCTGGGACAACCAAAGAACCAGCACTGATAAACCTCCATCTTACGTCAGCATGATTAAATCAAAGATGTGATGCAGTAATGACCTCAGACCTCACCATAGACATTTTGTTATGATAGAAACAGCAAATTTGTGGACCACTGGACCAAGTTCATGAAAAGCAGAATGTTACTCAGATGAATAAGATATACCTTATTACTGTATGAGTTGCAATAAATAGTATAGCACCATAGTAAACTGAACGTAGTATGTCATACTTAAATCCTGTGTAGTTTTCTCCTTTATATTTTGATCTGGACCATCATCATCATGGAGATATTTAATAATATCAACAAGAGTGGAACCAACCAAAAATTTTAGAATAAACATTACAGAAGTAATAACTTGAGAAATTTACAGAAGCACCGGAAATTTACAGCTAGTAGTAGTGAGTGAGTTCCTGGCTAATGTGGCACTGCCACAGTTGGAAGTGTGAAATGGCATTACAGCAACAAAAAGTGGAATGTGTTCTTTAGAATAACAAATTAGAGTCTGTGACTACATTTCAGCACTGATTTCAAAGAGTGTTTAGCAAGAAATCACCTTCGCAGGAATCAGTCAAATGCTGGTGTGCAAGACTTGTATATATAAAGGTAAAAGCTCAGGTTGGCAAACATTAAGTGAACTTACAGATCATATCAGAGAAGCACTTATTCTGTCTTAAAGGAAATCAACCAGAAGACTGGAAAATGAGATAGATAGTTCACAGAGCACCATTTGGAGGGTCTTCTGTACAAGACTTATTGTCAGTTCTTTACAAGCGTCAGTTGCTGCAGTTCTTTTCAGAAGAGGACAAAGTAAGTAGGGCAGCCTGCTGTGAGGACATCAGCAGTTGAATGGAAGAAGATGAAGACACAAGATATGTACCTTGTCTTCAGTGATGAAGCCATGATTCATGTGTCTGGACCTTTAAACAAAGAGATTGTGCATTTTGGGGCTTAGCAAGAATCCTAATCATTGTGGAATTCCAACATGATTTGCTGAAGTGAACATTTTCTGTGGACTCCCCAGGACATGTGTTCATGGTCTTTGCTTCATCACAGAAAACACCATTTCTGGTACGGCATACCAAGCCATGCTGGAAAGTGGCTGTTGTGGTAACAACTGAAGGAGAGAGGAGGTGGCTGTTCTGGTCATTTACTCTTCCATCACCACCCTGCTATTATTGAGCCATGAGAATATTTATGCATGAGCAGCTGTCCTGAAGTTAGATATGATGTCAGACCCATGGCTTGGCCACCATGGTCACCAGACTTGTCAACTGTCAACTTCATTTTCTGGGGTTTGTCAGGGATAATGTCTACACTTCCCAATTTCCACAGTCCATAGCAGAATTATTTGGACGAATTTTAGTTATGACTGTTGCAATTGAGACAGCAATCGCACAGCATGTGTGGGAAGAACTTCAACATTACCTGGACCTTGGGTGTCCAACGTTCAGTCCATGGGCTGCATATGGCCCACCAGTTTGCGTCACGGAGCCCGTGGCCACATTTGTAAATTGTATATGTCCTCTAGAGATTGCACAATAATTTATGAGGTTGGGTATGTCACTTATTGTGATGTTTTATGTGTGCAGCCTGTGAACCACCCCACAATAACAGCTGTGACCCTTTGTGAAAGAAAGGTTTGGCACCCTGACCTGTGCAATTGTCACATGACTTGTGTCACCCACATTGAATGCATGTAAACTCGGCATGTTTCTTTATGTATCTTAATTTATTGTATTGTTGTAGCTGCTTTGGAATGTTATATATAGCAAATCATATGTATCCTGTATATCCTGATGGTGGTATTTAACACGTGTAAGTTTTAGTATTCATTGCAGAATTTTTTTTATGCTTGATTATTTTTTGTTTTTAAATGTTTTTGACAGAGTTATTATTTGAAAGAGAAAGTTGCAGCTCTGAGAGTGAAGGAAGATGTCGTTAGTTATGCAAAATTCAAGTGGCCTCTTCTGTTCTCCAGGTTCTATGAAGCCTACAGGAATTCTGGTAAGAGCTGTATTAAGATGGATAGTATTCATACATATTCTTATTTCCTTACAGCCTGCCCAGCACTGATTTTGCAGTATTAGTTTTATGTTAGTTGTCAATAGAGTGTAGCGTGATAATACCAAGTCCGTTTGAAATTTTGTCTGCTTAATTTATGACGCGTTCATCATAGTAAAAGAATTAAATGGGAGGGACTTTACATTCTTATTAGGAGTGTGACAATTTCATCTCTCAAAAAATGTTAGTGATGAACTTATGATTTACACAAGGCACCAGGTGTAAAGAAAGTACTGAAAAATAGGTGGTTATGATTAGCTAGAGTTGTAGCACCCATGCTGGGAAGACAAGAAATGCATACATAATTTTGGTCAGGAAATCTCTCGGAAGTGATCAACAAGGAGGTTGGAAAATAAAATGACAAATCTTAGGGAGAATGGTTGTTGAGGATGGTAGGTGGATGGAACTGACTGAAGATAAAGATTGTGAATTACAGGAGGGAGACTTGTATTTTGGTGTTATTGAATCTCCATATTCCATTACAGAGAATTCTTTGGTGGAAGGAAGCTGCCATGGCCTATTTTTATGTACTATTCTTGCTGCTGCCAGAAGGCATTGAAAGAAATCACAAACATTAGAGACATTATAGATAGTCTCCAGACCAAGATTCAGTCCTTATCCTGAGACACCTCAAATATAAACTAGGATTTCCAGTTAATTGACTTGTCTTTACTAGGATGTTCAAGTACTTGATACTTTGCTTTACCAGAATGTTCAGTTGCTTGATATTTGTCTTTACAAGATCCATCTAAGTTTATGCTGTGGTTTTGATGCGAGAAACTAGCACTCTCTCTTAACTGTACTTAAGCCTGTATGTTATGGGCCTAAGTACTGAAATGATGCATATTTTTTTCCAGGTCCAAACCTACCAAAAAATGATGTGATTATTGCTGTTAACTGGACTGGGGTGTATGTGGTGGATGATCAGGAGCAGGTTCTCCTGGAATTATCATTCCCTGAAATAACCACAGTGTCCAGTCAGAAGTAAGTACATGAGGGCATTTGCACATCACTCTGAGTTTTGTGTGTGTGCGCACACATGTGCATGCATGCAAGAGGGCGGGGGGGGGATTATAGGTTTGTTGACTTTATTTAATCTTTTGTTTTTTGGGTAGGGGAGAGAAAGATAAGACTGAAATGTATGGTGGCAAGCATCTCCAAGGTTAATTTCATCTTTATATCTGTCTTTTTATGTTATTTACAAACAACTGTGATTTGTTTCTACTTTTCCCAAGTTTTAACTTCACAACATTTTTTAAAGTTCATTACCTGCCTTTGCTTTATGATTTTGTCCTGCATTTCCTTGTCAAGGATAGATAAACAGATGTTTCTTGTATTCTGTCTTGCAAAATGTATGAAGGGATAATGATGGTTATAACCATCTTAATCCCTTATTTCTCCCAAAAGGGTATAAAATTGAGCTGTACTTGTAACACTTGTCTACAGGACCAACAAAGTGTTTTCACAGACCTTCACACTCTCAACAGTCCGTGGTGAGGAATTCACGTTTCAGAGTCCCAATGCAGAGGACATTCGTGACTTGGTGGTCTACTTCTTGGAGGGACTGAAAAAGCGATCAAAGTTTGTGATTGCTTTGCAAGATTACAAAGCCCCAGGTTTGTATCCTGGTCAGTTTACAAGAGTGATCAGTTGAAACTGTACATTTTGCTATATATATATACCCTACATGTTGCCGTTGTTATCTGCGCTTATTAATGAACAGTGATTATAATGAATAATTCAGTTGTTGTGTAGTTTTTATGTCACTCTGGAGTGGGAGCTTGTCAGGTTTAAACCCACTAATGAATGGTCTATGTTTGTGCATGTGTACAAGGTAGGTGGTTTATGTATTTTTGTCAAACACTGCATTGAGAAATTCTTGGCAGGTCCAGCTTGCTACTTTTACTAGGTTTAGAGGCCAATACATATCAGTTCAAGATAACACCATGATATCGAGGTGGATAGGCATCACTTGTGGCCAACCAAAACAATTCAGAGTCAACCCCTTAAGGGAGATGATTCCAAACCAAACAAATATTTAGGAATGAGGAAGAGTGTTATTTAGGACATGAAATATTAATGCATTAGACTTGTGTTTGTGAGGTGACCATTTCAAATGTAGTTTGGGTTACAGGCAATCCTGCCTCATGTTTCACGTGGTTTTTCCTCAGACTTATTAGGAGAATACTGGGATTGTATCTTATAATAGATCTTAACTGCTACATTCAAAACCTGTTTTCAAGTTACGTGTGTTTTCTCATTAGATATCTTTAGAAGTCATGTGCCTGTTTTGAAGTATGTAGTAAATTAACATTTGTTTGTCAGACATCCTTTTAAGGTTATCTTAGTATTAAAACTTTATGAATCATGTGGTTCTGTTCACAGGTGAAGGTTCATCATTTCTGAGCTTCCTGAAAGGGGACCTGATTGTACTGGAAGATGACAGCACAGGTGAGACTGTGATGAATTCAGGCTGGTGTGTGGGACGGTGTGAGCGCACAGGTGAAAAGGGGGACTTCCCTGCTGAGACTGTATATGTGCTGCCAGCCTGCAGTAAACCTCCACAGGACATTCTGGTAAGAGAAGCTTGTAGATGTTGTAGCCAAACATTTTTGGTATATTTGTTTATTAGGTAGAATGATTGCTGGCCTCAGTTACGAGCGGTTCATAGCCATCCATTATAAATTTAAACTGTCAACATACATTCAAGACACCTCTGGTGATAGGTAGGAGGGGTTGTCTATAGAGAGCTTTAAATAGGAAAAACTGTTAGCAGCAGATAACGGAATTGCGTGACTACCACTACCAGCCCAGTAACAGAGCTGAGTGAGTGAGGTGGTGTGTAGTGTGGTCAACTAATAGAAACAAAGGTTATTATTTTTGGTGGGAAGCGACGGTTGTTTTCTTTTCTGTTGTGAGAATATGATTTTTGTTTAATTAACTGGATAAGAGTAGATTTTACACCTCAAATACAAATAAAAAAAATAAACAAATATTGAAGACTGTGTGGATCCGATGAACTCCATCCGTATCCCATAAGAAGTTTCACTTACCGCAGCGAGCAAGCCAGGGCAAACAAGGTACAAAGGGTGATCGTGTGTAATGTGGACTTCAGAATGACAGACTGGAGTAGTGTTACTCAAACACAAAGAATAACAGATTCCTTGTATAGCTAAAATTCATTCTGGACACTTCTGTCTTTAGGTTTCTAGATAGGACATAGGAATATAAAAGATTTTGAAGTGAAATTTAGAAAACATTCCCTGGATTTAGCCTGCTTTTAACAACTACATGATTGCAATTTTGATTTATTACTGTTATTTTGAAACAGAATTTACCACATTTTTAAATGATGTGTTAATACCTGTAAGGCTTGAGCTGTCATGGGGACTAAATGTGCTAAAATCTTTTCAGGCTTCTGGCTGTGGCAGTTCAGAATGGAAGTTCAACCTTTCAGAGAGCTGATATTTTACCATTATTTGTGTAAAAGGGTGAATAGTGTTATATATATATATATAGAACCTTGAGTTAATGGGCAATCATTAGTCAGTGACAGGTGATAGGTGGAGTCAAATATAAACATGCATAGCTGCTTTTCAGCACAGGCTATAATTAGCTGCATTTGCACTCTCCTGCACCCACCATTGTTCCTAGGCCATTGGTTGCCCTTGATGGTGGGGCTAGATGTTGTTTGTATATGATGAACATTGTTTAGGAAAGAAACAGAGCAGATTTTTGAAACACTGCATTTTAGTTCCAAATTTATGCACTTGCAGCCCGAAAAGAATTTATTGCATTTTATTACTTGTCTTAATGTTATGATTTTGACAATAGTGACTTGCAAAATGGAATTAATTCACAGAATAAATATGTGGTATGTTGTAACTTCAGACCACACAAAGAACCACATTCACAAACATATTTCTTTGTGGCTTTACTCAAACATATAACAATTTAGTAATTTGCTGTACAGGCATTGTTCAGTTTGGAGGGTGCTGAACACGGGCGTAAACTCCATCCCCAGCAGGTGAATGGTGCTGAAGTACGAGAGAAACCACACACTTTGGCTGAATATGCACTGGATCATTTCAGGTGGGTAGAATACCCAGGTGAATGATGCCCTTGGACTGTTTTCAGGATCAACATTCAAGTGATTTCAGTGAATGTGACATGTCATATTCTACACCAGGGACTAAGTTTGAACAGTGTGCTGTATTACTGGGTATTTAGCTAGGTTAAATTGACAGAAATTCACTTTGTGACTTTCTGAAGAAAAATTCTGACTACAGGTGACATTAACTTGGATCAGTATGTTGAGTAATGTATTATTGCACAGTGCCAAAGTAATTGCAATGTAGTGCAGTTTTGAATTATCTGACAGCAGTTTGGTGTCTTAAATACACTTATGAGTCTCTTCTGTGGACATTGTCCATTTCCTGGGGTGTACGTTATATTTACAGAATTTCAGCATTTTGCTCTCTCTCCATTTTGAAGGCCTCACCCCCCCAACCAAAACAAAAACGAATGCATTTGTTTGAGCCCCTTTAAGAAGGATAATTATTATTACTGGGCATTTAATGAAACAAGGATACAATAAAGTTTCTTGTGGTGTGAAAATTAACATAATAATAGCTACAGTGTTTGTTAAGGTCAAAAATGTTTGGTAATAATGGTCACAGGTTTAGAAAGAAATTTCCCACCAGTTCTGATGGGAACCAAATGAGATACAAATCAGTGAATTCTTAATTGAGAGAAACTTTTCCAACCTTGCAGACCTCCACCAAAACGCACAATGTCCAAGGCTCTAACACTGACATCAGCTCGGCGGGGTAGTGCAGAGGAGCTATGGCGCCATTCCAGAGAGCCATTGAAACAACCACTCCTCAAGAAGCTACTTACAAAGGAGGAACTGGCTGAAGAAGCTTGCTTTGCCTTCACAGCTGTGCTGAAATACATGGGAGACCTTCCGTCAAAACGACCTCGTATAGGCAATGAATACACTGACCAGATCTTTGATGGCCCACTCAAACATGTATGTGTAGTCAAATTTTATGGGAATTTAAATATGTCAGTAGTTAAAAATTCCTTGAAAATCTGTTCTGTTTTTACACAACCTAATGAAGGAGAATGTCTGTAAGGGGAAAACTTCTGACAAGTGAAATGAAAAATTGGATTAATTGTCAGGTCCATTTTCATATGTTGATCGCAAGCGTTTATTTGTAATATTCAAATTATGAAGATTACAGATGTATGTTTTTAGGGTGTATCCAGTGTATTCTTAGGGCAGTTTGGATATACAGTTACTTCAGTGCTACAGAGAACCTCTGGAAACACAAGCTATGTTGGACCATGTAAAAATATAGTAATGTAAAGTTGTCAGTAATGTGAAGTCATTTCTTGGTGGCACAGTTGCAGTTTCTTCAATTATTTCACACACGTTCTGTCATGGGGGTTTTCATTACATGGTCTTCATTGCTCATTCAGTCACATCATGTTTTAGTCTACTGCAACAGAATCTTCAGAACTACAGTTGAAGTTTAGACTTTGCTGCACTGTCTCTATGACATGGTTTGGTTGGTAAACTAATGACAACCATGGAACCAGAAGCAAACAGTCAGTAGGTTGTGCACAGTTGAGGAAATGGCCTGCAATTGAATATCAGCTGTGGTACAATTTAACCATCAAGAAAGAATATTGATTTTAAAGCTTTTTACATGCGTTAAATGGGAAATCTTTGTTTATAAATCCAAAAAATGAACTTCTAAATTTGGAACACTTTTTACATGACAACTTTGTTTGTGATAAAATTTAATATTATTCTTATGGAATTTCTGGCAGGACTTTGTATATCTAAATCCTGGCTTGAGAAGCTTTGTATCCAGGGAACAGTGCATACCAAGTTTCTTACAATGGATATTTATAAACATGCTTATATAATATTATGCAAAATGTACTGAGTAGCTTGTGTGCAAATACATGCAAATACGGTTATCCTAAAATTATACACTTCTGTGCAAAACATATACATAAATAACTTAAATTACCAGCAAATTGTGCAACAAATTTCACTCATGCACATATACAGGAGACTGCTCCAACATGTTTCAGCTATTTCTTATAGCCAACTTCAGGGAGCACTGATATACAAAATAGTTAAAATTTACCATTTACTGCTGATAAAGTTAAATTTTAACTCCGTATATATCATTTATATACCAGTACTTCCTGAAGATGGCTATATGCAATAGCCAAAACATGTTGGTGTAGTCTCCTGTCTGTGTGGTTAAGTGAAATTTGTTTTGCAGTTTGTTGGTAATACAAGTTGTTTACTGTTACCTTAATTATAATAGGATATTGACAGTGATAAATTTGCATGACACAGAGGAGCTCTGTTCTCACTCATGTTCTTAAACAAAATGTTGACATTCTTCAGTAGTTATATATATCTTATACTGCTTTGGTATTCATAAGGGATAATTCTTCGAGAAGACAGATGTGTGGGAAATATTTGTACTTCATTTTAGTACCATGTTTGTGGTATTTCTGCTGTTAGGGATGTATTTATGTCATTACTTTTGCTCATGCTAGTGCTGTAGTTTGTTGTGACAAAATGTCTATTATTTTTTTGTTTTGTTTTTTTAGTTTTATATATCTGTATAATGTTTAGAGGTGCTGCAGCTGCATTGTTATTGATGTCTTTCTTACACTTACATTGGCCTCATTATGACGGATTTTCCTGTGCTGTTGTAATAACATATTGTTATGTCCATCTTGTAAGATGGCTTGAGGGAAATGTTTGTAGTTTGGAATATGTTCTCATTGAGGCTTTGTTGTGGTGCTAAATATTGCTTGGGTACAATTTCATATATTCAGGTATGTTGTTGCTGTTGTTCAGTTTATTGGCAGCCATGTTTTTTAAATACATTAACAGTCTGATAACTTAATTGTAGGAAATTCTGCGTGATGAGATCTACTGCCAGATCATGAAGCAGTTAACAGACAACAGAAACAGGCTGAGTGAGGAACGTGGCTGGGAGTTGATGTGGCTTGCAACAGGTCTCTTTGCCTGTAGCCAGAACTTACTGAAGGTAGGGGATGGAAAACAGGTTTCCAGAGTGTTAAAATACACTGCAGAATGAGGAAGTTACATCTGTAGATGACTGCAGTATTTTAGGACAGAATTTGGAAATACCATATATACCATACCATTTATCAGACAGAATTTTTCTGGGTGGTTTGGGATGTTATGACATATGGTCTGGCAGTTTTTTTCTCTCCAAAACACCAATATATTATTATCAGACCACATCTTATCATATCCCAGAAGGCAATATTATTTATTGACACCATCATGATGTTATTAAATCTTTGTTGTTCTGTCTGATTTGATAGTATTTAATGTCAGTGTGAAGAGTCTGGTAGAAAAATTACTGTTATTTCTCCATTGGCACTTATAACCAATCAGCGTTGCGAGTGTCTGGTACATAGATTGAAAACCTTCTTTCCGTGCCTGTAGACAAAGTACAGATAGCAAATGTTTCTGTCAGGCTCCATAATTTTTTAGTTATTTTGAGCTGTGAATACTCTCTGTTGTATTAACTTTTGGCATGTACCGTGGTCTCATAGTTATTTCCATTATTTTTTTTCTGGCTGGTCTAGGATAGCAAAAATACAAAAGGAAATTAAAAAGTAAGTTTGAAAATACCTTTGAAATGGTGGAAGGGTTGTGTTTTATACTACTTGCTATCATGTGTTGGTAGATCTAATATTGGAAAAGATGATGAAGTTGACGATAAAATTCAGCTTCCTTTTGGTGGTGGGATGTAACATGTGTGAATATCATGTGACAAAGTTATTGAGAAATTATGAGGGTTGGAACTTTAATAGTGGCAACTATTTATTTACAACTGATACAAAATAGATACATGTTTCGAAGTTTTACTGTCCTTCAATGTAGTTACCAG
>JGI20166J26741_11789140_pt1 | contig 10244 bp, 8 predicted proteins | sample TergutCu122P5_FD_26741 | JGI IMG/M metagenome (IMG submission 26741) | reverse complement strand
TCTGACAAGGGGGCATGCCCCCTTGTTGTATTACGAAGCGCAATATTTTTGGCAAGCTCTATACGCCATTTGTCAAGAGAAGCTAAAAAATCTCGACGAGTTTGAGTTTCATTATAATCCTTGTTTTTATAAAACTCTTTTTGTTCGTCAAATCTTTCTATCAGCGATTTGATTTTATTTAACGCTTCTTCTTTTGTTGGCATTGTTTTTCAGTATTTCACTTTTTATAATTTTCAGAGGTATGAAAAATACCGCCATCAGTGAAAAATTTGACGGTAGATACATCATCGTCTATCAGCGCTTGTTTCCGGTTCTGATTCCAGATATAAACGGTATTCATCATTCTCGGCGGAACGGGATAATCTTTATATTTTCCGGCTTTCAGATCGCTTTGTAACTTTTGCAGTCGCGTATTTATGCGGTCATATACTTTTTGAAACTCTAACGGATTTCTGCCATACCATGCCACAGAACTGTCAAATTCTGCCACCGTTACATTGTAGCGGTGAAAAATATATTGGTAGCTATTATGCTTCATCGAGTCGTTATCAACATAATATCCTTTCACAGAAAGAGTTGCATCGGCTAAAGAGATGTCGTACATCACATCTGCCATCTTCTTTTCCGGTAAAACGCCATGCGGCTGCGGCGTGCAAACCGTAAGTAACAATATGACTGTCAGTGAAATAGAAAAGCGTTTCATGAGTGTTCTATCTCTATTGTGTCAGGGAGCGCTTTTGTTGATTTTTCAGAAAGAAAACGGCGATAGAAAAGCAGTATCAACACCACTCCGACCGTTACCGCGCTGTCGGCAATATTAAAAATCGGGCGGAAAAAGATGAAATCTTCACCACCCCAAACCGGAAACCACGATGGGAAGTGTCCCTGTATCAGCGGAAAATAGAGCATGTCAACTACTTTGCCGTAAAACACGGGGGCATATCCGCCGCCTGCGGGCAGAAAAGAAGCTACCTGCCCCATGCTGTCGGAAAAGAGCAGCCCGTAAAAAACGCTGTCCAGCAAGTTGCCGATTGCTCCTGCCAAAATCAGCGAGATACTGATAACATAGCCGGCTGGTAACTTTCGTTTAATAATTTTACATAAATAATAGATCAAAAATACGCCGGCAGCGATTCTGAAAAGGCTCAAAAAGAGTTTTCCAATCAACTCCATGCCGAATGCCATTCCCGGATTTTCAATAAAATAAATATGAAACCAACTGAATATGGTATAATCATACCCAATTGGGTAGTGCATTTTGATAAAAATTTTTAACGTCTGATCGAAAATCAGTATCAACAATACGGTTAATACGGATATTTTGGCTAATTTATTATTCATTTCAATAGTTCAAATTTTTATAGTTCAATATTCCAAAGTTTCAAAAGTTATTCATGACATCTTGAACTATGAAATCTTGGAATTATTATTGTGTACTGCTGACGAAGCACTGCGTACTCTTTTCAACCGTACATTATTTTTCCGCTCTCGTCTTTGAAGTCATTCTCAAAACTCTTATTGTATTGAGTCATAGCGCGCAGGCTCATGCCCATGTTGGAGAATCCACCGTCATGATAGAGATTTTGCATGGTAACTTTCCGCGTATAATCGGAAAAGAGCATGACGCAGTACCGTGCACATTCATCGGCAGTAGCGTTGCCGAGCGGCGACATGCGGTTGGCAAAGTCCATCAATCCGTCAAATCCTTTGATACCGCTTCCGGCAGTGGTCATCGTGGGCGATTGTGAAACGGTATTGATGCGCACATTCTTTTCGCGACCGTAGATGTAACCAAAACTGCGGGCAATAGATTCGAGCATTGCTTTGGCATCCGCCATATCGTTGTACCCGAAAAGCGTGCGTTGCGCGGCGACATACGTGAGCGCCACAATGGAGCCCCATTCGTTGATGGCGTCCAACTTTTTTGCCGCCTGAATCATTTTATGAAACGAAATAGCGGAGATATCCAGCGTGGTATTCAACAAGTTATAATCGAGATCATCGTAAGTACGTTTTTTGCGTACATTCGGCGACATCCCGATGGAGTGCAGCACGAAGTCGATTTTACCGCCCAGAATCTCTTGCGATTGCGTGAAAACCATCTCCAAATCTTCCACTTTTGTAGCGTCAGCAGGGATAATTTCCGCTTTCAGTTTTGCTCCCAATTCGTTGACACTCCCCATGCGCACAGCCAGCGCCGTGTTGGATAGGGTTATCGTTGCGCCTTCCGTCACAGCCTCTTCCGCCGTTTTCCATGCAATCGACATGTCGTTCAACGCTCCGAAAATAACGCCTCTTTTTCCTTCTAATAAGTTGTGAGTCATAAATATAGCTTATTATTCTTTATGTTCCAAAATTCTCTTGATTTCCTCATGCGTTAAGCCTGTAATGGTTGAAATCATTTCTATTGACAAACCTGCCCTGTGACTGTTAATGACCATATTTTTTTTCTCTTCAATTCGTCCTTCAGTCTTGCCTTTTTCCAAACCAATAGCCTCGCCTTCCACTAAACCTTCTGCTTTACCTTCTGCTTTACCTTCTGCTTTACCTTCTGCTTTACCTTCTGCCCGTCCTTCAATCAGTCCGGTTTGAATGACACTTTGTTGATAACGTAACGCTTCAATATGAGCGTCATATTCCTGTTGTTCTTCCTTGCTCAAACGGTCTCGCCGAAGACGCTCTCTTGCTTCGGGCAACCCTTGAGCCTTTGCATTATCAGGTATTTCTCCCGTCTTCAGAAACGAAAACCATTCATCCAAGGGCGTCTTGGCTACTTTGTCGAATGTATCCACGCGAAGAATAAAATATTCGGGATATAAGTCGCCCACTTCCTTGCACTTGAACTGTTCTTCCTGACTGACTGATAATTGAAGCTGATCATTTTTGAACACTCCCCGAAAATCCGTCCGTCCACGATACAAATAATCTTTGCCCTGCCCCAATTCGAAGTAAAGAATATTGACCGAATATATTTTTTTAATTTTAGAATAGGCGTTACCTTCAAAGATATGTTCCGTAACTGCCTTTGAAACACCATACAACATCCGGTGAAAATAATCCAACTCTCGATTGTTCTGCACTTCAATAATAATCAACTCCCCCCGATTATTTTCGGCAAGCATATCCACACGATTAAACTTATCGTCGGAATGTTTCTTATTTCCTTCGCTTTCAAGCATCCGCACAATTTTGATGTCATCATTCAACAAAACGGATAAGAATCCTTCCAACACCACAAAATTTGCTTTTTGGCGCAACAATCGCTTTATTGCCCAATCAAAACGTATCAAACTTTCCTTTGCCATTGTTTATTTGTTTTTTAAGGTTAGAACACGTTTTCGAAAACATGTTACGGTTTGTATTCGTAAAATGAAACCGCTGCAAAGTTAGCAAAAAATGGCGAAATCCGACTGAGCAGAAGAGTGTAATGTTATGTAAGAATCAAATAGGATGACCGACAAATTCTCTTCCTAATTTAGATTTTTTTTTCACAAAATAAAATTCTAACTTTGCATTACTGAAATATACTTTATGACCAGCAAAATCCTCATTCTCGATTTCGGATCGCAATATACCCAGCTCATCGGACGGCGTATCCGCGAGCTGAACGTCTATTGCGAAATCCATCCTTACAACCGCTATCCCGCCATCGACAGTTCGGTGAAGGGCGTTATCCTGTCGGGCAGCCCTTTTTCGGTGCATCAGTCCAATGCGCTGATTCCGGAGTTGACTCCCTTTGAAGGAAAGATTCCCATTCTGGGCATTTGCTATGGCGCTCAATATCTGTGTTATAGCAAAGGCGGAAGAGTGGAGCAATCGGACACGCGCGAGTACGGACGCTCCATGCTCGATATTGCCCAGCCATCCTCTCCCCTACTCTGCGGCATGAACCGGCGCACGCAGGTGTGGATGTCGCATGGAGATACTATTACGCAGCTTGCGAATGGTTTTTCGTTAATTGCATCGACAGATTCTGTGCAAAATGCCGCATTTAAAATTGACGGAGAAGAGACGTATGGCATTCAGTTTCACCCCGAAGTGTATCATACCACAGAGGGAACGCAATTGTTGAAAAATTTCGTGGTAAATATTTGCAAATGCCGGCAGGATTGGACGCCTGACGCCTTTGTTGAAAGTACCGTCAAGGAATTGAAGGACAAAATCGGCGGCGGCAAAGTGGTACTCGGTCTTTCGGGAGGCGTCGATTCTACCGTTGCCGGCGTACTTATTCACCGTGCCATTGGCGAAAAACTCACCTGTATTTTTGTCAATAACGGACTGTTGCGCAAAAATGAATTTCAACATGTGCTGTATCAATATAAAGATATGCATCTCAATGTGATTGGCGTTGACGCTTCCGACCGTTTTCTGAACGACCTGAAAGGGGTTACCGACCCCGAACAAAAACGCAAAATCATTGGGCGTGATTTTATCGAAGTATTTGATGAAGAGGCGCTTAAATTGAATGATGTGCAATTTTTAGCACAAGGCACTATCTACCCCGATGTGATTGAATCGACTTCCGTCAACGGTCCGTCGGCAACCATCAAATCGCACCACAACGTAGGCGGGCTGCCCGAAAAGATGAACCTGAAAATCGTGGAACCGTTGCGCCTGCTCTTTAAAGACGAGGTACGGCGAGTAGGCGCTTCGCTGAATATTTCGCCCGACCTGCTGGGACGGCATCCCTTTCCCGGTCCCGGCTTGGGAATCCGCGTGCTGGGTGAAGTAACGGCGGAAAAAGTCAAAATATTACAGGAAGCCGACGCTATTTTTATTGACGGACTGAAACAGGAAGGTCTTTACAACGACATTTGGCAGGCGGGAGCAATGCTGCTGCCGGTGCAGTCGGTGGGCGTGATGGGCGACGAACGCACCTACGAAAGCACCGTTGCGCTACGTGCGGTACACTCCACCGACGGCATGACAGCCGACTGGGTACATCTCCCTTACGACTTTCTGGCATACATCTCCAACGAAATTATCAACAAAGTGCGCGGCATAAATCGCGTGGTGTACGACATCAGCTCAAAGCCGCCAGCAACGATTGAGTGGGAATAGACCTCCCCAATCCTCTCCGCAAATATAGGAGAGGAAGTAAGCCCAATGCAACGCCTTGGGTAAACTGTGAATCATTGCAGCGAAAAACATTCAGTAGTTGTAGAGACGTTGCGCGCAACGTCTCTACAGTAAACACAAAGGCACAAAGAATTAACCCATCTTGCAGCCGTTCCGGTCTCAAAAGCTAAAGTTATGAGTTTGAAGGGAAAGTGCCTGTACATGTGTTTGATAACTATCTAATTGATTTGGATGATATTTTCAACTGATTTTTAATTACTCCTGTTCAACTTTCAAATCTTGTCAATAGTGTTGGTCAGGCTACTTTTAAGCGAATCAAACCGGATAAGTGGCAAAAGCGCTTCCGGCAGCGCTTTTAACGGACTGTATAAAAATGAGTTGCCGTGTTCTGTTTCTCTTCCAATCTCTTTGTTGGCATATTCGTAAAGATTAATCATTACGCCCAACAGCAGGGCGAATGCCAGCATTGCAATAAAGCCTCCCGCCAGCCGGTTAAGCCACGACAGCATCGCCGCCTTTGAAATGAACGTAAGAAGACGCCCTAACAAGTGGATTGCCAACGCAATAGCAATGAATAGCAATAAAAAGGAAGCCACCACCGCTACGTGCGGCGAAAAATGGATTGCCGCGAGCAGCGACGCAAGGGGTTTGTAGAAAAGATAGGCGCCATAAATACCCAACACAATGGCTGCCAGCGAAGCTATTTGCTTAATAGCGCCTTTGATAATACCCACCACAAAACCAATGCCAAGCACGGTTACAAAAAAAATATCGAGAGTAGTCATAACGTTGAGAAGGCGATTTTCAAGGTTACTTAACGAAGGTAAGTGAACTAAATCATTTATATTTTCTACATAAGCTATTTTTACAGCGTCTGTTTTATCTCTACCTCTTCATAACCTTCGATGATGTCGCCGGTTTTTATATCGTTGTAATTAGCAATGTTCAAGCCACATTCGTAACCGGAAGCAACCTCTTTTACATCGTCTTTGAAGCGTTTCAGGGAACCGAGTTCGCCTGAGTAGATCACAATGCCGTCGCGAATCAGGCGAACTCTGTTGGAGCGTTTAATCTTGCCCTCCTTCACCATACAGCCTGCCACAGAGCCCACTTTGGTAATTTTAAACACTTCGCGCACCTCAATCGTTGCCACAATCTCCTCCTTAATTTCGGGCGAAAGCATTCCTTCCATTGCAGCTTTAATTTCTTCAATAGCGCTGTAAATAATGGAATAGAGGCGAATATCGATTTCTTCTTTTTCTGCCAGCTTACGAGCCGCCAGTGACGGACGTACCTGAAACCCGACAATAATTGCATTGGAAGCGGCTGCCAGCATGATGTCCGATTCGGAAATCTGCCCCACAGCTTTATGGATAACATTGACCTGAATATGTTCGGTAGAGAGTTTTATCAACGAATCCGACAGCGCTTCAATAGAGCCGTCCACATCACCTTTGACAATGATATTGAGTTCCTGAAAACTTCCAATGGCAATGCGCCGTCCGATTTCGTCAAGGGTAATATGGCGACTGGTGCGAAGTCCCTGTTCACGCTGTAACTGTTCGCGTTTTGTAGCAATTTCCCTTGCCTCGTGTTCTGACGGCATTACGTTGAAATTATCGCCTGCCTGCGGCGCTCCGTTCAGCCCCAGTATCAATACCGGCTCTGCAGGAGTAGCCTGTGTAACACGCTGATTACGTTCATTAAACATTGCCTTTACTTTTCCAAAATGCGTTCCTGCCAGCACTACGTCTCCAATATGCAGCGTGCCCTCCTGTACCAGCATTGTTGCAATATAACCGCGTCCTTTATCGAGCGACGATTCAATGGTTGATCCTGAAGCCCGTTTCTTTGGATTTGCTTTAAGTTCCAATAAATCAGCTTCCAGCAAAACCTTTTCAAGCAATTCTCTTACACCCGTACCCTGTTTGGCTGAAATCTCCTGCGATTGATATTTACCACCCCACTCTTCGACCAGATAGTTCATATTTGCTAACGCTTCCTTGATTTTTTCAGGGTTTGCTCCCGGCTTATCAATTTTATTTATGGCAAAAACAATCGGAACGCCGGCTGCAGAAGCATGGTTGATAGCCTCAATGGTTTGAGGCATTACATTATCGTCGGCGGCAACAATGATAATGGCAATATCCGTTACAGCGGCTCCGCGCGCACGCATAGCCGTAAATGCTTCGTGTCCGGGAGTGTCAAGAAAAGTGATGCGCCGCCCGCTCTCAAAACTTACGTGATAAGCGCCGATGTGTTGTGTGATTCCGCCTGCCTCGCCTGCGATGACGTTCGATTTGCGGATATAGTCCAACAGCGATGTCTTGCCGTGATCGACATGTCCCATTACCGTTACAATCGGCGGTCGGGCAATGCGGTCGGCTTCATTCTCTTCGTCCGCTTCGACAGCGATTGCCTCTATCACTTCAGAACTTACATACTCCGTTTTAAATCCAAACTCATCTGCCACAATATTGATGGTTTCAGCATCCAATCGCTGATTAATAGACACCATCACGCCCAGATTCATGCAGGTGCTTATTACCTTCGTAACGGGAACATTCATCATGGTGGCAAGTTCGGCAACAGTAACAAATTCGGTGATTTTCAATACTTTCTCCTGTCCGCGCTCCATCTCGTCGAGTTCCATTTGGCGGGCAGAAATCGTTTCGCGTTTTTCTTTTCTGTATTTAGCGCCCTTAATTTTTTTCTCTGTAAGGCGTGCCAGCGTTTCTTTAATCTGTTTCTGAACGTCTTCTTCATTCACTTCAACTTTGAATGGGCGTTTCGGGAAGGTGTTCGATTTCTGACGGTTATCCGGCGCTTTTTGCATTCCGGTTTGTTTGGTAATGTCTACCTTTTCCTTATGAATCCGTTTCCGTTTATTTTTCTTTTTATCGCTATTCGACTGTGAATCGGGTGTTTGCAAGTTTCTATTTTCACGCTCTTTCCGTTTTTCCTCTTTGGTTTTCTTTTTTGGACGCGTTTGTTGGTTAATGGTGGAAAGATCTATTTTGTCAACTACGCGAATTTTTTGTTCAATGACATTGGGGCGTAACTGAAAAACTTTATTCTCTTCTTTTTTTGTTACCGGCGGTTTTTCCTCTTTTTTGATTTCTTTAATCACAGTATCTTTTTTTACAATCACCGGCTCCGGTTTTTTTTGCTGTTCTACAACCACCGGTTCCGGTTCTTTTTTCGGCTCCGGTTCTACCACCGTCTTCTCTTCAATTTTTTCTTTTTCAGGTTCTTTCTTTTCTTCTACCGGTTCCGGTTCCGGCGCTACCGGTGTTTTTTCTAACGCATCAAGATCTATTTTCCCCACTGTGGTAAAATGCGGACGCATATCATCCGACACTTGTATCCGTATCTCTTCAGGTTGAGCCGGAGGTTCTTTCTTTACTGTTTCCTTTGGTGCAGTTTCGTATCCCTCTGCGGTGATAGAGTGGGGTTTATCTTTTTCCGAACGCATTTGCGACTCCTTCTCAGACCTCAGCTTGATGTCCTTATCCGTGCTAAATTCCTTAATCAGAAGCGCATGTTGTTCGTCAGATATTTTGAAATTAGGATTTTCTTCCACCTTGTGTCCTTTTTTCCGTAAAAATTCCACAGCGGTAGAAAGCCCTACGTTCAAATCCTTAACTACTTTATTCAACCTGATACTCGACATATATTCCTTTTTATAATTTCAATTTTAAGATTTCAAATTCCAAATTCCAAGATTCAAATTTACCGTGTACTAAATTAATCTTCAAACTCTGCCTTAATGATTCTCAATATATCATCAATGGTTTCTTCTTCTAAATCGGTACGTTGAATGAGTTCCTCGCGGGGAATGGAAAGGACGTCTCTGGCAGTATCGCAACCGATTGATTTCAAGACGTCAATAACCCATTGTTCTATTTCGTCATTAAATTCATCCAGTAAAATATCGTCTTCGGCAGCTCCCTGACCTTCTATGTCGCGATATACGTCAATGGTGTAGCCTGTAAGCATAGACGCCAACCGTATGTTCATCCCGTTTTTTCCGATAGCCATCGAAATCTCTTCCGGTTTAAGATACACATTTGCCTGCTTGGCTTCTTCATCAATGTCAATTGACGAAACTTTTGCGGGACTCAACGCCCGTGTGATGAAAAGCGACACATTTGCCGTATAATTGATGACATCAATATTTTCATTGCGCAACTCGCGCACAATGCCGTGAATACGTGCTCCTTTCACGCCTACGCATGCTCCAACGGGGTCGATGCGTTCGTCATACGTTTCCACCGCCACTTTGGCGCGTTCGCCGGGCATGCGTGCAATTTTCTTAATTGTAATCAATCCGTCATGAATTTCAGGAACTTCAAGTTCAAAGAGGCGCTGCATGAAGAGTGGCGAAGTACGCGATACGATAATTCGCGGATTATTGTTGCGGTTTTCCACCTGCACCACTACTGTACGAATGACGTCTCCTTTGCGGTAGAAATCGGATGGAATCTGTTCGGTTTTAGGCAATATTAACTCATTGCCTTCGTCGTCGAGCAGTAAATTTTCTTTTTTCCATATCTGGTACACCTCGCCGCTTACAATTTGTCCTATGCGTTCTTTGTATTTGTTGTAAAGAAAATCCTTCTGCAACTCGAGAATTTTTGATGCCAATGTTTGCCGCAATGTTAAAATGGCGCGACGACCAAACGACAAAAAATCAACCGCATCGGTTACTTCTTCTCCTATCTCAAAATCGTCTCCAATTTTTTTTGCATCCGAAAGCGAAATCTGGCGGATAGGATCTTTCACTTCGTTGTTGGCAACTACTTCCCGATTGTGCCATATTTCAAAATCGCCTTTGTCGGGATTAATGATGACGTCAAAATTTTCGTCCGATCCGAACATTTTAGCCAAAGTGCCTCTGAATGACTCTTCCAGCACGCCGATAAGCGTGGTGCGATCGATGTTCTTCAGTTCCTTAAATTCAGCAAACGTATTTATCAGATTGATGGTTTCTGTCTTGCTCATAGCTATTTAAATCTTATTAAATATTTTGTATAGTTTACTTCATTGTATCGAAAAGCGATATCGCGTTCTATAGCCGTTTTGCGCTTGGATCCTTCTAACTTAACCATTTCGGTAACAGTAACGGTGAATCCTTCTTCGGAGGCGTTTTTCAGTGTTCCGGT
>JGI20166J26741_11788918_pt1 | contig 10246 bp, 7 predicted proteins | sample TergutCu122P5_FD_26741 | JGI IMG/M metagenome (IMG submission 26741) | reverse complement strand
AGGTCTGTTAGCAGGTATTGTTTTATCCGTAATTATGCTGCGATTCCAGTACAGCTTGAAGTTGTCGTTCTCCAGTACATTAGCTGGTGTGTACCTATAGTATGGACTTTTGTCTACAATCAATTCAGCTGCTTCTGCCAGTTTCTGGTAAATAACGTCTGCTGTTATTATTATTATTATTATTATTATTATTATTATTATTATTATTATTATTATTATTATTATTATTATAGTTCGCTCGCGGACTAAGGCCACGGAGTTTAGTTTAGTTTATTATTATTATTATGGAGTTGGCGCGATATCTTCACAAAGGTGGCCTAAATCGTGTAGGAGCCAACAAGCGTATGTGAACGTTCTCAGTTTAAAACAGCGTTCCCCTATTCAGCAATCGCGTTATAGCCAATTCGCGTTACAGAAACCCGCGTAATATCAGTACTGACTGTAATCGCATCTCTGTATGTACAACGTGGTGGTTGGTCTCCATATAAAGTGTACCTGTATAACCAGAAATGAATTCGGTTGACGTTTTCAGTAAAGAATGAAAAATATTTAAAATTCGCAAAATTTATTTGGCCATATAAGGTTCTTCTGATACTGCAGTATAAACTTCCGACACCCTACAATTAAGATCTACTTCCTTCCAGTTCACTCCACATTATCAGAAACAATGTTTTAATATTACCTGTCATGTATGCGCTGTATTTCAAGCGGTCTCTTCAGTCACAGTCTTTCATGCACTTCTTGCCTCCCCCACGTACGCTACACACTAATCAGGTAAAGGTAAATTTGTTCCCATACGTCACTTGAGTGCCATCCCAAGAAAGCATGATTGTTACACACCACAATTACAGGACAGAACAAATACTTTTTATATTTCATTAACACATTCAACATTAATCTTAACAGCAGCATTTATCTCTGAGGTCCTCCCTCCCATACAGTGGGCAGTGTGGAATCTTTCCCTGGTGGTAAAGTGGCCACAATATTAAACTCACCACTCACCCCCACCTAGCACCAAGGTTAAAAACGTAAGGAGCGATACCTACACTGCCCTACATGTCTTCATGGTGACTTTACAACAGCATTTATCATCTAACCATTTAATATCTTCTTTATTAATCACATAGTACTAAGAAGTAAAGGAATAATACAATGAAATTGTTGATACAAAAAACACTCATCTTCCTAAAGTGAAGTTGTAAGCTTCCACCCCCAAATGCTTTACCTACTGGACATGAGGTAGGTAGGCTCAGAGCTAGCCTGGATTTTTTGCTTAAGACAAAATCTCTTGTCCCTGCAGGGAACTTAACCCCAGGTTGTTGGTCATCCAAAGCGCAGCCCAGTACTGACTTGATTATTTGAAATTAATTACTCCAGCAATGCCAAAGGTGAGGAAACAGTTGTTTCTTATTGTACACTTTTCTCAATCCTGCAGTTGCTCAAAGCCACTTAGAAACATCGAACATGGACAATGACCACCCACAACACAGGTCACATACTTATCCTTCCCTACTTAAAAATAAGAACTATTTACATATGCGATTTGATTTGATTGTATGCATATGTTTAATGCATGTTAAGTTCCTGTTGACAAGTGCTTTTCAATATGAATGATATTCATGAATCAGGTACGTCACAAACACATCCTGTGAACTGTTGCTAGTCATAATGTGTAAGTGTCTAACTAATACTGTAGAAGCAGAAGCCGGTGGTTCAACACCACTAATAACAAAGCCTACCCCTGGACATGTCCCTGTACCATTTTCACCTACATCTCACCCTCACAGCCCAACTTCCCATGATCCATCGCAGTACTATCCTCTCATCTCCTGCTGAGTATCCTGAACAGATACTTGCTTAGATATTTTCCCACCAATATTCTGTATTCATTTATTATCTCCCCCATCCCAACTACAATGTGTAATACCCTAAAAAGCTCGCTTACACCTTGTATGACCAACCATTTTTCTGTGCACTTCTTTTGCAAACACTTGTAATTTATGTTCTTCTTTCAACAAACATATTTTACACCCATACAAAACTTGGCAAAATACTGTTCCCTATATAGGTCACTTCATGCCACACAAACAACGCATAAAACTTCTACCTCAGAGATGTTAATGAAACTTGGTATATGCCCACCTGCTAACAGGGCCAGTTTAAGATAGCTTCACTGCAAAAATAAAATGGGGGCCCTACCTGCATGTAGTCCTGAACTGATTATGCAGCAGGTACAACACAAGATGTGAAAGAAAATTTTAAAAATCAAAAATAAAACCGGCCTGTCCTCCTCCCCTCAGAACTAACTGCAAAATTCAATAGCCTAAATACTGTTTTGTGATGAAAGAAGTTAGTCATATAAACAATCTGAAAAAGAATTCACAGTTAGCAATTTCATGGTAACCTCGGCACTAGATGGAGGTGAATGGTCAACATGGCCACTTTACTCACGAGAAAAATAAAACCGAACACCCAGTAAATGGAAGACTGAGAGGCCCCAAAATCGATCTGAACTTTCTGGCAAAAAGAAGAATCTCTTGTCTATGCCTGAAATTGAGTCCCAGATTGTCCAGCCCACAGCCTACTCACCATACCAACTGAGCTATTATAGGTCCCATCAATGTGAGAAACAAAATTTCATAACTTAACTCGATGCAGAAGAGTCCTGCTTTAAAGCTAATAGTTTCTCAGCTAGTGAAAAAATTCACCGCATTTTATGGAACCCAAAGGTTCATTACTGTGTTCACAACAGCTTGCCGCTTGTTCCTACCCTGAGCCAGACCAATCCAATGCTCTCCCAACTCATGTCATTAAGACCCATTATAACATAATCCTACCACCTATACCTAGGTCATACAAGTGGTCTCCTTCCATCCAATGTCCCCACCAAAACCCTGTATGCACCTCTTTTCCCCTCATACATGCCACATTCCCTGCCCATCTCATCAAGCTTGATATGGTCGCCCAAATATTTGGTGAGGAGCATAAATCATGAAGCTCCTCAGTCAGCAATTTTCTCCAGTCCCTGTTACTTCCATCCTCTTAGGCCCACACAAACCCTCAGCACCCTACTCTCGACCATGCTTTACCTCTGTTGTTCCCTCAATGTGAGAAACCAGGTTTCACACCCACATAAAAAGCAATGGGCAAAATCATATTTATGTATGTTCTAATTTTTATATTTTTGGACAGCAAACGGGAAGACAAAAGAATCTGGGCCGAACAGTAGCAGCCATTCCCTGAGGTAAATCTGCTCGTGATTTCGTCATAAATGCAATTTTCGTTTCTTAATGTCATTCCTAAATATCTGAACCTTGCCGCACTTTCAAAATAACAGGGAAATCTGTAGCTCTGTACATTATAAACTTTAAATTTACCGACAACGAATGGGAACACAGCCGCATTTGCTGCATTTAACGCTCTCTTAATTGAGTGCATGTTTTATATCGCGGTAAGAGATAGACATCTATTCCAATTCAAAATCATTCTAAATATTGCATTAAATACCCTCTGAATTACGGTAGTTCCTTTAATTCTCAAATTAGGTGTACATTTATAATTACCATTAATTAAACGGGATGATTTCAATTCACACTTTTGTGTTTTGCGGACAAATTATGAAAACGTCGGGATTGGCCGAGCCGCTGATCACCAGACAAAACTGAGGAATCTGATTGGATACACAACGGAATGCGACATGCATGAATATCGTCTGTAGTCGGGTTGTCATCCCCGGTTTACAATACAAAAAAGTCTGCCAATTTGCACTTTAATAGATTTAGTATTTGTAATATTTTATAGCAAATTATGTAATTTAATTCTACTTACGCCAAACGTTTCCTATGGCGGTGCTACACGGTTATTAACACCTACAAATCACTCACTTCAAATATCACTACAATTATGAAACGAATTAGCCACATATTACAACCAATTCGCGATATCAGCTATCACAAAATGTACCTAAACAACTGTATAGCGAATTTAAATGGATTAAAAAATAACTGACTTTCCGGCTCTACAAAATTTCTGTACATTCACCAGCTGCACTAACTGCCATGATAACCTGCACATTCAATTTTTCATTTATAGCACGGATTAGAATACTTCCGAATATTGACACTACACATCGCTGATGCGGACTGCCATGGTACCATGCTCGGGAGCACACTCTGTTGTACCCTTCCGGCCAAAACAAATACCCTTAGACCACGGATGAATGACCTCTACCAATTTCGCAAGACACCGTGGATCGATGTTGCCAAGGTCAGAATACTAAAGGATGGAGTTTCAATCAGGAATTTAAAATACGTGAAATGAACACAATTTACTCCTTTGCTACTATAAAGGTAAAGTGGTAATTTACATACTTTACCTAGAACAGTAAAATTCCTCTGGAACATTTAGGAATTATTGTCATTCCGTTAGAAAAACGTTTCCCATCCTGAGAACCCTGAGCCATTGTGGTATTTGTAATACTACCAACATTACTATTTCATAATTCTCTTCACGTAGGGTGTTTTATTCGTTTGGAATCTTTATATTTTTTCTATTCCTGTTTAGAAAACAGATTGTTTACATAAAAGAACTTACTAATTGCAGGAGCATTTCATGGTGTTTCAATTACAATGGATCCTTGGATGTCTGCTCGAAATTCTGAAGGGGAGGAGAAACCGACGTTGACATTTGAAGACAACTTCGAACCAAGTGACCGTCTGCCAGATTCTGTGGCATATTTATCTTCCTTAGGTAATATATTTCATCGTGCCACTTATGTTATTTTGTAATTGCGATAAATTAAAAAGTGATATGTTGGAGGTTTCACTTGATTAGTTGCTAGGTAGATATATATATATCTGATTACAGAGAAAAGGCTGGCACAATTGAAGGAACGACATAGCAAGAAAGATCTTGTACAATCTCTCGAGGAAAAACACAAATCATGCATGTGGAGATTGGTGTCGGAAGAAAGTAACATGACCTTCACCAAGGACGACTTGGATTTGGACGCTCCAGTGAACAGTGGCCACCCTTCTCAAGCCTGGATGAGACGTATAGCACCAGAACGTCAAGCTGTTACGTTGGGAGAACTTGTTGAGCTACTAAAGGCCGACCATTTGGCCCAGATTTTATCAGACGAAGCAAGTGATAGTAAATCAAGTAATTAAAATATTCCTGAAGTGAAAGTGAATGCACTGACCAAAATGGCAGACTTCAAGGAACACTTCTGGGGACAGAAGACATATTGTTTGATAACAGGTGCAAGCAAAGGAATTGGACGCAAATTTGCCATCGAATTTTCACGCGCATTTGCAGCCAACTCACTTTTGGTTCTCTTGGCCCGATCTGAATCAGGTTTGGCACAAACCAGCAACATTGTAACTAGTGCTAATGCAGATGTTAAAGTTAAATGTTACCCAACGGATCTCAGTAAGCCAGATCCCGAGTTATTTCTCAGTATGATACAGACTTCTCTTAGGGAATCTGGATGCAGTCCTGGTGATTTTGATTTGTCCTTGATAGTTCATAATGCAGGTTCAGTTGGGGATGTGTCAGAAGGAACTTCTGACATGTGTTACCCAGAGAAATGGCAGGAGTATTTCTCTCTTAATCTCTTTTCAGTTGCATGTCTCAATTCTCAGTTTCTGAAGGTGTTTCCAGAAGGATCTGTCAAACAAAGGACCATCATCAATGTAACCTCCCTTTGTGCAATAAAACCATTCAAGTCAATGGGGTATTATTGCACTGGGAAAGCTAGCAGAGAAATGTTCTTTAGAGTGTTGGCAGAAGAGAATCCAACAATTAATGTTCTGAGCTATGCTCCAGGTCCAGTGGACACTGACATGGTATCAGAGTTGATAACCAGCACTAGAGATGCTAGTGTCAAGGGTATGTTTGTAAATTTGAAGAAGACTGAAACAATTTTAACTGTTGATCAGACTACCAGAAGAATTATGGAAGTACTGGAAAATGGAAAATTTGAATCAGGACAGCATGTGGACTATTATGATGAGTGATGTACCTGTTGGTTTTGACCTGACAGTGTAAACATGTTCCATCTAAATGAATGTAACCAATATACGATAAATATACATGTAATTCTGTTGCTTTTGCTTGGAGGTCACATTCCAAGATGTTACATGGACACAATTTTGCACGGGTAATCTCAACATATTCCATGTGAATGTAACTGTATAACAAATAATACTTACTAACATGTCACTCTGTTATTTTTTTGCTTGGAGGTCACATCCCAAGATGTTACATGGACACAGTCTTGCATGGATAATGTATGCATATTCCATATGAATGACTGTAAGTAATAAACAATACCTATTTCATAAAACTCATCTGTGATGTTCAGTGTCATTACAAATCAACAGAACAAAGGTAACCTGCTTGTCAAATGCTGTAGTTGTAGGCATTGTCATCATCCTTGGTATGAGTTTCCTTGGTCTCTCAGAAAAGATGATCCTTCCATCTTTTCAAAGACTTTGTTGTAGGCTCCTAAAATCACTTTGTACATGAGAAAAGGTATTAAAAAATGTAAAAAATATATTCATATCATATTAATTTCATGAAAAGGAAATTACTACAGTATGTATGGTAACATTTCTTTTAATTTAATAAATGCCCACAAAGTCACTGACTTTCAGCTTCAGTGATAAAATATATACTGTAAACCTCTTCCATAATCATCGAAAAAATATGCTATCAACTTCATAGAATGTACGGACATCTGCTTCAGGAACACATTAACTTTTGCACATTGTACAAAATATGATCAGTTTTGGTGTGATATTAGCAATTTAGGAAGTGTTTTGTCAATGATTTCTACATTACTGAACAAGTGCTCATGGTACACTGTGTTTTGTAAAATGTCACATCTTGCTTTCATGAATCTTCTCATATACTGACACTTACAATATACAAAAAAAGAATATTTCCATGCAAATGAAAATTGTATTCTATGACTGTTACATTTATGCTACTTGTTGATATTTGAAATAAGTCTGGTAGAGATGACACTTGGTGGTGACACATTTATCTGTATTAATATTTGGAGCAACTTGACAATATAATAGTAAACAAGTTATAAGTTTTTACAGTTACCTTGTTTCTATACCAAATATCAAAATCTGTCATTCTCTAAAGAAGGACAGTTACAATAAAACAGTTTTCAGCACCACTTATAACTGATTCTTTTCGTCAAAAGAAAATTATATCACATCAGATTAAGAACCCCTCTCACAAATAAAACAAACTCTATTTATGTTCTTTTAAAATAACCACACATGAGTCACAAACTGAAGTATCTAAAAGTGGTCAGCAGCAGATACCCAAGTCCACAAAAGTGGTATTGGATCAGTGTTGACAGATGGGAGCAGTACTTATTGGTACGGAACTCCTGATGTACATTTGGCACTATTCAGTGAAAGGTTTGCAATCTTGGACTGTGGCATCAAATACAGCATTCAGGTTCCCCCCCCATTCTGTTGTTCTAAATCAACACATCAAATTAATAACATTGCAAGAAGACTGTATCTAATCTCAAGCTGGTTTTATGCAAATCTGTTTACTATTTAACCTGGCTATAACATGGGCAAGGACAGTTCTGCTAGTCATCTAAGCTACCATCCTGCATTCTGTGGTCCAGCAGTCACTTTACCCTCTTTTGTTGTCTCTGCCTGTAAATATCATTTACTGGTGGTGCACCTGAAAGTTCATCATCCTCGCTGTCATCCATCCCTACCCCTGTTCGATCTGCTCCCAATTTCCGTCTTCGCTTTGTTCCTCCACTTCCTGGCAGAGTCAGTGTACCCTCTTGACCTTCTTCTACTATCCAATGTACTGACTTGGCAAGATCAAAGAGCTTTGTATCACATCCATTGTCTGCTGTAGGTGATGGTGCTATAATAAAATATACAATAAAGTTCTCGTATTTAACAACTGTTACCATATTTGTAAATTATGTAAATATGTCAAAAAATTCAAGTTTGGCAGTTAACTGCAATGTTCACACTAACATCAACATGTTCCCTACATCCTGTGGGAATGATATGTATATGGTACCCAAGCTAACAGAAGTTAGGTCTAAGCTCAGAAACTCAGAAGACATTTAATAAGGAAATACAGACTGGAACTACAGACAATATGTGGTATGTGATGCCTTAAATTAAGGGCTATGTGAACAGAAACATTTTACAGAAACTTTTACCAGAACACTTTAGTTGATATGTTTCATTGTAACCAATACAAAATTTTTAGAATTTATATACTTTGGCACAACTGTAAATGAAAATAAGGTTTATTACAATTGATAATCCGTTCAGAAATGGCTGTTATCTTGTCTACTTCCTAGAACATCTTTGTACTGTTGTCAGTGGTATTAGATTTGAAACTACAATGGATGACCACATAGTAGGGTGGATGATTCTTATATCTCCAAAAAATAATGAGAGGATGCTATTTGGAGGGATGCAGTACATTTGCTCCAGATATGTAACTGGAAGGCAGCAGCAAGGAAGAAGAAGGCTGGAGGAAGAAGGTTAATGATGCCAGGGCCTGAAAATGGGCTGAAGTTCCAAGGAAGAAAAAGAAGAAGAAGAAGACCATTTATGTCCACAAAGATATGCTCTGTCAAAAGTACTGATCAGTATTAATGACTGATTGGTGTTAATGACTAAACGGATGTAAATAGGGCCGGAAGTAGAGATTTAGATTATGGTCCCCTGGGCTATGACACCATGCAGCCTGGTAAGTGTATACCAACATTTTGGAGGAACAAGCTGCCTCTTTCTTTGGACCAAATAATGTCAAAAACCCCTGGAGGGCCACAATTTAAGAATTAAAAAAAAAAAATCCACTGAAAGAACACAGTAAACTTCTGGCCTTTTATAATGTGATCTCTGGCAAATCTCACCCGTTTCTGGCAACTGTATTTTGCTGAAAACATCCATGAGTAAGTCGACAGCAACAAATGGACCACGGAAGCAGCCTGGAGGTGGTAGCAATGTGCAAAGTTGTGCTACTGCTGGTGGGTGAGGGAAAACACCGCCTGCAACAATTCCACAGATGGACTTGGACTGAACACATGAATAATATAAAACAAGTGAACAACAAGTTACACAAAATGAGGGGAGGAAGGATGGGTGAAAGGGAGGAATGCAAGAGCAAGTTGATGATTTTGATTTTGGGATAATGCTTTTACAGATCCTCATTATACTCACAAAACGGCCTCACCTGTAACAATATTTAAATACTTTACACGTTTTAGCATATTTTCAGAAATTAAGGGTGCTTCATTGTCATTTGTGTTGATTTTACATTCCCTGATTACTGTTACTTTGTTCAGTTTACTCATATTTGCAGCAAATAAAAGCAATATACACACTGAGAGTATCTCACTATATCAGACTTGAAGTTCTAAATGGCATACGTTTATGAGGAATACCCAGAATGTGACACCACGTAATCTGATACAAAGTTGCCTTAATCTCCTGTGCCCTGAATATGAAGGCACAAAGGTCCTGCAAAATATCAGTACACTTGTACCAGAGTATACAGTATTCTTCATTATAGTTCATATGTGCATGTGTTCAATAAAAAGACAGCTTATTATCACATATTAATGTTAGCAAACATACCTGGAACAGGATGATCGCCAGGAATAGCTTGTGCCTTAGGCTTGAATGGGATCATCTGGGTGAAATCTGGCCTTGGCATATTTGAGGATTCTTCTTCAGGGTCAATGATAACTGATGACAATGGATGGAATGACTTCACAGTTGTGCTGGCTACTTCACTGTAACCTATTGATCTGAGTGAAAGAATCATGACATTCATGATAAGATCATATGACTCACAGCAGAACAGAGGTTTTGAGAATGACAGTACAGGCTGCTAAATGGACTTTGTGGCTCTAAGGTATTTGAATTAATGGAGGAAACTAAGTAGTGAGTTTCATGCATTGTGCTTTTCACCAAGTACTGTTATGATTACGAGGGTGGAACATGTGGCATGCACTGGGGACACAACTAGACATTTTGAGGTAATACGAGTATAATATATAATAAACCAACAAGATGCAACTCTGGCAGTATTGTGTTTATTAACAACTACAAGTATGCTCTACATGTTTCAGATGCCCTTTGCGTCCATTATCAGGAGCACTATAAACTGTAACAGCAGCCACTGGTGTTTGTCATGAGTTGGGATGGAATAAATCCTGTATAGATGTTCAAGG
>JGI20166J26741_11788806_pt1 | contig 10246 bp, 5 predicted proteins | sample TergutCu122P5_FD_26741 | JGI IMG/M metagenome (IMG submission 26741) | reverse complement strand
ATCAGCCGCCCCTCGTATTTCAAACTAATGTCACAAATAAAATTCTCTAGCACAGATTTCCATATTGGTTAGTCACAGTAAATTTTGAAAGACAACATACTGGACACTTACTGCCCTCACCGATTATACCGGATGTGTTACCCATAAATCTGATACTTTAGCCTGTATATTCCACTGGCTCCACATTAGCACTCTGATTCACCCTACACACATTGTATGGCAGGGCATAGGACTCTACATATTCAATGAAGATACAATAACAAATGCTTATAAGAAATAGCAGTTAACAGCGAAACCACACATTAATAACTGTAGGTCCTGGGAAGTAATTTGGCAAGTACCTCAAGTTAGAACTTCTCCATGCTGCGTCTTTCACTGGGACCTTCCTCTAAATACTTTTGTCATCCTTTACAACATTCCACATTATCAACTGTTTTTCAAACAGACACAGATTTAATAACAAAGAAATAAAAAACAAAACACACATGTAAAAACCAAATGTACATGCAAGTGTTGTACTTACAAGAATAACTACCACAGATATTAAACTCCACTGAAAGAATTTGAAAATTTCCCTTCTTCGGAAAAGCATATCGACAGCTATGGGAACTCTGTAAAATATTCCAGTGAATAAACTTTACTTTTGCATAATGCATACACTTTTCAGTATCATGAACAGAAGACTGTGATAAACAAGATAAACAGTAGCATACACAGAAATTTTATTGTGTCTAAAACTAACCCCTGAACACTGCACTTGCCAGACCATTATCAATGTCCATACCGTGAAACTGAATGAATGTAAATAAGGTACCCCAAACAGAAACTTGCCTCAGCCAATCAGGTCCATTTGTTTATATTACCTACATAATAAAACCACAGCAAAGTCAAGAGATCCAAAGACATTAAATTTTATAATGAAACATAATACTTAGACACAATGATGGTATAAAATACAACACACTTGTCAAGCAACCACAATGCTGAGAATTTACATAAAACTTCTGCAACCATGTAACACAGTGGAGTACACACAAGAATATCATGACAACCAAACTGTTGCCAGTTCATCTCTCACACTCTCTACCTATTAGTGTGTAGTTAGGACCATGAAAAAAGTACAAGAAAGGTGTGCTCAGTGCTGTACTATACATACCATAACAGGGCCTTCTTTACTTTCAAAATGCCACACAAATTCATTGTACATGCTTAAATGTAATTTAATTTATGCCCATAAGTAGAGCTTGACCTTACCTCCACCAATTTTCACAGACTCAAAAATGCTCAACACAGCACTGCATACAGATATCTTATACCAAATTTCACCCAAACAGTACAGAAACAAACGAAGTTCAGACAGAAATCCACTGACACCTTTCAAAACAATATGGCTTTCAACCGACCAATTTTCATGAAACTCACAATAATTTAATAAAAGTTTTTGGACATCTTTTGTACCAAATTTCTCCCATATCAGATGAAAAATATATAAAGCATGGACAGAATTTCATTTACACCCTTAAGTAAAGTAAAAGTTCAATGCACTGACTTTCACAACACTCACATCTGCTCAACAACAGCATTATGTGGATATCTTCTATACCAAATATCATCCAAATTGGTCAAGAAACATGGAAAGTACAGTCAGAAATTAATTTAGGCACTTAAGTTAAATTATGCCTGTCAATGAGCCTGTTTTCACAAAAATTATGCTTGCTCAACAACAATTTGCAAATACGTGAGAATGACCAACGAGATGTACACTTTTTCTCATTAATCTATTCAAATTAAAGCGTGCATCTCGTTGGTCATTCTCACATAAATGTATCACAATACAAGGTTCAGAGAATGGAAAGTTAAACAATTTATAACAACTCCTACACTATATTTTGTGAAAATCTGACAACTTGTTTGTTCAGTCGCTGACACCAGGTCACAGATAGACTAATGAAAGTTCTCCACAATGTCATTCTAAAACATATATAAAACCAGAACAAAAAATTGTGTGTGTGTGTGTGTGTGTGTGTGTGTGCGCATGCGCGCACGTGCGTGTGTGTGCATGAATGGATGCATGCACAAGAGCATATGTGTGTGTACCAGTGCCCATTCATATATGCATAATATGCAAAACATGAGAATTATAGCAAGAATACGCATTCTAACAGTACCAATGTTATAAGTACCATGTTCACATGGAACACAAATACGAATAATATCGTACGGGTAAAGATACATTATATTACACATGATCTTTTTCTATAAACGGGTATCCTTGAAGAATTAGCTGTATGTTAAAAAATGCGAAGGTACTGAGAGTTCATAACCTGAAAAACACATCCACCTACAAGACTAAAGAATTCAACATTTATATCGTACTAATTTACAACAATTTTATCATATGCATAAGAATGCATATGCACAGAATTATCTGATTTTTTACAACTGTTAATATCAATGACTAAGAAGCAAAACTTTTGATTTCTGCATCCTAACAGGAATTGCATATATTGTACTGTGCACAACTATTAAAGTGGATGCAGGAACATCAAGGTAGAAGACAACTCAGTTAAAATAACAGAGAAGGGATGTAGAACAGCCATTATAATCCTACAAATTTCATACTCAGTGTTTATTGTAGTGTAATTTGAAAGATTTTACACTTACACACACACACACACACACACACACACACACACACACACACACACACACATATATATATATGTATACACACAGATACATACATCTACATAACAGACTTTGTAGTAACACATTTCACCCCATACAAATATGATGACAAGACAATGGCAGTGACGGCAAAAAGGACAACAACGATAAAAACAGACAACAGAAAATATGGACCACTACACAATAAATTTTCTTACCCTATCAGTGCAGCAAAAGGCCAACTAAGAAATGTTGAAAGTGCTGTGGTGAATATGGCAAGTTCATATTTTCTCTGATACCATGCCCCAAGGGATACCAAGCACATATACCTGCAAAAACATTACACATCTCAAATCAACAAATTCACAATGTCAGCTATCACCATCCTCCATGAGATTAACCCAACAAATCTCACCCTGAAATATCCGTAATGTACGTGGATGAGTTCATTTAAGATAACTACATGTAAGACAGCCACACAATCAGCAGATGATATGGTTAAATAAAATATAATAGAAACAAAACACAAAAATACTCAATCTGTGACCATAACAAATTTATTACCTCTGTATCAACATATGTGAAAACTTAATACTTCTTTCAAAGCACCATTATGCCATGTTTTCTACATTTATGCATACAATGTTTCAGGTGAGAAGTTATGTAAAAGATTAAAATTACCAGCATTATGAAATATATGCATGCCATAAAACATTTTTTCCACTTCTCGTATGGAAAAGCTCCAGTTCACCCATTAATGCCTCAGTTCTCTTTTGAGGACACTGGGTAAAATATTTTTTTAGAAAAGAGTGTAACATTTATATACTTTTTTCTTACACCTTTTACAAAGTAAACTCTCCTGCAATTCATCATATTATACACCGTTCTTTATTATCCATAATTTGCATATTTCTGGCATTTAAAGAGGCTCAACAGTTTAGTATTTTGCAGACATTCCTATCTATCATTGACTACAATTTTAGAGTTATAAACAGTGTAACTACAAATTTTCTGAGGGCGGGTACTAATAGTTTCTTCTTTCAAATTACCACATGTACATTTCCTTCACATGGATCATGGATACGCTATACTGATGTGAATTTTGATGTGCTCAAAATAGGACACTGATCATCATACATAACAGTATGTGAGTGATTCAACATTTCAGTAGTACAACTGGAAGCTAAATTTTCAAATAAAACTGACAATAATGATAATAAATACTTTTACAGATTTGGTTCACTACTACTTGGAAGGGTGTAATTAGTTTCAGTGTCCTACCACACCAACAGAGGATTGAAGGAAAAAGTGTAGCCCCATTAAAGCATGTACTATTACTAGGGAGAAGGTGCAATAACTTAGAACAGTACAATTATAGGACTGGTGGTGGCACTAATCCTGGAGAGTATTGAATGATACAGAATCATCTTGCAGTGGTACAATGTGGAATTTTTAGGCCACAATGTCACAAGAAAAATTTGTGACCTTAATGCTGGCAGAAATTGTAGACATTTAATATGATCCTTTTTTGAGGAAGCATCGTCTGAAGATTAGGGTCATTTTGGTGTTGCTGTATGCCCACCAGAAGGTGACATTTCAACAGATGCAGAAGAAGGCCCACACAATGTCACAGGGACAGTTGAAATTCAAGACGAGAGAGGAACACTTTAAATTCATTACTGATCAACAAAAGCTTTTGGAAATAAGAGTAATCCTGGCACATTCTCTTCAATATCTATTAAAGTGATAAAAGGTACAAATAAAAATGAGAAACCTGACTAAAAGGTTTCATTTGTTGTCACCCAGATTATTATGTCTAAAAATAAATGCAGAGAACTAATGGTAATGACAATGGTTAGGCCAACCAAAAGAAACATGATCATGGTTTCAAAACCAGACCTCACATTGACATGATGAATGCTGATTTTTCAATAATCTGAAATAGTTGGGGAATATCTGGCTACAAATGAGATATGTCAAATACTATGGTCACAATAGCCCTAGAGAGTTCCAGAAACCAGAAATATTTGGTTTTAAACTATGGGCTCTTTGAGGTCTAAGTTGGTACCACTTCAGCTTCAATCAGTGATGTGGTAAGTAACCAACTGTGAAGTGGATGACTTTCTAAAATTTTTCTAAATAAGTGTGACTGTGGTGATGATCCAAATAGCCATTGTGTAATATTTGATAATTCTTTTAACAACTGGTACATTTTGGTGCACCTGTGACATCTTGGGTACCAAACACCCAACACCATAAGACTGAACTGTATTGAAGATTGCTCTAGCAACCAAGCAAAAAATTTGCAAAAGGAAGATCGAGGTGCATTTGACGACCGGTATGATCATAATGGAAAGGTGCTCTTCGTTTGGTGAAATAACAAGAGATGTGTCACTCTTCGCACCAGTTTGGAAACAATAAATCTTTTTGCAACAGTAAGTATGTGGAAACAAGACCTAAAACAAACAGCTGGCATATCACAACCCACAGTACTCAAGATACGTAATTCCCATATGGTAGGTGCTGTTGATCATCGTGACTGGTTGGTAGGGAAGTATGTATGCTATTGGTGTCAGGGTAAAAGTGGCACTGGGGATTGTTCACACAGATGGTAGATATAACCTTAGTAACTGCATGGCTCCTCTACGGACATATACGTGGGACAGATGTACTGGACCTGCTGCACATCAAGCATGCTGTAGATGTGACCTGTTGCACACCGTGCATTAGCCAAAAGCATGCAAGATGACCTTTAATCATTGTCTATTAGTCACATCAGAGCAACGTCTGATGTTGGACTTGATGGTGTAGGCAATATAACAAGTACAGTGAAATGAAAGGAACCAAGAAAATGCAGTCATGATGGGTCCAAAGAAAACCAAGATCTTTCTGCACTAAATGTAATTATCACCCTGTGCATTCAGTGCTAACTCTGTATCACAACAAGTGAAATTTTGTGTTATTAACATGTTGAATAAAAAAAAGTATATTATGTTTTTGTGTCACAGAATGCATTTTGTAATAGGTAATAACTGTGACACTAATGTAAGAGCCCAGCGTCCTATTTGAGGATGGCTGAAGTCACAGAAACAAGGTGTCAGAAAAAGTAGGTCTTCAGAGCCCATTATTTGTAGCCCTTCTTATGTATTTTAATAAAAACAACAAAAACCTGCATTGAAGTAATTTTGGATTTAATGGGTTAATAATCAACCGCAAAATGTCACTCACTCCTTCAAGTAGAGTTTTTGAGAAGCTTACAGTCACTCAGCCAATCTAACCTTTTATGAAACCTGAAAATTTATTACTGCCTGCAGTTGGTCCTTCAGAACTGGAAGGATACAGTGCCACCCTTCTGCTCTGTACCTTTATGCTAAATCTGAATATCTTGATCAATCTTTTTCCTACATACAGTACACAATTTGCTTCCCACACAAAAATTATAATGCGAGATTTGATGTTCTCACAGTGGTGTTGATGGAGATTCAATTCCTCTGGAATATTACATTGTACTGACTGGCAAAGAGTTACTCATGTTTCAAAATAGCACAGTGCCATCATCCTCATGGGCTGGACTCCTTGACCCTAAATATTAAGGCAATATACCCCTTAGCAGCATTTGTAAATATTCACCAGTCAAGATTGTGAAACATCTCAGAAGGCTTGCACCTTCAAAAACCATGTATCTTACATTGAAAATGTAGCAGGCAGGAAAGCTGTACTGGAAATGAACATGCCAGCACTAAATACAAGAAATGCCAAAGCCAGACGACCAACTTGAACTCCAAATTCACGGCAGATACTCCTAGAATACAAAGAAAATAGGTTACAATTACATTTTCATATAAGGTGTAAACAGAGTGACAGATGACATGAGAGTAGCACAAATAAAAATTAAAGATCTACAATATGGAATTCACCCTAAAACTATACATATGTTTCATAAAAAGTATTTGTGTATATGCATAAACTTGCTTTGTACTCCTCACAAAATATTATTGGAGTGATGTCCTACATTCTGTTCATGAAATATGAACATGTAATTAGTTTACTCAGCATTTCCTATTAGACCAATTGCCTTCCTAGCGACTACTACAGTTTCTGTGTTTGGTTTCAAATTCAATGTTTTTCTTGTTCAGTTATAGCTGACTACCTCCATAGAGCTGAGTATGTCACTGATTCATTAACACTGGTTACCAATGGTCCCTACCAAGCACATAGCTGGGGGGTGGGGGTGGGGTGGTGTTGTTGGTGGTGGTGGTGGTGGTCAAGTGATGCAGCTGCACCAGGTAGCAAAGTGGGCAGCAAAATGTATATTTTAAATGAAATAATTTGATTTTATGCATTTAATTATTATTAAAATACTGATAAAAATAACAGGAAATTCAATAAATGTGATTTATTTTAAAGTTCATTATTTCTGTTAAGGGCAGCCATTGTGATTACTCACCCTTGGTGCTAAAAAACCTAGCTAAGTCAATGGTCCCCATCCAAAGCCAGATAAATCCCACCATTGTCCTACCACCCTCACTCTGAAAGACTGCTTTTAATAATACCCTCCAGCTCTATGTCTACATATTCCAAGCAGTCTCTTCCCTTTAGGTTTTTAACCAAAACTTTGTGTTCACCTTTAATACTGCCAGTACCATTTATTTTATTATTAAGTAGTGTTACTTGCATAATGGAAAATTCAGGGCAGTAAGATTAGGACTATATACTTACTTGTAGAAATAGACTTCACAAAAAGCACAAAGCAAGCCAAGTAGGCAACGTGAGAAATAGAAGATAAGAAGTCTGTTTGGCTGGAGAAGTTGATGGTACAGCCATGCAGGTACCACATGAATCAAAAGATATGTGTATGAGCGTAGAGCATATATTGGACTATACTCCCACGTCTGGAAGCCCTTACCAAACAGCAAATAATGACTCTGGAACAGAGTTTTAATAAAAAAAAAATTGAAAACCAAAACACAATAACAAACTAAAAGGTACTGTAAATTTTGTTGTAACTGACAGCACTACAATTAATTGATGTGTTATGGGTATTTTTGATCTGCATGTTTTTACATCTTTATATTTTATATATATATATGTTACTATTTCAACTTCCTTTTGGGTTGCTTTTGACCCTTGTATGGATCTAATGAATGTAGATCAATAAAGATAAAGATACACATAATTGCCAATGACTGCACACTCACAAAAATCATATTTCATTTATGATATTCCTAATTTTCTTCTCAGCAAGGCCATAGTGCCTACTGGTCTGAAAGGAGCAATTCCTATACTACAGTTTGCACAAATACCTGCATTAGCTATTGCCAGCCCTGCTAACACAGTTCTAACTGTTGGGTTGGCAACTCCAATTATTTGAAAGTATTAATTCACTGTAACTTACAATATCAACAAACAGAAAACAATTGTTATGATGTAACCTTAATTTTTAGTACAAGCTGGTATGAGGGATGTTCCAAGAGTGGATACAAGCTGCCAATGCAACAATGCATGTAATAGTATGAACATATTTTAAGACACATACATAGACATGCACACTACTTTTCAACACAGCCATCACCTCTCCTAAGGCATTTGTCCCGTTGGGAAACTAGTGCAACATACCCCTTAGCAAAGAAGTCCACATCCAGTGCAAGCAGCCAACTGATCACTCTCACAGCAAAAAACGTTTGATAGACTTGACTTCCTCCACAGATTGGAAACAATAAATTCTGTTGCAACACACTGGACAGACTAATAAAGCTATTCAAAAGAAGAAGTCTGGAGGGCTCTGCCTTGGTGTTTTCACGCTCCATGACAATGCAAGACTTCAATTTTTTGGGCCCTTTGAGAACTGATAAACTGGCTCCATACTTATGGTACGGATACTCATTTCTTTGCTGTGGGCTTTGATGCACTGGTTTCACAATAAAACATTTTCCTCAAGAAATGGTGATGTTGAAATGTAGCATGCAAGTATGTATGTATGTCTGTGTATGTTGCTAAACTTTGTTCATAGTATTACATGCAGTGTCACAGTGGCAGGCTGAACATTACTTTCCAAACATCCTTCATAAAAGTGATTACATGGAGTGGCTTCAATTCTATACAAGCACTGAGGCCACAAACGCTAATTCGTGTGATCTCAAATTAACAAGACATAACTGACTTACAGGTTCCCAATAATTAAATGTTTCATCACAATCAGAAATGTAATTCCATATTGCTGCACAAAATCGAGCTGACAGCAAGGCTTTGAAAGCTGTATCACCACTGGGATAAACAATTCCCATATCTGCTGGATTTGGATTTGAAGGAACTTCTTCATTCCTAACATAAATACACAAATCAACCAATGTGAGAAATGTAATAATATAACCTAACTTCCGTTGACGGAACTTAAATTGAAAAGTCACCACCCATTTGAAGCACATATCTGTAATTAAGTATTTATTACGACATTAATAATTTACCTTCCCATTCCTGACGGTTTCCTTCCACTTAACTTTTTCAGGTCTCTTTTACCATTATGCTGATTACGTTGACGAACACCTGGCGCCATCGCAAAATCTCGCAAGACCTCGCGAGATTCCGACCGGTAATATGTGATTCCGATTACGTTCCTGCATGGATGAGGGTAAAGATTAAGTACGTCAATAATAATCTGTGGCAACGCGGCTACTTGTGCTGCCATCCATTGACGCGTGTCACTTGTGGCATTGGCAAACAGCGCCTGTACCAGTACTCCCGACTACACCACAAAATATTTACATTGTTATATCTACAAATGTAATAACTATTAATACAACAAGCATAACCTAATTTCTATGAGTGGTTACAGATTTACATGGTGCTACCCAAAAATTCGGGGAATTTAAACAAGGCGCCCGAACCGGTTGCCGTATGCCCTTCCGCCGCTACATGTGGCTAGCAGTATGCTTTGTGAATCTGTGTGCCAACCGTTGTGAAGCTGAGAGGACGTGTTATTAAGTTCTATGCGTTTTTGTGAGGTTATGTTTTAGTGATCCGGCGAATTTTTTTACAACAGATATGACCGATTTTAAGGCGCAAAGAATCTGCATCAAATTTTGTTCCAATCTTTAAAAAAAACTGCTGCAGAAACCCACCGAATACTACAGGAAACCTTCGGAGATAATGCCATGAGCCAAAACAAAACTTGTTTATGGTACAAACGTCTATCCACGACGATGAGCGTTCTGGACGAGCGTCGACAAGCACAACACCGGAAAACATAGCAGAAGTTTGCGAGGCTATCTTTGCAGATCGTAGGCAAACTATCCACGATGTTTGTGAGATAGTAGGACTGTCATACTGCTGAGCAACGACAGAAGGCCCTTCGCGTTTCTGTCTGCAGGGAACTCAAACAGCAATCCAGAGACGACCCCAACTTCATCTCCAAAACCATAACCGGTGATGAAACACGGTTGTATGGTTATGACCCTGAGACTAAACAATATGAATATGAAAACTTATGAATAACCCGGTATAAAACATAAATACGGTATGGGCGTAGTGTACAATTGTTGAATGTTAAACCCATGGATTACACTGCACTTTTGCCACCTGT
>JGI20166J26741_11788695_pt1 | contig 10246 bp, 7 predicted proteins | sample TergutCu122P5_FD_26741 | JGI IMG/M metagenome (IMG submission 26741) | reverse complement strand
AAGGAATATTTAAACTTATGCAGTAGAACCAACAAATGCACATGGGTAAAATATGTTTTACCACATATTATTAATTACCTACAACTTTCGATCGCTTTTGCGATCATCATCATGGTAGCTTTATTAAAGTAATAACAGAATATAGCAAACTGCCAAACTGTACATGTGGAACCACTCAACATTATAATGAATGTCTCAAATCCTCCATACGGTCACAAAATGTCACCTTATACATTGTTAAAAAAAAAGATAAAATTTAGATGTTAAAAACAAATAACACTGTTTGTGTTGTTGTATGTAGTTATAATACGCCCTGTTTACTCCGTACGTGTAGAGACGATCCACTTTTTGATACCCACCTCTACGGAGTAAACAGATAAACCCAGTTTTTAAATTATTTTTTAGCAACCTTTGAATCCTTCTTAAAGAGCTGCAATAGGAAACAGCCACATTTTACATCCACTTTTACGGTTTATAGCTAATAAAACATAGATGCTCTTACCACAGATGCTGCAGCTATTCTTCTGTCACTGACACCGTTATTTCTACATTATCCACATGAGATTTATAAGCTACAGTTCTGCACTCTAGCGGTACATCGAAGAGATCGATATTCCAAACAATCCACAACCTCGTTTTCAGAAGCGGTTACATTTGCATGCTGACCGCATGTAATTAAAGCATAAAAATGTATTGCATCAGTGGCTGATATGTTGATGGTGACCGCAACAAGAACTGCCAAACGTCGACATTAGTAACAGAAAAACATCGCTATGGGTGCGGAAGAATTTGTGATATACTGGTTTCACAAACCGCAGCACATGCACCACAATGCTGCAGCTATGATGGTTATACTATCACAGGTGTTTCATTTCGTGAAATGACAGGGCATAATAATCCCGACACCACTTATTTAAAGTACTGTTTCTAAATAGTATATTTCACATATAATCCTCACTTCTCCACTGGTACAGAGATAACGCTTTGTACTTGTTTTCTGGAAGTACCCAGCACGAATCTTTGTCAGGTCGCCAACTAATATAATTGGTGATTTTGTTTTATCGTCCGTCCTTGACGTAAATAACTAGGTAGCACCTATGCCATGCCATGGTCAGTTACAAATTTTTTACAACTTATCATTCAAAAAATCATTCTATTACTGACTATGTATAACCTGAGATATTGGGAGCGTCGTGAAATAGGCTAGAACAGAGTTCATTCACAGTCACACCTACTTTTATTAGTGTTACAGAAGTTAAAATCTCTATCTAAAAAAATTACGTACTACTAACTTGTATAGTTTCCTCGTTTAAATTTTCTGTGAATAATAAAGCCTTATTCTATAATGTTGCCTGTTGTGTTACATGAGTGTGAAACTTCGTCGCTCACATTGAGGGAGGAACTTAGGCTGTGTGTGTTTGAGAATAGGGTGCTGCGGAGATTATTTGGGTCTAAGAGGGACAAGGTAACAGGGGAGTGCAGAAAACCACATAATGAGAAACTTGGTGATCTGCACTCCTCACCAAATATTGTTCGGGTGATCAAATCGAGAACGAGATAGGCGGGGCATATAGCATGTGCTGGGACAGAATAGGTGTATCCAGGGTTGTGATGAGGGAAACCTGGGGGGAAAGAGACGCTTTGAAAGACCCAGGCCTAGATGGGAGGATAATATTAAGATGGACCTTCAGGAAGTGGGGTGTTGAGGCATGGACTGGATTGATCTGGCTCAGGATAGGGACAGGTGGCGGGCACTTGTGAATGCGGTAATGAACCTTCGGGTTTCATAAAATCCGGGGAATTTCTTGAGCAGCTAAGAACCGGTTAGCTTCTCAAGAAGGACTCTGCTCCACGGAGTAAACAAGTAAGTAAGCAAGTAAGTCAATAGGTAAGTAAAACTGCCTTATTCCAAGCAAAGCCATGTAATTTGGGAGGTAAGCGTCACTACGTTCGAAGAACGTCCTAGCTTAGTCTTCATAGCTCGTAGAATCGAGAGACGTAAAGTATTTCTAAAGACGCTGGAAGAGTGACTTGGCATATTTGACATTTACTGAAACAGTGCAACACCTAAGTTTCAATATAAATGTAAATGTTCATCCATCCAAAATGCAACCCAGATTAAACATTTGTAACAATAGGAATGAAGTTTAATTGCGTATTTAATGCAATGTCCTTCTCCTCTCCGTGCCACTTCCCTAATTAAAACGAAACCAAAGGCAGCAGAAGCATCACGTTTATTTAGTACACGACTTTATGTGAGACGTTCCTAATGACGTCTTTAAAATTCCACAGCATTCACTTATTTATTTCTCGAATACGACAGTGAAAGGAATTTAAATTTAGGGCTGACACATTATCGATATTTCAGAAAGCGCAGGTACAGGTGAAGGCTGCCTATTTCTCGGCTGAAATCTCCCTCATTGTGCTTCCGTTGCGATGCACTCGGTATATCAGATTAAAGAGCGTCGAACTGTAAGGTGATTAGTGAACTTGAAATTATCGGGAAGGAATGAGGCGTGGCATAATTGCGGTCCCTCCCAGCTTTTGTGAGGAAGAACAGATAAGTCATCCCAGCCCATACTCGAAACCAGCACCTCTCGAATACAGGGCTACAGCGTTAGTGCTGATACAGCGTTCTTGCTACAGCAAATTGTAACATAAAAAGAGGCCTCCCTGCCACCGTGCCACTGGATCGCAGCCACTTGCAGTTTGCCCGTTTGATCAGCTTACCTTTCTGCTTATTCCTTCGCCTTCATCTCTCTCTCAGCTTAATTGTGTTTTCAGATATCTCTTAAATTTTCTTTCTTCTGTGCCACCTGCTCTTATCGTCTTTTGCGTCTTGTTCTCCAATGGCAGCTACCCAACGCGAAGGGCCATACTACCCTCCCGGTTGGCATATAGCCCCACCCCAGCTCCGATTCCCTTACTCTATTTTCCGCATCCGTAATTAACGTGACTTAACCTTCTATCCCAAAGATGGCGTCAGCAGGTTCCTTTCAATTGTTGGTACGTCTGAACATCTACCTGACTATAGGATTCATCACAGTCTTGAATCACAGGCCACTATGTTGGTGATATTCTAGTAAAGGTTTACGTTAACTCATTATGTTGGTGATGTTCTAGTAATGGTTTACGTTAACTAAGACGTTAAAAATAAATAAAATTCATGGAATAACTGCATATACTCAATTCAGAATATTTTACGGCCGTGACCGAGTTAGAAACCTGAATTAAAATATATGCTATAAGCCGGTGTGTTCTGGATGTGACACTTATTGGATAAACCAGTGCTGAATATTTTCTTAAAAGCACACACGTTACGTTTAAATCATCAGGTACAGTACAAATGTATGGAAACTCTTCTGCTGGTTCAATAGGATGGATGAATTCGACAGAATAATTTCGTAACTTGGGCATAATACCTGACGATAGAAGCTGAGCGAGTTAACGAAACATGCATGCTGAGGAAAGATAAATGTTGTGTATGTCGCTGGAACAGTGAGTTCCCATTGGTTGGACATAGGCCTACAGCGTCACTGGAACATTTTATCCGGTTTACGCTAGAAACCCAACGAAAGACAGTGTCTTGTTTCACTAAGTCCGACGCCATGATTTCGGCTTTAAAATAATCCTATACATCAGTAACGAATCAGTTCATTTTAACAGGAAATGTGTTTCCAAATCCTTAAACTACTCTCTGGCTGAACACAATTCTTTGTGAATGCTTAATAAATCACGAGGTGTTTGGAAATAACCTCATGAATTATATGTACTTAAAACTTGAAAACGTTTTGTCCGAATCTTAAACAAAACAATTATAGCGTTTTTCACGTACGCAACATCAGATACAGGTTCGTACTATAATATATTTGACTGACATCTTTTTTTTTGTAAGATTTGTCATTATCTAATTTTCTACATTCTTATCTCTAAAACAAATAAAAGTTTAATATGAATACACTGAATTCGAAATCGTCAGTCTAATTTCATATTGAAACATCAGAACATAAACATACTGTGCAAAAATTCCTGATAATATTTGAATCAGCGTATAACACATCTGGAAATAAAAATGGTAGCTGCATGGCACAATACACAAATCTGCTTAAAATCAATAAATTATATTTAAGACATTGTGAAAATACGGTACATGTGGTGAAATAGAAGTCTATTTATAAGCAGCGTAATATTAAAAGAAAGAAGCGTGGGAAGATGAAACAGAAATTTACGTCAGGTAAGGTTACGTTAGAGTCAGTTGTGCATGGGCGTGAAACAAAAATAGAGCATACTGCTACACACTCAGGGACTTTCCATTTTGTGACACGACTGTATGAAACTGTGTTACTCCCGCAGTTGTGAAGTGTCTTAGTTAATATTAGGTTTAGTTTCTAACAAACTGCCTTCTGATGTCACTACCTCAAAGGGCAAAACCATCACAGAAAATGCTTCCATTTTTTATACATTAACACGGGGCACAGGATAAATAAAGATAACCAGAAATATGACCACCGATAGATAAAATTATGGCGCCTGGGGCTTTCTCCCTTCTGCTTCCTGCAGGATTCTCCATCAGACCTCCATGGCGAACGCCAAAAGCATCATCACATTTGTCGCTAGCGAAGGTCATGACATGCTTATTACTACGAATATTCGTGTGAAAAGAATGGTTAGATTGCTGGTGGAGTAAATGTAACCGTCGGAAAATGTGGACGTTGTCAATCGATGGGACTTCATTCAACATCTGAATACAGTAAAAGTATTAGAAATTTAGCGCTGGATTTATGAATCTAAGCATTATGTTAAAATACTGAAATACGCTTCACTGAAGAGCACAGCGTTATGAAATGTGACGCCGTGTCGTTTGACAAATATTTGCCAAAGATTCGAAGATACTACCCCCGTCTACAGGGTAGAAATTTACCTCTCAGAAGACAAAAATTTCTGAAATCAGTGAGAAACTCAAATCTCACGCACATTGAGACTGCTGGGTAAGAGGTTGTTAAGGAAAATGTTTTGACTGAAGAGGAGAACACATACGAGGGGATCGAAAAGTAAGCAAAATTATGCTCTTCATAACTTAAATTACTCAACAATTTTTTTCATGACAAACAAATCAGGGAAAATGAGATAGGCGCGCCTGTGACTCATACAGAAAAACACAAACATACATGCATAATTTTCGTCTAAATGTGAAGGAAACACACCATCTGAGGACCTAGGCGTAGATTAGAAGATAACATTTAAATGTCCCTTGAAGAAACAGGGTTGCGGACATAGACTGATTTCACTTGGCTCAGAATAAAGACCAACAGCAGTATCTTCTGAACACAGTACAGAATTTTCGGGTTCCATAAAATGTGGAAAATTTACTGACTGCATGATCAACTGTTATCCCACATCCAAGAAATCTGTTACGTGGAATGAACTTGTTAGATAGTAGTGTAGACTGGTGATGAATACAAATGGTATGGCAGAAGTCTCATCCTTCCTTAAGGTAAGGTAAAGTTGTCCCTGTGCCTAAGTAAGTACCACAACACAAAGACATATGGGAGAGTGGATTCAGATTTTCATGAATTTTGGTCTCGGTGTTAACTTCACGTTGCGGCCGCTTTAATCAGGGTGAAAAATTCGGCCAGTAACAATGGGATAGGAAAACGGGTGGATTTTAAAATTGACCTGAACGATGTGGAGAAGAGAAAATGTCTTGCCTAAGGCGAAAATATAATTCTGGTGCTACGGCTGTCTTATCTCTTAGCCTAACTGAGTTACAATCTGAAACGTGCCCAATAAGACTGAGACAACCACAAAATTATTTTGTTATGATATGCAGTTTCCAAGCCGGCACGTGAAGTCGGCAATTCCTGAACATGGAGATACAACATTAGCCTTTCGACAGAACGTTCGGTCCTTCCTCCTTCGTTGCCTGAAAATATGAAGTATTGTTTTATGTTCCATCAAGCTGCAAGGCTATTTTAGTCTCTGGAAATCTGCGAGTTTCCTATTCAATGCGTGTCATTTCAAGAGACATATGAAGTTCCTTATCTTGAAACATCGGAACAGGTTCCAATGGCTAAGCAGAGGTGAGTGACAAATGTCTATTAGTAACAAAATGTTACTTCTCCGCCCCACCCCCATACCTCTCTCAATAGAGTCGTCAGAAATCAGCTCACATATTCGTAACGGCTACAATACTACATTGTTTCCGCTTTTTCCCCATTTTGAGCAACTCTCTTCCTTTCTCTACTCTTTTAATTTTCTTTATTTCCGCCTGTGTCGTCTTTTCTCCCTTCTTAACTGAATAAACCCACGTAGCACACACCTGCAAAGTTAACATTCACACACGTAGCCGAAATCCCTCACCTTACTGAGCCCGACGTTCATATATGTGTTTAAAACGACCCACAACTAATCCCTACTCTGAGCCTGATAAATGCTGTCCACGTTCTCACAGCAAGTTTCTTTATAATCCATTTCAATATTATCCACCCAACTACACCCGTCTTCTAAGCCGTCCCTTTCCCTTCAAGCTTCGAAACCAAAGTTTTGCATGCATTTCTTGTCTCATATCTTCCCTCCCTGCCCATTTTCTTGGTCTTCTTGTCTCTGCTCTACCCTCCCCCAGCTCTTATTCTTGCTCTTACGTTCTTTTAATTTTTCTTTACTTCTTACAGCGTCAAATTGTTTAGAGAGCATATTTCCTCACAATTACTTACCGTATTTCTCAGAAGAAACAGTGATTATATCTTGAGATTCTTATGGCTATAACTATGGAGATTAGTATGTTTGGAGTATAGCGATGTAGCGTAGTAGACGTACACCGGGTTTTCAGAGGAACCGAATATTACCACTTTTATAATCGATCTAAAATTGGCGAAGACAGCTTTCGCGGAAGTAGTGGTACATACCCAGCTGTGTGTATCTGTTTATCCTTAAGATGGGTACACGTCACAACTCAAGAGCCATTATTTCGCTAAAATCCACTAACGGACTTGCTAACAGAAGCACAGTATGTTAACGGCGAACTGTATAATATTACGTTATACAGCATTTAGATAAAGTGAATGGTTCAAATTCCCGAGGCGCCGGTAGCTCTAGAAGAAACAGCCCACACACACACTGCCAATGCGATTACAGTCCTTTTACCATCTTACATAAACCTGTAAACTGAAACACGTGTCTCTGCAGTGTTTGATTTACTTCGTTTCCATAACCCTATTAAAATAGCCTGTATTAGTCGAAATACAGATTGCTTCCACGCAAAAGATGGGTACTGACTACAAGGTTATTCCATGTTTAACAACTGCAGCAGCGTTTTGCCTTTAACCTTTGCGGCTGACGCACGACCCCAGGCAATATAGTATATCGGCACAAGCAACACATATATCACACCACTCAAATGGAACTCCTGAACAAAAGGGAATATTATATGACAGTGAAAGGCAAGGCTAAGATGACAGCTAGACCACCAACAGATACTACAGGGACAGCGAAAATCTCTTTTCTTATTTCCTCGTATCACAATATTATTGTGAGCCAAATGAACTCCGTCTCTCTTAAGTGACCAAGAGATACGCAGATAACGTTCCATTCACGACTCTATTGTAGATTTCTGAAAGGGAAGCCTTCTAAGAAAAAAATACGCAGAGAAATATAAATTAAGTATCTTGAAAACTTTTTTTCAGAAGGATCTCTTTTTGTAGACATAAACCTTTCGAAATATATTCATTTTTTCTAAACGAATTTTTCAGAATCAAAGTTTTCGAATTTGCTATTATTTATTCGAATGATACATTTTTCGAAACAGAATTTTTTGAAATTTGTTCTGAACAAAATATTTAGAGAAAAGTTTTACCTGTTTTAAAGCTATAAGTTTTATAAGTAAAATATTTTAATTTGATTCAGTATCCACTTGTTTAACAATTGATACAATCATACGCGTAACTTGGGGGGGGGGGGGTTGCCAAGAAGGAAATGCCCCTCAAATATTTTTATATTCAAGATATTTTGGCTACTGAATTTAACAGGGGCAAATTAAAATATAAATATCTTACAAACGATTATTTTGAAGCTGTAAAGAAAAAATCCTGCGTTTTAAGGAAGGCAGAACAGGCGTATGGTCGACTTTACCCCCTCCTCCAGTATTATTAGTCAAGTTTCGCTTGTGGATATAATAGCAGTAAACGTCATTACTAAAATCTTTTAATGAAAGCTATTTAATTAAATTATCCCACCCTTCGACGGCATGCTTTCATTAAGTAAACATAAACCCGCAGAGAACCTCAAAGCTCTGCGTATGCAAAGGCATATCGGAGTTCGTAGGCGGTAGTTCAACATCCCTGGAAGAAGCCAGCATCAAGCGACGTGAACTACAAGAACACATTTTTACACTGGACGGAATGTGGGCTATTGCACCACACTGCGACCTTGCTGTTTCTTGCTCTTGTGCATTATTATGTTCAGAGCTACTCTGTCCACAAATTATGCTACTTTGTCCCAAAACGAGTGGACAAGTTGAGAGACAACAGACCTAACATTTCAATGCCGCGTGAGAAGACAAATAATGCTTCGTCGACATCAAAGGCAAATATGTATATTTTACTCGTAGGTAAGATTGTTGCAGTGCCGATGAAACATATTTCGAGCTTAATTTCCAGCCTATTCACAGATCCTTTGGTTACATTTATCAATTTAAGAGTGATTAAAGCAGAAATAAAGTAAAGGAACCGAATTTATATCCTTATTTTCTTTATATCACTGATAACATAAATATTGTACTATTGCGCCTGCATTTTAACAGAAGGCTGCAAAGAAGAACCAATTTCGGGACAGTGACTTATTATAGAAGCGTTCCTGACTGCCACCGATATATGCAGTTGTATGACAACACACTTATGAAAGCGGAAAATTAATTTCAATTTACATTCATACCAAACTGATGAGTGCGAATAGTCCTCACCGCAGTTCAATGGGTCGAAGGATGTAGCATTAGTGGTGAGAATGATACTTTAGGACGCAACTGTAAGTATCGCCCGTAAAAAGGCAGAGAAAGTGTGAAGATATTTATAACGCCTTTAAAACCTATTCAAAGGAAATCAGTTTGCCTTTATACCAGCTGTATGAGATCCCCCATAATAAGGCAGCATCAATGGCCTCATTTCCCTTTGCAAGGAGGCCGAATAATTTCCGTTTTCTTTTTTTTACCAGATCACTTTATTTTCCACCAGAAAAAGGGACGACGTCACCCAAGACTGTCTTACCAAACCATGCGCATATCGTCAAAAGTATAAGAACACACACAAAAAAAACTAATCTATATGCTGTGTTTGGTCGGATAATTAGTACCTTATTGAACTATACACAACGAAACGATGACACACATGAAAACATGTCGTTTTAAAATACTTCCATTCGGACACGTGATGAGTGTTGCTGAAGCAATAATTAAAACTTCGCGAGGCGCCTTCTTAACACTTACTTTTTAATGCCCTGCTGAAAAGTCTGAATAAAACACTGCGTGCGCGTCTACACAGAATTGACGTTCTTACTCGGTTCTGAAGGTTGGTTGACGAGATATATTTTATAAAATCGAAGAATGCTGATCTCAAAGAATGAAGTGACTCTTGCTGGATCTGGACTTGGCATTCCTTATCTACGTAAAAAAAAAGCATTTTAAATCTGAAGGGAAAAGATAAAAAAGGGACTTATATGACAAGTTCTTTAAAATAAATCAAAATAAAACTAGTCTATGGATGTCACATATCAAAGATTAAGTTTCTCGTACACGTCCAAAACAAGAAGAGAATCTAAATCAGGATGATTTTAATTTTAGTCACTTAACAGTCCTTTGCCACTTTAAAAGAGTTTTGGAGGAGTTCGAAAAGAGTTTTAGACAGGTGTGCATTGAACCAGTGGCAGCATTATTCTAAGTAATTTTACTTGCATTTTCTTATAATAAAAGCCAACAAGATGCACTATTTCAGAAATTACTTACTTACTTACTTACTCCATGGAGCAGAATCCTTCTTGAGAAGCTAACTGGTTCTGCAGCTATTCCCCGCATTTTTGGAACCCGAGGGTTCATCACCGTACTCGCAAGTGCCCGCCACCTGTCCCTATCCTGAGCCAACTCCATCCAGTCCGCACAACCCCCTCCCACTTCCTGAAGACCCATCTTAATATTATCCTCCCATCTGCGTCTGGGTCTCCCCAGTGGTCTCTTTCCCTCAGGTTTCCCCACCAGAACCCT
>JGI20166J26741_11788584_pt1 | contig 10247 bp, 8 predicted proteins | sample TergutCu122P5_FD_26741 | JGI IMG/M metagenome (IMG submission 26741) | reverse complement strand
TGTATCCTTAATTTTGTTTCTTTAGTCATTTGTTTCCCAAAATGTCTCCGTATAACTCCGTTTATTTTGTTGTATGTTTGTAATTTGTCTTCCAAGTCCCCACATATTTAAACCCACTAATGTTAATGATTAAGCTTGTAATGTTAACTTCTTGCTACAACCTCAATGTCTCAAGCAAATACATGTTCCTGTTAAAGTAGTGAAGATGAAATTATGAAATAAAAATAGTTGATATACTGCATTCTGAGTGAAGTCTGAGCACCAATGTGAACGGCATGATATGAGAATTCATTCAAAAGATGGTGCCACACATGCAGGGGCATTTCTAGTACGATTAGTAACACATTTAATATGAAGCCTGTGATGGGCTTAGGCTCAAGTAGATTTGAATCATCTGATGGGTTTACTTCTTCCCTTTTATGAAAACAATCACAGCACAATGAATACTGTCTCTTTCTTTGTATATAGGAGGTACTAAGTTCAATTCTCAATCTACAGGGCTGTAATTATAAGTATAGTTTTCATACAAACTGTTGTGCACAACTACACTATATGGTGTAATCTCACCAATTTGTCAACTGAAACTTATTCATCCCATATTCAGAAACAAGTTTTATAAGTTGCCTACACATGAGTTTGTTATGCTTCTTTCACAAGACTTACTTGCCTCATAGCTTCAGTGACAGAATAAGGGACATTGACAAATCAGCCAAAGAACCAGACTACCAAGGTTTTTTCATGCACTGTAAAGGTACAATAGCTGAAGGATAAAATTAAAAATAAAAATGTTGTGTTATCTTTGTGAGGTTGCCAAACAGCTAAAAGCAAGGACAGTGTACAGGGACAGGGGAAACCTACAAACAAAAACTGGCATGGATAAGCACATTGACTTATTACATACAGATTTCAAGATTCATCAACCAAACAAGTTGTATTCTTCATGGCATGCTATAAGATGATCTGTACCTCTTCACATTTTATTATTCTCAAAGACAAAGAAAATACCGTCCTTTCCACTGGCTAATATGAAATCATTATTAGAAATACCCCACATAAGGAGAAAAAGTAACCTGCTAACAACAGGAACAACTACTAGGCATGCAGAAAAACTAGACACATCTGACCAGCTTATACACATACATATACACACAGCATATTTATCAATCCTAAAAGTATCAGTGACACTGGATATGAAACATGGAATTAAAAAAAATGTTGTGAAAATGATTATCAGTCATTATATACAATCTATACACATGTATACAAAAAATATCTGATTTAACATAAAAAATAATGAACAATAAATACAACTGCTGTCTTCCTAAAATTACATAAAATGAAGATACAATAATTTAACACTTTTAAGTATAAAATGCATAACATAACATATGAGGCCTCACATCTTGAGTCTATATTAGGTGTTCAAGTATTCTTTTAATGAATAAGAAGCTTTAATAATTAAATAATTTTTAAATTGTATCAAAAACATTTCTAGTTTGAGACTAACTCTTGAATAACATCTGAATGTTTGTTATATATTTTTATACTGCTATAATAAACATCTTTTTGATACACTGTAAGTTTGGTTGATGGCTTATGTAGTTTTAATTTGTGCCTTGTGTTTATGCCATAACTGAAGAATTAAATTTGTAAATTCCCAAATTTGTTCATAAGAACATCATCAGGGGAAGCATGCACTGAGAAGATAAGGTTAGTATTTCCAATTTTCAAAAAAGTGGTTTGCACGTTGTCCTAGAACTTAATCTGTTACAGTTCTAATTGTTCTTTTTTGTTGTTGGAAGACTCTTTTACTTTCTACCGAGTTCCTTCACAATATGATACCATACTTCATCACAGCATGGAAATAGGCAAAATAAATCATTTTGAGAGTTGTGTTACTATACAGATACATCACTCTAAAAAGGTAGCAAACACTACTTATTTTAGGCAACATTTCGTAAACATGATTCTTCCAATTTACATTTATGTCAATCACTAATCCTAAGAATTTAACGTTATTAGACACAGGTATTGCCTTATTTTGGTATGTAATTTGGAAAGGTTTGGGGTAAATTTCGCTATATTTGTCTTTTCTATATTTAAAACAAACCCATTCACTGAGAACCAATCTAACACATAATGCAACATAGAATTAATTTTTGTTTTTAACTCTTTAGTGCTCCTAGCAGTTAACAGTATACTTGTGTCATCAGCATAGATTACAGGTCTTGCAACATTATGTAGTCCATATGGTAGATCATTTATACCAGTTATAAATAGGAGAGGTTCCAGGATTGGGCCCTGGGGGACTCCACTAGTTACAGTTTCCCAATTTGAAGAATTTACTTCATTTAGAATTTGTGATGATATATTGACCCTTTGTTTCCTACTCATAAATTATATTGCAACATAAATTCAAGCACTTCCTCCCAGAAAAGCTTCTTGTTATATAGCAAAGAAATACAAAATGTAATAACACAGGCTGTACTGTATGCACCAAATAAATATCCTGATCATCATTTCCACATTCACATGCACAGTACTGTCACACCAGGATGACTGAATTGGTATAAATCACAGGTATGAGCTGTGTAGTTTTGTATACATATGCAAGTTATCATTTGCAAGGAAAGCAGGCAACTATCTGTGCTGGCTGACAACACAAGCACTTGTTTGAACTGAGAGACAACCAGCCCAAACTGATGCTTTACATAATTTCAACTGACAAGACCTTTTTCCAGCAATGTAACCTTTGTTAGTTCAATGCTCATCACATAAGTTACAGTTATTATGACCACACCTAAAAAACTGAGTGTCTCCAATCACAGGTAGCTGATTTGGGGACACCTTATTGCAGCAACTTGGAGGGCACTTATGCCAACAAAGGACTGCCCCCAAAGTTGTAATAACACAGAATGACAGAAAATCAACATGCCAGCCAAGGCCACCTAAAAAGGGCGGCCAAATTGACAACAAGTTTAAAGCCTAACACACTTGGCTAACCTAACTGGGGTTTCTGTGTTTTCTCTCAGTTGTAAATCGAATTTCTGGGCTTAAAGGTGGAGACAGAACCTTTTTCCTCACCATAGGCGGCCTCAGCTGAAACGATTCTTCTGACAGTCCCACTTGTCGGCCAGTGCCCTCACAGCCTCTGTTAATCTATCCAAAACCGTCCTCCCGAAGGATAAACTGCCAGAAGAAGCTGCCTAAACAAGCCAAGTCAGATACTGCACGCACGCCCCAGTTAACAGTTCCAAGACACGGGTTTCCCGTGGCAGTTGGGCATTTCGCAGGCAAGTGTAGTTTAAGCTGAGAGAACGACCGTCTACATCCGTTGCTATTTGAGCACGTGGGCAGGAGCACGTGTACACTCAAATACCGTGAACCTAACCCAACCCACCACACGTCAACTAACCTCATAAAATACATGTGTGAGTAAAATACACTTACATGTATTCGTACTTATCATTATCTGCATTTCAAACGTTTTCAGTTACAGTTCAATGCACCGGTTTACTTACATGCTGCGATATTATTAGTTGTATTTTTGTTTGTCTAAGACATGTTCAGAGGTTACCGTACAGCTAGATAATCCGTGCCATGCACGAGTGACCCGTGCGAGGGACAGGCCAAGTAATCCTTAATATATATAATCTGTGTCCTTAAGGCTCGTACACACTGGTAACGTTACCGCGTAACGTAACACCGTATCGTGACAATGTGGACGGGACTCGTGACCGCGTAAGTATCAAAAGTTGGTTACGCGGTCACGTTACGGGCTTGTTCGGTGCGCTGTCGGTATTTGGCCGTCGCATCAAAGGGATGATACGGTTACGGCCTGAGCAGGCGTGGACGGACAACGTGACACGTAACGTAACCACCTTCCGCTCCTCTGCCCTTTTCATTCCTGGTGCTTCTGTCTTGAAGGGTGGTGCGAGTCTGTAGTGCTGTGTGGTTTCTTGAGCGTATTGGTGATTGTGAAATGGAGTAGACTCAGGAAATTTTGAAGAGGTACTCAGGCTAACGTACGAATCACCACTAGCCAAGAAAAGTAGTGTCAGTGCCAACCTTTCTTGAACAGAAATGGCTTTCCTGAACGCTGTGTCCTTTTTCGAGATTTTTTTCCTCAAATCAAATTAATTAATAATTCAAATTCACTGGGAGACATTCTGGGGAAATTCTTATATATACCCACTGACCGACTGAAAATTCAAGTCTGCCAGCAAACTTGAACCGCTGTACACTTCCAAGCTTGTGTACAGTTGCGTTTGCCACCACCGCCGCCCTTTTTCTTTAAAGCGTACAGTATATAAAAGTACGAAGCCGCTGCTAGCTGCAAAGTATCGCTCGGGCTCCCGTAACAAACTCGAAACCCCGTGGTGTAACGCTCGCAGGTTACTACGCCGTGAGGTATGGGATGAGAATTCAGCTCGTAACTCCGTATCGTGTCACTGGCAACGTTACAAGTGTACCCACCATTACAAAAGACAGGCAATGCACGTACGACGTAACATTGAGGTGTGTTCTTACAACCATTGTTGCAGTAGAAAAGCATTAAGTATCACATATGTGTGTGCGTGTGTGTGTAGCCTAGTTATCCAACATACAATGGGCATGTGCTATATTGTCATCTGTGGCCTGCCCCGCTCAGTAATGCCTTTCCAGATTATCTCATAAAAAAATGTTTTTGAATACAAAAGGTGTTTTTTGATTTCCTCTACAACTTTTGTCTGAAAAATTTCTGATTTTAAAAAAAATTGTGCGAGATATGCTCACAAATGTCTTGTGGTCTTCATGTAAGGTACCCGTTATTCTTGCCCGATTTCAATGAAACTTGAATCTTCTCGAGTTTTTCGAAAACTCCTCAAATGTCAAATTTCATTACATCCATCCAGTAGAAACTCAGTTGTTCCATGCTAAGAGTCGCATTTCACAATTTTGCGAACACGCCTAATCAACATACTTGCCCTAGTGCCTCCGAAGGGGGTGGAGCGAATACCATACAAATTAACATTTCCCACCACCCAAACTTTGCATATTTTATTTTTAGTGAGACCATCCCTTGCTGAGGGGGTGGGGGTGCTCAAAAAAATCTTTTCACCGAGGCCCGCACCTGTTCTCCGTGGCCGTGACTTTCGCTTCTCTCAAACGATTACTGAAAGAACAAACAGGTCTTGTGGATGAACACACCTTCTAAGGAATTTAAATTCATGGCAATTGTTCACCTGATTTTCTCAAAGTACTGAGTTCGTATAGGATAAATTACAGTCGGTTTTCCCAATTATTGTGGGGATGGCGCGATTGTGCGTTTTCCGCATGAGACAGCAAAAAAAAATTAAACTTCGTTGTGGTTTTCTGCAAGCAATGAACTTGTACTGTACTTCAAACAGTAACATTCAACATATTAACCAACAAAATGCACTATGTAAAATCCAATAACACACGTATCATAAAACACACTTCATGTTAAGTGCCGACACCTATGTTTTGGCACCAACTTCTCATCCTCAGGGAGTTTAATAACAAAGTATAATAAGTCTCACATGTACTTTGGATATAAACTTCAAACAGCTGCATTTTCCCCTAACTTGTGATAGGTATTAATTCTGATTCAGAGTAAGAAGATAATTTAATTTCAAACACTGATGAGAAATACTCGTAGTTCTATACTATGGCTCATAATTTCTCAACCACTGTGCTTGGTTTAAAACATAAACCTCCTGTAAGCTTATGCAACGTCATACAAGTCAAGACTTGTATAATATGTATATTATGTAATTTAAAATTGTAGGTATATGAAATTCAAAGTTACATAACCTGAAAATTCACAAACACCCAGGCCCAGCATAAAACACTCATAAAATAAAGTGAACGGGTTAAACAATTTTTCTCCAACCTGCAGCCCGCAGGCACATTTGTAAATTATGTATATATGATAAAAGTTAAACAATAATTGAAGCCGTTAGGCATACCACTTACTGCCATTTTTCAACGTGTGGACCACGAAAACAACCCACAATAACAGGAGTTTCCCTGTACTGCTCACAAGGGAACACACTATGAAATCAACTGGATCTTGATTGTCTCTTCTCTAGTATGTCCACCTAATTCACGAAAGAAGAAGAAGAAAACTCACATTCAGAGACCAAGGTTACAGCCCACCAAGGACTTCAATTTTATATCATTCGATACAATTCAACGTTCAGTTCAAATACAACTCCAATTTACATTTCCAAGTAACTGAGAAGTATATTTCAATCCCAATTAGGATCATCACCATGCTTTTGTATAAAAACTGTATATTAAAAGTAAAAAGTGTATACCATAATAAACACTTGATCCTGAGTTCTCATTATTTACAATTTTTTGGTTCTGGAGTTCTTACTCTTATTTAAACTGTAGTAAATATTGTTGTTGTGTTTCTTTTTCTCTAATTAAATTGTTAAAATCCAGATAGAATAAGGTACAGTCCTAACTGCATAGTGATTATCTATTTTGTAACTTACAATTGGGGTTTTTATGCGTCAGAGATGGTATGGATTCTTACTGTAGTTAGTGTATATATCCAATGTTAAGGTTCCAATTTATGTTTTGATGAACCTTTAAAATCTGTAATGATAAATTAAACTAAGATATTTTATTTTGAATAAATTTCTTATTTAAAATTCATATGAAATTTTGGGGTTTAAATCTTCCTTGTTAACCAAATACACTGTAAATAAAACATAATTTATATACCCTTGAATTCTGTACTGTATTATTTAATGTACTGAATTTGTCCAGTACTTACTATGCATATTCGTCCATTTTAATACACTTCATGTATACTCTACATACACTGACCTTTACCTGATATATCTCTCTTCTAGTGAAGCGAAAGCAACTGATGCCATCATCTTTGTGGCTTGTTTTTTTTTAATTATTGTATCAAACAAGGAATTTGGCTTTACCATTCACCTGTAATTTCGTTCAATTATTAGTTCCAGAGCTTCTCACTCTTTCCTCAACACTTCTCAGAAATGTCATGCATATTGCTTGGTTTTTGCTTCAGTTTCAGATTGTAAATGCCCACATTTTATTGTTTAAGAACAGCATTTGTTTAAAATATGGTGTATTAAGCTGTGTTGCACAGCCTTTCAATATCTCTCTGTTCTGTAATTTTCCTTTTATAATTTAATAGAAATGAGTAAAAACTGCAGTGTTCTATGGAGCCCCCCATCAATTTTTCCATCTGAATTTGGTTCCATTAACAAAAAAATTATCCACCTCCTTAAGAATCATGTTGTTTACATCCATTCTGACTGCTGTGGTTTGGTTTCTTAATCCTTTGTACTGGGTTGTCAATGCAAAATTGGTTCTGACACAATTCAGTCTTTAATCCGAACATGCATTTTGATTGCTGCTGCAAATATATGTGTCTGCCATATCATAAACAAATGTGTGAACTACAATGTCAGCTTCAGTGTCTCAAATAAAGAAAGCTGTTTCTTCTTACTAAGATATACACACTTCTTCAGAGCTGAAAAATAACATGAGTTGGCTGGCTGGCAGGTGGTAGGAAAGACTGAGTGCCAAGGTAAATTCTTGATAGTCACTGCACACAACTTCTAATTAAACAGCACCTGAAGGTGTTACTCGATAAGCGATGATGATTATGAATAGATGTGTATTACACATTCTCACTGTACATCAAGGACACAAATATCAGCTGATTAAATCATGTTATGCCAACTGCACTCTTCTTGCGGAAATGTGCAATAAAGAACCCAACAGTATCACTGTCAAAGTTACTCTCTACTAATGGAGGACCAAACCTCTGCACACAGTGCCTCTGTTCTTCAGTGAGGCCTGATCCTTTGAGTCCTGGTGCACCCAACACTGGTACTGCAGGCATTAACTCTATATTTGAAAAATGTTCCAAAGCCCAAAGAACCAGCCCCTCATTCTCTCCAAGAGTCACCGTACAAGTGCTGTATATGAGAGTACCGCCAGGCCTTAGTAGGGACACTGCCTGTTGGAATAACAAAAACAGTTTCAGAAAAGACAACCCAGGAACTCAATGATTTAAACAGTCCACCCACCATAAATCCAAGAAGTTATGAACAGCAGCACAAACCTGGAGATGGAAATATGTAAAAAACAAAGAGCTTTGGTAAGGAAAGGACCTGGGATAGTGTAGTCAGTATTAGTGACTAGGCTATGAGATGGATGATCCAGGGCTTGAATCTGGGCATGTGGCAACAGATTTATCCCTTCTCTGAAACAGCCATGGCCCTCAGACCCACCCAGCATCCTGTTCAATGGGCAACAGGGGGGGGTTCTCCCTGAGGGTAATGCAAACAGGCCCTTAGTCCAGAATGTTTTATTTTGCAATTTGCTATCTAAGAACATAAAGATTAAAATATACAGAACCATAATTTTACCGTTTTATATGGGTGTGAAATTTGGTGTCTTAAATTAAGAGAACAACATACACTGAAGGTGTTCAATAATATGGTGCTAGGGATGATATTTGGCCCTTAGAAGGAGGAAGAAACAACAGACTGGAGAAAACTGCATAATGAATAGCTTATTCTATACATTCTATGTGGCTTCAAATGATGTACACACAGTTCAAGTTCCAATAGCCTTTTCACAATGTAACACTCTGTTACAACATATGCGTGTCAATGCTTATATCTGTGTCATCTTCAGTGTTAACATACTTTTATAACCTGCCGTAGGTGTACTGTGTTTTCATGGTCTGGTCAGCAGATGTGATACTTAGTACTTAAATGGCTGTGTCTGTGTCATTAGTGCAGTATCTGGGACATTCTGTCTGATTGCTTGTGTATGGTCTTTCACCAGTTCGGTTTCCTGTGTGGAGTTTTCTTTAGTTGGTTGGATTTCATGGTCTTCTCTTGTGTTGACATAATGTGTTTACTTCATTGTAATGTTTATGGTGCATGGTGTAGTGTCTAGGGGGATTTATCTGGGTGTCTATGTTTTGTTTCCTCTCTACAGTTAGTTTCCTGGACTTTTTGTGTGCACTGCTATTTGTTTCCAATCAGGAGGTTTCTCTATTGTGTTTTTACTCCACTATTTTCTTGTGCCTAGTCAGCACCATGTTTTTTTTTAGTTTTTTTTTTTTTTTTGCATGTAGTTCATTCTTCTTCATTGATGGGTGCAGTTGCTGCTCTCTTCTTTGTCTCATTGGTTTGCTCTGTGTTGTCCCTGTCACCCTCCTCAACTTCATGATTTGTATTCTTCACTAAATATGATTTGGGACATTGAATCAAGGAGACTGACATGTGCAGGGCATGTGGCACATATGGGGGAGAAGAGAAATGTGTACAGTGCTTAGGTGGGGAAACCTGATGGAATGACACAACTTGGAAGACCTAGACCTAGACTGGAGGATGACATTAAGGATAAATCTGGCTCAGGCCACATACAACTGGCAGGTACTGTGAACAAAGTAATCAACCTTCAGGTTCCACAATATGCAAGGAATTTACCAACTAGCTGAGGAACTACTAAGTTCTCAAGAAGAATTCTGTTCCATGGAGTTAGTGATATACCTACAGAAATAAGTCATACTGTAGAGGTGCATATGATTTGCACTTCCAGATCACTTACCGACTGAAACAACTTGCGCTGTAGAGGTGGATATGATTTAAGTTGATTAGATGTGATTCTGTTTGCCAGCTGAGGCCTTTGTCCTAATGCACTGCATGGTGCATCAAGCAGAATTCTGTCAAATGATTCTGGTCTAAATGGTGGTCCTTGAAGTACCAACTTATGTCGTTCTTGTGGGTCTTGTGGCCCTGTGATTATGTGAACACTTTTTGTGGAATCACATACAAAAGTGTGCACACTGCACAGTGAGAACTGTTGACAACGTCTCACAATATTATTCACTTTGGATTCTGTCTTATCCAGAGCTATGATGACACCCTACAAAGTATCAATTTGAAAAAATATAAATGGTTTAATCACAACACAAAAATATAATATTACAACCTCAGTAACACATTACAGACAGGTCTCGTTTTTTGCCAGGGATAGTTTCCTGAAAAATGCCGTGCAAATTGAACACAAAATGCCCATTTAAAGCAATGTATTTCTTGGAGGTTAGGGGATTGACAACCTCATCCTATACAGTGTATAGTGCAGATATTCCCAAACTGTGCTCCGCGGAGCACCAAGTGCTCCGCGAAGCATCTCCAAGTGCTCCGCAAAGAGATTGGAAAGAAAAATAAAATAAA
>JGI20166J26741_11788473_pt1 | contig 10250 bp, 16 predicted proteins | sample TergutCu122P5_FD_26741 | JGI IMG/M metagenome (IMG submission 26741) | reverse complement strand
GGCAGTGAGTTGCCAAGCACTTTTCGGCTGCCCTGACTGAGGTTTTACCGTGATTTTCCTCAGTTGTAAGGTGAATGCCAGGGCATAATTTGATGCAAAGGCGGGGCACGGCCCGCACTCCCACCCCCAGGCGTGGAGGCCTCACCTAAGCGCCTGAATTTTCACTCAGAACGCCAGTCTGGGTTCACACCCCAGACAGCCAACCAAACAAAGTAGGAACTTTCCCCCAAATAAGAACAGTGCCTCATAAGCACTAATCTTTTGTTTAATCAGTCAAGGTCCTCAGCCGGACTTCAAAATCGTTAGCGTAAGCATATTCCCCTGTTACAGTTAAGGTGTCTGGTATTGAGCCCAGCTACGCGATCAAAAGCGGGAATGGCTAACAGACAGGGAGACGTCGACTTGCGCTTCGCGCAAGTCTCCGCCCCCAGTTAGAACTTTGGCTTGGCTTGGCTTGGAGGTGCACTATAATAATGCTGTATGTGTCTGCATTATGTACAGGTAAATAATAATACTGCTCTATGTGTCTGTGCAGTATGTAAGGTGAACTGTAATACTGCTGTATGTGTCTGTGCAGTATGTACAGGTGAAATATAATACTGTTCTATGTGTCTGTGCTCTATGTACATGTGAACTATAATACTGCTGTATGTGTCTGCGCAGTATGTACAGGTGTAATATAATACTGCTCTACGTGTCTGTGTATTATGTACAAGTGAAATATATTACTGCTCTATGTGTCTATGCAGTACATACAGGTGCACTACAATGCTGCTGTATGTGTCTGTGCAGTATGTACCGGTGCACTACAATACTGCTGTATGTGTCTGTGCGGTATGTACTGTTGCACTATAATACTGCTGTATTTGCCTGTGCATAATTTACAGGTGAACACTAATACTGCTTTTTGTGTCTGTGCAGTATGTATAGGTGCCCTATACTGCTGTTGTATATACAGTTGCACTGTAATACTGCTGTATGTTTCTGTGCATTATGTACAGGTGCACTATAATGCTGTTATATATACAGTTGCACTATAATACTGCTGTATGTGTCTGTGCAGTAAGTACAGGTAAATTATAATACTGCTCTATGTGTCTGTGCAGTATGTACAGGTGCACTATAATACTGCTGTATGTGTCTGTGCAGTATGTATCGTTGACCTATAATACTGCTGTATGTGTCTGTGCAGTATGTACAGGTGCACTATAATACTGTTGTATGTCTGTGCAGAATGTACAGGTCCACAATAATAGTTTTATATACAGTTGCATTATAATACTGCTATATGTGTCTGTGCAGTATGTACAGTTGCACTATAATACTGCTCTATGTGTCTGTGCATTATGTACATGTGCAGTATAGTACTGGTGTGTTTGTCAGTGCAGTATGTACAGGTGCACTATGATACTGCTGTATGTGTCTGTGCAGTATGTACAGGTAAATTATAATACTGCTCTATGTGTCTGTGCAGTATGTACAGGTTAACTATAATACTGCTGTATGTGTCTGTGCAGTATGTACAGGTGAATTATAATACTGCTTTATGTGTCTTTGCTCTATGTACATGTGAACTATAATACTGCTGTATGTGTCTGCGCAGTATGTACAGGTGCAATATAATACTTTTGTACGTGTCTGTGTACGTGTATCATGTACAGGTGAACTATACTACTGCTCTATGTGTCTATGCATTACATACAGGTGCACTACAATACTGCTGTATGTATCTGTGCGGTATGTACAGTTGCACTATAATACTACTCTATGTGTCTGTGCATTATGTACATGTGAACTATAATACTGCTGTATGTGTCTTTGCAGTATGTACAGGTGCTCTATAATACTGCTGTATGTCGTTGCAGTATGTACAGGCGCTCTATAATACTGCTGTATATGCCAGTGCTGTATGTACAGTTGCACTATATTACTGCTGTGTGTGTCTGTGCAGTATGTACAGGTGCACTATAATACTGCTGTATATGTCTGTGCAGTATGTACAGGTGCACTATAATACTGCTGTATTTGTCTGTGCGGTATGTACAAGTACGTAATAATACTGCTCTATGTGTCTGTGCAGTATGTGCAGGTGCACTGTAAACCTGCTGTATGTGACACTGCTGTATGTACTGGTGAACTATAATACTGCTCTATGTGTCTGTGCAGTATGTGCAGGGGCACCATAATACTTCTGTATATTTCAGTGTAGTATGTACAGTTGCACTATAATACTGCTGTATGTTTCTGTGCATTATGTACATGTGCACTATAGTACTGCTCTATATGTCAGTGTAGTATGTACAGGTGTATTATTATACTGCTCTATGTGTCAGTGCAGTGTGCACACGTGCACTATAATACTGCTGTGTCTGTCAGTGTAGTATGTATATGTGCACTAATATACTGCTCTATATGTCAGTGCAGTATGCACAGGTGCACTATTATTCTGCAGTATGTGTCAGAGCCTTATGCACAGGTGCACTATAATACTGCTGTATATGTCAGTGTAGTATGAACAGGTGCACTATTATACTGCTCTATGTGTCAGTGCAGTATACACATGTGCACTATAATACTGCTTTATATGTCAGTGTAGTATGTACAAGTGCACTATTTTACTGCTCTCTGTCAGTGCAGTATGTACAGGTGCACTATAATACTGCTGCATATGTCAGTGTAGTATGTGCAGGTGTACTATAATACTGCTCTATGTGTCAGTGCATTATGTACAGGTGCACTATTATACTGCTCTTTGTGTCAGTGCCGTATGTACAGGTGCACTATAATACTGCTGTTATGTCTGTGTAGTATGTACAGGTGCACTATTATATTGCTGTATGTGTTAGTGCAGTATGAACACGTGCATTATTTTACTGCAGTCTGTGTCGTTGCCTTGCGAACAGGGTTATTATTTTACTGTATTCGGTGTCAGTACGATGTGCATAACGTAATTATTGTCCTGCATTCTGTTAGAGGGCGTTATTTGCAGGGGCATTATGGTACTGCTGTCTGTGTCAGTGCTGGATATACAGGGTTATTCACTGCAAATTTTGTAAGTGCGTTTTGTAGAGTGTCATTACTTTTACTACAGTCTTTTTCAGTGCTCTATACACATGATCATTAATCTCCTCCTTTCTGTTTCTTTGCTGTATTACTGAGACATTACTGTATTGCTTTCTGTTTCTCTGCTGTATTACAGGGTCATTATTTTACTGAATTCTTATCAGTGCAATATGAACGGGGTCTTTATTCTTTTGCACTCTCTGTCAGTGCATTATGTACAGGATTATTATTGTACTGCTGTCTGTGTCAGTGCTGTGTATACGGTCAAAATTGTACTGCAGGTTGTGTCAATGCTCTGTATCAAGCTTATTGTTTTACTGAAGCTTGTAACAGAGGGGTATTTACAGCGGCTTAAGTGTACTGTATTCTGTGTCAGTGAAGTATGTGCAGTGGCAATATTTTACTTTGTTCTGTTTCAGCGCTCTATAAATAGGGTCATTATTGTTTTGCCTTGTGTGTCAGTGCGCTTTTGTACATTATAGTTATTGTACTGCAGTCTGTGTAAGTTATGTATTACAAGGGCATTTTTATTCTGAAATATGTCAGTACGATATACACAGGGGCAGTATTGTACTACATTCTGTGTCAGTGCGGTAGGTACAATGACTTTATTGTCCTGCAGTCTGTCATTGCGGTGTGTACAGGGACATTTTTCACTGTAATCTCTGTCAGTGCGGTTTGTGCAGAATAATTATTGTACGTTATTCTGTTTTAGTGCGGTATGTGGGGTGTATTATTGTTCTGCAGTCTGTGTCAAGGCGGTAGGTAATGGTCATTTTATCCAGCCTGTTTCAGTGCCGTGTATACAGGGGCATTATTCTAGTGTATTCTGTTTCAGTCCCTTGTTTACAAGGTCATTACTGTGCTGTCTTCCGTGTCTGTGCAGTATGTACGTGGATATTATAGTACTGCCGTCTGTGACTTTGCAGTACATAAGGGTAATTGCACTGCAGTCTGTGTCAGTGCGGCATATACAGGGTATTCATTTTAGTGCAATCTGAGTCAGAGCTATATTTACACTGTCTTTAATGTACAGAATTCTTTGTTAGTCCAGTATAAATAGAGGGAATATTTTATTACAGTCTCTGTCTATTTGTTATGTGCAGAATCATCACTGTATTGCAGTTTGTGTCAGTGTGGTGTATACAGGGTCATTATTGTATTGCAATCTGTCATTACGTTATGTAAAGAATAATTAATTTACTGCGGTCTGTGAATGTGTTGTATGTTGGAGGTCATTACCTTACTGCAGTCTGTGTCAATGCGTTATGTACAGGCTTAGTAGTATGTGGCCAGCTTCACCGGGTCCTGGCATCACTCGTTCTTGAGATTTATTGGCGTAGGGGTGGCGGTGGAGGTCGATAAGGGCGTGACTTGGAAAAATCATTATAATTGTAAGAAATAAGTGATATAGAGATGGTGGTTAAGGCCGGAGACTTTATGTGATGAAGATTATTATGTATGGGTGACGTTGGAGGTAGAGGCGTAGGGTGACGTTGGAGGTTAGGCTCCACCGCTGAACGCGGGCGTAAATGGGGCTGGAGAGGCGGGAAAAAATCGTAGGTTACGTAGCGCGAGGAGGGAAATTCGAAAATGGGGGTCTTGAGCCCCGGGGGACGAGGGAAAGGGCCCAAGAAATTTTTGGAAGGGAGTGCCTTGGTAAAACCGTGATAAAAGTGTAAAATAAATTGTGTAGAGACGGTAGTCAAGGCCGGAGACTTTAAGGGATGAAGATTAGTATTAGGGTGACGTCGGAGGTTGGTGGCGTAGCGGCGACGTTGGAGGCTAGGCTCCACCGCTTCGCCGCTGGCGTAAATTGGGTGGAGAGGCGGAAAAAAATCCTAGAGTAGGTGGCGCGAGGAGGGGAATTCGAAAATGTGGGCGATGAGCCTAGGGGGCACTCGGAAAGGGCCCAAGAATTTTTTAAATAATTGTTTATTGATAAAGTATGTGAGAATACGTACGTGGGTGCCGCCGTGAAGATCGGTATAGTTGATCGGACGACGACGACGAGGATAGGACGGTGGATTCCGCCTTCTTGAAGGATGTGTAAGCCTAGGGGTGACGTTGTAGGTATGCATCCGGGCCCTGTCACCCGTCTGTATGAGGACTTTTGACGTAGTAAATATGGACTAGACCTCAAAGTAGATGGAGGAAGCTGTGGATGTTAGGGTGGGAGTGAAATATTGACTAGACACCGAAAACGGGGAATGGACGGTATAGGTCGCTCCTATGATTAGATATAACAAGACAAGCGGTTGGTGAACAGCAGTCACGTTTCTTTATTGAACAAAGACAGGTTATGGAATTTAGAACACACATGTTTATCTGTCCGAAGGGCGCATAGTATCTATATGGCGCATGATACGGGTGGGACAAAAGATGCCGAACCCTATCGATATGGGGATGTCTCTCTCGATAACGACACATTGATCGTGGTAGTCGGATCCGCTTAATTCCATCACTTGGCCTATGCGCATGTCATAGTATTCGTACATGTGTTTTTGGTTGGAACTTCGTTCCCAAGTGTCATATTTAGAGCGAAAGAAATCTAGGGCTTTGGGCGGAGGATTGCAACACTCGCGGAAGAAGTCTAGTGCGGTAATCAGACGGATGCGGTTTTCGAAGAAGAATGCGGCCAATTCCAGAGTCGTGTAGGGTGTAGATGTGACGAGAAACAGGTAGCGCAGGAAGTCCTGGGGCCACGAGTTCAAGGAGCCGAGCGTGCGTTCGGGGAACCCTAGATTGGACATGATCTGAAAGGAGGAAAAATGAATACTATCAGAGCGGACGCACGACAGTTTATGACGCGCCATGTACATTGAACACCTGAGCGATCCTATGGCTGATGCTTTTACCGTTGCCTGTCGCATCGATGCCCAAAGGGATGTCTACGTCGGGAGACGAGTCAGGTTGATGAAAGTGAATGTACTGCATCTTTTTAAGTCGCACGTCGTAATACGGGCAGACAACTGGTCTCGTCTCCCACAGCCTATAGAAAATCGTGATGTGAATCGTAGACAAGATTGGGTCGTGATTCTTACACTGCGTGTAGAAGCACAAGGCGTCTTCTAGAGGGACCCCGTTACCGTAGAAAAATGCCACACTGTCGATAGTGTTACGAGGTTTGTAGTCGTCTACAAAGATTAGATTTAGGATTCTGGAAGGCCACAAGTTCATGTCGTCGAGGATAACTTGCACTAGTAGTAGGAAGCAGCGGAATCCCGAGTAGCCGTTGCGGGAGGGAGGCATCGTAGGTTCTGCAATCGAAAAGAGAGAGCGAGAATATCTCTCAATAGCTGTTGTCCCTTAGGGGCCCATTATATGGAAGGCCTCTTCGGTAAACAAGACGGACATGTGACATCGTACGGCGTCCGCAGAGCTTGCCGGCATACGGTGGTGTCGTATAGGCCTGAAATCGAAATAAGGTGCACCACGATGGGAAGGGAGGACCGGTTCGGATTGAGGATGATATCGGCCGTTGATCCACAGGAGCTGGCAGCGTCGAACGTGGAAATACTGTGCCATATGAAGGCTGTTACACTGATAATAATAGGCGGCATAGTAAGCGCCCATGAGAAACGGGATAGCACCATGGACCGCGCTGTTCGGGTTACATATGGCATAGACTGTACTGGCCGTAAAAGAACGCGGCCGCTTCACCGACATGTCTAGGGAAAACGTCTTTCAGAAAGAGCAGGTCGAAAATGTAGGAAGGCCACAGGTTTAAGTCCCCGATATATAATTCAAGGAAGTGAAGGAGAAGCATTACTGAAAAGAAGAAAAGATGTCAATTAGAATACTTTTATTAACAAGAATGTACAGGTGACGTCCGGTCGTCCTCTACCCACTCCAGCTGGTTCGCCTGTAGTAAGATGTAGCGGGCGATCATAGGGAAGCCCGTAGCTTCCAATCCTACGGTGGGTGGCGGGTATGCCGACTCGTAAGTGGTGCCATCCGTGTATTTTCACATTTTCTCGGACATATCATAATACGGGATTCTCGTCGTGTTAGACGGAAAGAGGGACCAATCGTTGTATAGGTAGGAGAATCGTGGAGTTACGAGGTGCGGCGGAAGAAAGTTGCAGGCAGAGAAGAAAAGACATGCCATGGGAAGAGGTACGCAATTGCCAAACATGAAAGCGATAACTCTCGTGAACAGATGTAGGGAAAAAGGCATGTGCGGGTCAAACGCGAAGAGTACTTTCAGGATGGACGTCGGCCACGCCTCTACGGGGGCCTCTACTCGTTCTCCGACAGCGTCGACCAACAGCATCGTCTGTAAACGGGTGTGAGCAATCATTCCACCATCTCTGAATGGCTACTTCTACAGCTATTTATCTCCCTTTGAGTGAACAGTACCCACTGTCTGATCTTACGCAGCCATTGCATCAATCCCACCATCCGGCCGTCTGGCCTGCATAACTCACAGTGACAGGGTGACCTAAACCAATTGAGTAGAGAGAGGGCCCTAAGACACTACTCTACCTTGCCGGGGAAAAGCAGCACGCGTCTATCGTCGAAGACACAGAAACACAGCCCCACCAGACCCCTTTCGAGCCGTGAGCATACTCGACGTGCACGTGTAGCCATCTCGCAAATTCTACGTATACACGAATCATCACGCAGAACCAAGTGAAATTCAAACCCGTAATGTTGGTGCACTTGAATGGGGAGTGCGTGACCGGTGATCGATCGTGAATTTAAACGTGCGACGATATTGCCAGCGCCCGTAGTCGTACGGCTCCTATTCATTTTGGAGTGTAGGTATCCCACACCCGTGTGATGTGACATGGTAAAACTGAAAAGAAGAAGAAGAAGGAACTGTGACATTAATTCCCAAAACACTTTAGTCGTCATCGTCAAGGAGAAGAAAAGGCCCCGCCAACCATCAGCGTCTACTAGTGTTTCGTCAAGGCCTGTCTCCTCTCCCCCTTCTTCTTCTTCGAATACCTCGGTATCCGCATGGTCCGCACACGTCGAGGGGAAGAAAAGGCCTGGCCCACAGTTGTGGCACCAAAAATGATTCTTATGTCTTATGAGGTCGTTGATAATGTCCGCCGGGGAGTCGAAGACGTAGGACCTTTCAGATCGGCATACCCAAGTCCCGGTATCCGTACAATAGCTGTGAAATCGAAAGGGGAATCAATGTCATAATGGAACGTGACCCTAATCGAGGGGGCCTCTGGCGGAAGCAGGTTTTCTCGCGGCACACGATTCGAACGGGTCGTGTACACGTATCGATCACGTGCCTTATCGACATCGAGTCTGAACCTGCGCAGATGCAACGTCTAATTGAAGAGGACGTGCTGCGCACAAGCGGCCAGGCTCGGAGGCTGCCTCGTACAAATCTTACATGCGCAGTCGTCAGATAGATCGCATGCGTGAAAGGAAAGCATCATTTCTTGGTGACTGTCGACGCAAGAGTCGCAACGTGCCTTATCTTTCCATGCATCACTCTCGACCCTGTAATGTTTCAAAAACAGTAATTCGGGCAGTGCCGAGCCTCGAGGTGATAGGGCCAAAGCATATTTTTTGTAACCGAAGCGAATGAAGTTTTCCCACATAAAGTGGACCAGATCGACGTTTGAGAGGGGGCCGCATTGTTTGACAGTATCGACTCCTACAAAAGTCACGGGTAGCCGAACATTCTCATACGACATCTCATAATGAAACATATTCATGTTCGCGTCATCGGCATTCGTCAGGGTGAACGTGAAGTTGGCGTCGACCGCGAAAGCCTCAGGAGGGGGAGCGCTACAATGTTGAAGAAGCCAGCATAATATGGGTATTGTTTTCGGGCCTGTCATTGCAACGAATATAGCTATCCCGTCATATGAATCTAGTTTACCCGCGACAAACAGTGTAAACACCCCCGTCAGGAAACAACACAGGTGATATTTATGCAAGGCGAGGAGAAGTTTATAGATCATGCGGGCATGGGGAAACACGACAGATCTATATCGAGTGATGCAAGAAGCATTAGAAGCACCAGTATAGAATTTCAGCTAACTATCCGTATACTCGTAATCGAAGGTGCCCTCGAAAGCCTCTCCGTTAATGAGCATGATCAAGGGAGCTGAAAGAAAAACTCAACATGTCCCATACTATTTATTTTCACTAATGAACACTACAAGAATATATATATGATACTTAAAAAGGCGGTACCCCTGGCCATGATGGTTTCCTGGGGAGTTGTTTGAAATCCTGGGGAGTTGTTTCAAAACCAACTGCCACGTGTACGGTTTATCGTCGAAAGGTAAACGAAATAAACCGCAGTGCTTAACCGCACGGGTTAACGTGAAATAATACAGGTTTGAATTTATTATCGCGATGTCTCTACGCGAAACCATCATGGCATAGTTCTCAGGCAATTGATAACTCCGAAGCGCAGAGACGACAAAATGTACAATGATATTGGAAGGTTCACGCCGTTCGAAGCTATAAATTTCGTAGGGAACTCGGGGTGTCAATCCACAATTCCCCAGGGGTTCCGCCCGGATAGAACAATTATAATTTCGAATTCGTCTACCAACGAACACAGGATTGCGTGCCACGTTGGCCCATTTCGCCCTTTCGGCCGCATCGAACTCGAGTCGTTCGCTTAGCGTAGCTAGCGACATCTGAAAGTGCAAATCACTCGATCACTAAATCGGCTATCCCCGAACCGTCGTCCCGCTCCCTCTTGACGACGGAATAAAGGGTCCTGTAGATATTTGCGGTGCGAATATCGGCATCCGAAACAGCCTTGGCATACTTTTCCTGAAGACGATATTCGCGCCATCGAGGATAGCCTTAACGAAAAATCACGTCTCGTCCGACGCGTCTGATCTCGTGGATCAGTTATGGCCACTCGCTTTTGAATCGGCAATACCCCAAAGGGTTTGCCTCCCACATACACGGAGAAATATTTTTTAATTTTTCAGGCAGTGTCCACATGTCCCCGAGAAGGAAATCCGGAATTCTCTGTGTTGATTTTAGGCAAGGACAAATCTATCTGAAAAGCAAAAAATGATCCTACTCAATAGCCAGTTGGTATGCGTTCGAATTTGTGCATCGACCCTTCGATACCAGATGCCAGACGGCGAACCCGTAATTGATGGCCAGTACATCGTCGTCCTTGAATACGGCGGTGTAACGTTGGGGGAGGAACACCTTGCACAGACGATCCGCCGCGACGTCTCTGA
>JGI20166J26741_11788362_pt1 | contig 10250 bp, 8 predicted proteins | sample TergutCu122P5_FD_26741 | JGI IMG/M metagenome (IMG submission 26741) | reverse complement strand
CTACACTGAAGGACAGTAAAACTTCGAAACATGTATCTATTTTGTATCAGTTGTAAATAAATAGTTGCCACTATTAAAGTTCCAACCCTCGTATTTCACCACGATATGCGTAAAGGTTGTTATTTTATGGTACAGTTGAACAATTTTATTTACGGCCACCCACATTTAAAGCAAATTTTCTTGTCGGTAAGAATGGCTATAAATTAAATAATTGACTAACGTTACACAGTACTTCTCATGCGTGGTTTCATGCTTCCGCCACGTTAGTGTAAACGATATATTCTCTCTTCTGGGATGTTATGCAGCGTAGATTGGTAGTTACCAACGTTTCGGGACCTTCTTGGACTGTTTCGCCCTTGAAGATGGGAATGACAGTTTGTCCCAAAACGTCGGTAACTGCCAATCTACGCTGTGTAAAATTCCAGGAAAGCGACGGTTTGAATACCTTTCACATAATTTCATCACAATTTGTGTATCGGCCTACGACAGGTTGGAAAAAGTTTATTTATGGCGGCGTTTAGAGTAAATTTTGTTTTCAGTAAATATGGCTACAAATTGGATTAAATTCGATGTCACAAAAAACTGAAAAGTGATTTATAATACACAAGGCAACGTTCATTTACTTTAGGTTTTATCATGAATCAAGATGGATGAAATCCGAATTTTCCGACTGCTTTTAGAGAAATGTTTCCAACACTATTTGGAAGACTGTCCAAATATTTAGGCTCTGACCTTTCCACATCCTCATTCTAGTGCTTTAAGATCTACCTACATCTACGTACTCCAAGCAGTCCGTTTTCTCCAGGTTTTACGCCTAAACCCCCACTACGTAGGCCACATGCAACACCCATTTTGTATAATAGTATCACATCACGTTTCTTCTTCACCACTATCATCAAGTGTACTTGCAACGTCATAATGAAATATTCGCTGTTGTTCCTGTTAATTTTATCACTCCTTGCAAGTTATTATGGCCTGCTCATTAATATGTTCAATGCGATACTCAACAAAAATAAAAGATCTGTTAAGAATTAACTCCATAAAACATGGGCTATAATAAACACCTACCACACAGCTCTGACAAGATAATGTGCTTGAAACCACGTTATAAGGATAACGTTTAAAAGGAATTGCCACGTCTTGGCACATAGTGGACAAAAACCCCGCTTTATAACAGTAGTTTGACTGCTGCCATTTGTCAGAAGCGTGAAGAGTAATAAGAAAACGCAGCCTTACTCATTTTAAATCCTACAGGGCCCAAAACGTGTTCTTAAACGTATTACTTTATTAAAAATAATTGGAACACAGTCCAATGCTTTCACCGGCCATAATATATAATTCTCGCTTAATAATGCACATCGGAGTCCCTTACGCACTCGTGGTTACTGCATAATTAATTTTTCGCCTTCAGTGTACCTAAAATTGATATTAAAGAATAAGCCTTACATCCAAAACTTTCGTTTTCCAAAGGCAAATATATCTCTCGGGTTAAACCTGCATAAGATTATCAAGGGAAAAAGCATGCCACTTTATACTCGCAATTGTTACAAATAATTTGCTATAAAAAAGCTTAGTGACCTCAAAACTCGATAAGTATATTGAATAAATAAGTGTGCTTGTGTAACCTAAGGCGAGTAGATCGGATACCTGCTAAGACAAAGCAAGTCTTTGTGAGTTTTTTTTTAGACAGTCGCAACTGAGAACATACTTTCTTTCACAATATCTCCTTCCTCACACGCAACCACTTTTTATCTAAAAATTTCGTTCTCCAATATCTAGTTTCCGAACAGTCTAGTAAATCTTCAGGGACATGACGCATGTTAAATCATCAACAATTACCAACATTTCAGAGGAGCGAACTGTCTACATCTTTCCGGTCAAAGCCTTCTTGGATTTCTCGGACGCTGAATATGGCCGTAACTACAGGGGTGCTGATAAGTCCTTAACCCGACCTCCTTCCCGATGTACTTGTATTTTGTTTGATGGTTAGAAAATTTCGTTTGATGCTAGTCTTGTTATATATATAAATAGTACTAACAGTCCTCCAATTATGATTATAAATAGGATATATGAAACTCAAAATCTTCTGTCGCTGTGGCTTGTTTCCTTCCTGGTCGGGCTAAGGACTTACCAGCACCCCTATATATGCCAACTGATATGAAATCACATTCGCCGATCCCAGTGGCCGCGCGGTCTAAGGCGTGGGAGTGCGACCACTAGCTTGATGGGACAGAGGATTCGAATCCTGCCGGGTGCATGGGTGTCTGTCCCTTACGAGTGTTGTGTGTTGTTACGTAGAAGTCTCTGCGAAGGACCGATTAGTCGCCCAGAGGAGTCCTAGCAAGTGTGGGTTTTCTGAGTGTGGTCGTGAAGCCTCGATAATGACGTCCTGCCCCCTTAGGGGCAGTTGCGCCATGGAAAAATAAAAAAGACTGCATATTCCAGAAATACTCATAAACACTGCTGTGACAATCTGAATCTCGCAAATTTTTAGAAGGTGGTGTTACAAGCTGCATTTAAATTGCATTAAATCATTAAAATGTATACGCAAGGTTTATGTGGATTCTCCTAAGTTAACAAAAGTTTAAACTGTAAAATTTCAAAGAATCCGTCTACGTGAGCAGTCCTCAAACTTTCAACATCTGTCAGAACCTTGTGACTAAATCCGAATTTTAGCTGAAGTACAAGTATCCTAATTCATCTCCATAGAGCTCTGACGAAGGTATAAGACTAAACGAAGTAATCTTTTTTATTTGGACTGTGTCCATCTTCTAATTTTCAATGAAGCACTAGGCTTCGGAAGCAGAGACGGGCTTCCGCAACGTAGCACTTAACTGAAATTTGCGCGGTGGACAAAGTCCAAAGAAAAAAGATTACTTCAGTAAAAGTATTCTTTTTCGGTGCCGAAATGAAACAAATCATTTTAAAACATAAACTTATATTTCATGAATTAAAAATGTATGCATATTTACGAAAAGAAAATTTAATTACTGGAGATCTGCACCGAAAATAATCTGAGCGCCGATCATGCATCAAGGTGGGCAGAAAAATGAGGAATCAATTAAGAACTATCAAAATCACATTTAAAGATTTCAATTGAAGGAAATCTGCTTGTGAAAGTCCTGAAAGTCGCCTGCGGAACCCCAGCGTCACGCGGAACACAATTTTATCACCACCGATCTACAGAAATCTCTAATAGCACAAGGTCAACTAAGATACGGGGAAGGCACTAGGTACACGACGCCAGTATACAACGTTTAGGCCATGTTACGTACGCAGACTTAAGCTGGCGAAGACAGCTACGTCACACGTTCTGACGTTCGACATTCAGACTTGATTTTAATACCGATTATGTAAGAATAAAGCAGCTCTACAATCTTCACAGTAAACTTATACAAATGACACTTCTTCCCCAACACCATCTACGTCTTTCTCATACTCATATAGCTCTCCTTCTTCTCCTCCAACTTCATCTACGTCTTTCTCCCGCTCACAACCTCTTCTTCTTCTTCCCCAACTTCATCTACGTCTTTCTCCTACTCACAACTTCTTCTTCTTCTTCTTCTTCTTCTTCTTCTCCTCCTCCTCCTCCTACTCTAAGAGCTCTTGCTCTTCTCCTTCTTCTTCTTCTTCTATTTCTTCTCCTCCTCCTTCCTTCCTTCCTTCATTTTCTTCTTCCTCTTCCTCCTTTTATTCTTTTTCATAGCTCTCCTCATCTTCTACCATTTCTCTTTTTTCTTCTTCTTCCTCCTTTTATTCTACAGTCTCTTCCCTTCTTATTTTTCACCGCTAGGCTAACAGTTTTTATTCAACACAGTTTCAGCCATTTCATCCTTCAAATGTGGGCAAATGGGACTTACAATTGCAGGTGAATTCTCTTCCTACTGGACAAACGTTCCAAGTGCCAAACGTGTAACGTGGCTGCTACAATTATTTCTTCTCTTATTCATCCGTTCTCCTGGACTGTACTCTTATTTCTCATGTTTTGGTTTCTACACGCGTTCAAGCTTCGGTTTCCCCACGATCTGCCTCAATGTGGTTACGCCACCCATTTTAACACTTCGTTTTTGTATTTTCTGCTCCATCTTCTACTGTACAGGCCACAAACAGCGTAACGACACTTACGAGTATTTTTATCTACGCAGGCTTTTATTTTTTCCTATCGCGTCGTTCAGCCATCCGGACATGTACTCTGTCTTATCTGCCTATAGACCTAGGCCTGTAAGAACTTACCTAAACGTACTTTGCAAGGTTTCTCTGCAGAAGTCGACAAATTATCCAGCTGGTTACAAAAACTCCCCCTTTTCTGACACAACATATCATTTCTTCGTTCATCGTGGACTTTATCCTATGCCATTTCAACCCAGTCTACACATCATTCACACCATAACTCTGGAACATCCATTAGGCCTATATCCTATTTAAGACAATGTCTCTCAAAGTAATTTCTTGCTTCGAAATTTCTCGAGCAAAATGTTGTGTACATTTCAACACTCGTATATTTCCAGCCCATAAGACCTCCTTTTATAAGACTACCAATAATATTAGGTGGAAAATACAAATCATGAGGCTTGTCTTGAGATATTTACTCCCTCTTTTTCGTGCTCAAACTCCTCAGTACTTCACTTCAATCTGTAATTGATCAAGCTCGATGTCCATATAAAGCAAGAAACAAAATTTTAGGTCCTTACACTTCTATGTTTAGGATTTTAGAGGGGGGGGGGGAACGGGAAAATGAAAGACTGTGCTATTAATTTTGTCAGCAATACAATTTCTGATCATTAATTACATGCTACCGGGATATAACAAGACACAGTCTCAGTAGCTACATTTCAACCTGACTGCCAACTGTGATGCCGCAGACTTCCCATCGATATTTAATCTCTTCCCACACATTTATACCAGGTGTGCTGTCTGCTGCTGCTTCAGTAATCTTGTTACTTAGATCATTCTATTTCTTGTCCAGTATGACTGGTACTCTACTCCTTTAACAAATCCCCATAAAAAGACGTCTACTGCCACTGGAATTGTGCACCTGAAATGCTCGAAACGCTTCATCTTCGCAAATAAAGATGATAATCCACAAACAAGTTGAATACGTCAGCAAGACACTGCACTTAAGTACGGCCATGTAAAAGTGGTATAAATAACGCATCACAAGTTACGGCCAACAGAACTCAGTGTGGCGGGGAGGGTAGGCAGGTGGGAAAAGGTACATTGAACAGATGCGCTATATGTGCAAGAACTACGTTCCTTATGGATACTGAGAGCTGTATATATAGGTTTTGCTCGTAACATTAGAACGGACCGGATATGCGGTAACTAACTCCCTCTTGAAAAGCTAACAAACGTTCAGCTGGTCAGGAAGGAACTCCCGCCTTTCACGGATTCCTAGGATTCACTATGTGTCCATTGGATAGCACCACTGGACCCCATCTGCGAGTTGGATTAATGCAGTACATACCCTCATGCCCTACACTTTAAAGATCCATTTTAATATCATCCACATGGTCGCAAAAACGGACACTAATGTCTTGTGTCAAACTGCCTTAAGAAAATAAAAAAGGGAAATAAAGTCCGATTACGACTATATGCCTTGTGGCATCTATATTGTGGCCAAGTTCCCCAAAATAGATTTATACATGCGACAAATAAATGCAGAAACCAATGAGATATGAAAAACAGCGCAGAATGCAATTCAAAAACACGATATTCTGTCGCATGCAATACTGTCATAAGACACAGTAAGACGCATTCTACTAGCAAGCAGTTAAGAATTCTCAAACATACCTCTCCTAACACAGCAGATTAAAAAAAAAGTTCAAAGTAATGGTGTAGAACCTGGACCAGAGTCATCATGACGTACCGACGTGTTGCGAATTACAATCCCAGCACGAGCGATGAATACAGAATTACGAACTTTTTCGCTCACTAGTTACGTAACTGGAAGATTTGGCCCTATATGCTACTGACAGACAGACAGACAACTTTCACTTCACAATGTGGATGTTATTGAGTAATAAGATATATGTTATCTTACAGCTCTTTGAAGTGACTCGATCAAGGAAGAAACGATAAGCGTGTCACGTAGCATGCACGAGGAACAAGAAATTGATAAGTCATACTCATTGACAAAACTCAAGAGAAAAGATCACGTGGTAGACTTAAGTGTACTTCAATGTACAACAAAAAAGCAGAATGGAATGCATATAAATTGTTCTGAAAATGTAAAATGGACTGAGCTGGCACTCACGATATGTTCCAGCAACAAAATATTGTAAATATGGCGATGTACTTTCGGTTTCTGAAATACAGGGCATTGAGAACTGCGCTCTTCTGGGTTATTACGCAGCGAATAGTGGTAATTTCTTACCGATGTTTCGGGATAACCTATCCGTCCCACCTTCGGGGTTAAAGAATCCAAAATAGTTTCCTTTTGTATTCCTGAACCCTTAAGATGGGACCGATAGGTTGTCCCGAAACGTCGGTAAGAAATTACCACTAGTCGCTGCGTAATAAACCAGAAGAGTGCAATTCCCATCTACTTCACGGTGGAGGCCTGAAATCAGACAGGGCACTTCTTTACCAACTACACTCTTTAACTTCTACCAGCTGTATTATGAAGCTCCTGTATGCCAGTAAGCTACAGATAAGAGAAGAAGAAACATGAATACGACAAAGTGTTGATGAGAAAGAAAAATGGGTACAAAACATGCGGGTTACGAGGAATAACGAAGAACAGACGAGTAAAAACGTGGCCCTTACATTAGTGGTGGCGACGGTGATAGTACCGAAAATGATGAAATGGGCGGGGCACGTGGCATGCATGAGATAATCTCATACAGGTTTTCCGGCGGGAAACCGTTACAAAGAAAGTATGGAAGACTTGGAATATATGGGAGAATAATATCAAAATAACCTTAAAGTAGTAGAATGTGAAGGTGCACACTGGATTCATCTGGCTCATAATAGGGGCCATGGGACGTCACTTGTGAACACGAAAATATACCTTAGGGATCCTCAAATGCGGGAAATTTCTGAGACCCCGAAAACCTATTACCTACTTACGAATGATTCTGCTCCGTGGAGATGGAGGTAATGAGGAGGGGAAAAAAAACGAGAGTTAAGATGATGGGCCTGCATGTGAAAATAATTATAATTATGAGGGGAATATGATGATGATAATGACGAAGATGAATATAATTATCATAATAATCTGAAAGAAGCAAATGGCGACAATTACGTGATGGTGGTGGTGGTGATGACGGTGAAGATCAAGATGAAGACCGACCTATGCATTATACCCTATTTCAAACAGCGAATAATTTACAGAGGCGATAATTACTTTGCCGAGGGGCATCTGGAAATGGTTTAATTTTAATTAGTATTCATGCTCCAACGCCGAGAAAAAAAAAGAACAGGTTAAAATGCCTATTTTGCGAAGTTTCCGTATTCTTAATCTCCAACATACACGAAGTATAGGCCTAATATATGACAACCGGTACAGCCCCCCCTCTTTTAAAAACAGTTGTCAATTTTACTGCCAACATGAAAAATCTTCATCATATTCTATATTATAATTATTGCGAATGGGCCCCCACATCCGTTGACTCTAAATAGAATTTGCGTCAGTTGTGATTTAAGCGTCGTCACATAAGGCACATTTTCCACAACGAACACAGTCTGGGAACGAGTAGGCGCGCGTGTACACGTTACAAGACTGCTGGCGATGGAACACGGTGTATGGACCGGTACTGGGGTCGAGTGGGGTCGTTGTGTGTGCTACAGGAATGGGGCGGGGGGCAGGAGATGCATACTTAGACGTCGCGTGGAGCTAAATCTGGCCCAAGGTTTCGCGCTGGCCCATATCACACCAAACCGCAAACAGTTCCCAATGAATGTGCCTCATTTCATCCAGCCTTCTTCAGCCTCAAACACACACACACACACACACACACACACACACAAATAAAAAAATAAAACAAACTCTACTAAATGATTATAAAATCAAGTACAAGCAAGGTAAAGTTGTCCCTGTCCACGCCATGAAGGCATATAGGGAAAGGAGAAGTACACCTCCACCCGTCTTAACCTCGGCACTAGACAGAGGTGAGTGGCCCCGGCCACTTTACCTCCGGGAAATCATCAAATCAAGTAGGAAACTAAACTGATAACGCCATCTCATACTCGTACCTTCGTTCATTTAATGATGCTGTATCAACTGCTTACGTTAAGCACCGTGACATTATTAAATTCAACAAACTTATGGAAACATAAAAGAGGACTAACAATTCAAATTAATTCTGATATATGGTCATAACAAATCTCCGTAATCTACTGAGTAGATCGTAGAAGGGAAACCAAAGGACAAGTGGCTAGAGCAGCAGTAGTAGTAGTAGTAGTAGTAGTAGAAGCAGCATCCTAGGAAGACGTATCACTTAAAATTCTACTATATAGTTCATGTGTCCATTCGATCTACATATGAAGCTTACCAGAAATCTTTACCCCACGTTCCTCGCCATGTGCACTTAACATCTCACAACTCTTTTCACTTCCGTTTCCAGATAAAAATGATGTCCTTCCATGTTACACAGGTAACATATTTTATGTGTAAAGTACAACTTTCTTTCCCTAGTACCTTCAAACTATACTCTAAATACAGACGACGCCGTCAGCATCGCTTACGAATGGCAGTACAAAAGAAATGCCTCCTATTTTTTTCATAAACTATAATTACAATTGTAATGAAATTTACGCATATCGTTGGTGTAACCTTCACAAGGTTGCGAGGATTTTTCCACAAAGTTTCCTTCATTATCAAAATACTTCTTTACTTCGAGAGACGCTGTATGCATGGCGCGTAAAATTATTTGCAGAAGCGTCGGAACTCTTCACACACGTATTTCGGCCGTTGTCGTCCGCAAAACGGCGTTCTCGGAGCGCATCCTTCAGGGGTCCAAAAAGAAGGAAGTCGGAAAGTACTAAATCTGGACTGTAAGGATGATGATGAGGACTTCAGTCATATTCTCGTTCAGCCGAATCCTTCGAATTCGCTGTTTTAACTTCTTTAATGTCTGCATATATCGCTCTGAATTGAGTGTGGCACCCCCCCCTTCAAAAATTCCGCTAACAAGACTCCTTCACTGTCCCAGAAGACACTAGACATGACCTTAGCCGCACAAGTCAGCATCTTGAATCTGTTCTCCCTCATCCTCCCGATTTAGTACCCTCCGACTTCCACCCTTTTGGTCCCCTGAAGGATGCACTCTGACGGCGTCGTTTTTTTGCGGAAGACGAACTAAAACACAGCGTGTGTGAAGAGTTCAGATGCTTCAGCATAGAGTTTTAAGACAGCGGAATACAGTGTTTCACGCAAAGGAGGCAAAAGTTTGTTGATTGTGACGACAACTTTGTGGGAAAATAATCCCAACTTTGTAAATAATTTACCTATAATATATTCAAATTTCATTATAATTACGGTTACAGCTTAGGGAAAAAACAGGAGGCTTTATTTTCGTACTGATCTTCGTACCTTCCACAGACTGTGATCGAATAACAGATAGCGCCTACTCAAAACACACAATAATCTTGTTTGTCCAGTCTGCGCCGATTTCGTATGCAACCGTCAAACTTACAATCAAACCGGCTGTGTGAAATTAAGTAAACAGAACATGACGCTACGTAAGCCACCCACTAAGAAACAGTTAACCTAGGAAGTAAGGATTTTACGACATTACTGAAGGACTTGAACAACTTAAACCACTGAAAGCCTCGTGGCAACTGCATGTACCACCCGCCGTAACTTGAAACAACTCTGTATCTTGCCACACAATGCATGCACTTATTTTTTTGCAGAATACACATAATGCCGTGTACTTCCCTAAATACTCGTAATACTAAGCAGTTCGTCTTTTTAATGGACCTGGCTGGACGTTACGCTGCATTGACGTACAATGTCGACGCCAAGACAGACAGACTGTCAGCTGCAAAGCGATGTAGACTTGGTCTCCGTCGTCTTTGGGTTAGCAACTGCTCAGATTATTAAGAATTTCACACCTTAGTTACATCCCAACAATACATAAATCATTGGTACAAACTCCGGATACGTTACATTTGTAACTATAGTTCAGCGCGCGCGCACACACACACACACACACGCACGCACACACACACACATGTGTGTGTATATATATATATATATACATATATTTCCAATGCCACCACATGTCCTCTCAGACTTCGTGGTCCCC
>JGI20166J26741_11788140_pt1 | contig 10252 bp, 6 predicted proteins | sample TergutCu122P5_FD_26741 | JGI IMG/M metagenome (IMG submission 26741) | reverse complement strand
TGACTAAATTGAAGGACAGTAAAACTTCGAAACATGTATCTATTTTGTATCAGTTGTAAATAAATAGTTGCCACTATTAAAGTTCCAACCCTCGTATTTAAACTGACCGACCCTCGTAACTAGCCTTCTATTTGTTTAGAATCTGTACAGGTAGTAGGATCGTGAAGTGTACGGAAGTGCGGCTTGAGAATGCGTGAAAAAAGACAGATATATCCTCATCAGTTTACGCTTCATCGGGCAGTCTGTTCCCAGGACGATAATCCACTCGTAGCAAGCAGCACCTTCGATTTCCAATCTGCGACACAAATAGACTTCTTTTTCAGAGCGCCCTTTTTACGTTCGGAACGCACGTGAGAAGAACATAGCTTTCGGCTCTTCTCTGGTGGCGTCAATCCATTCCGTGGACTGCAGTTTTAAACTGAATGCTGACTGCCACAAAGAGAATCCAACGCCATTTCACCATCTACTGGGCTGCATATAAAGTTTTACGAACTGTAGCCAGGGTCCAAACTTTTGTGTTCGTCAAGTGAATACCGGAAATGTACATCACATGTCTAAGATTTCAAGAAATCAATACAGAGACGATTATTTCTATCACCAAACAAGGAGTTCGTAGTAGGATTCACGGAGCTTATTATCCTGTTGTTCTTAGACTATTTTTTTTATCATTATCAACATTGTAGTAGAAACTTTCGTGGTTAATACGTTACCTAACTACGTGTTCCGTCTACGTTAAATTTTTCTCAAGTAACCTCAAATTTTCGCATTTTCGGTACGTTTTTTATTATCAAATTACAAATAACAGTGCATGCACAGAGCGTAGGTACAGTTGCCTGCGAGTCAACTTTCGTACGCCTAGACTGTACCGTTCTTTAGATAGAGATTTCAGAATTCAAAGAAAACTTTAGGAAGGCAAATATTTTGTTATTTAAAATTATACAGTACACTTCATCCTAAGAAAGTTGCACAATTTTTAGAACATTATTACAAAATATAATTTTACAATCCGAAAGAAACTGTCTCTTGCGTCGCTTTCACTTTACAATTTAGTGCATCCGCCATTTTGTGGAGAGTTCACGTAACCATTTAGCGATGGAAATACAAGAATGCATATTGTGTGAGATTTTGAGCTACATGTCACTGCCAACTATATAAAAATACTGAGTGTAGCCAAACAATTCTTTTAGGGCAAAATTGTGTCGCTGGCTATCATACAAATTACACTGGTCACCAAAATGTAACTTTTTTTGTCCCATGAAATTCAATAGATGAACTTATCAGTACTTTTTATGCCGAATTCAGATGTGTATACAGAATTTTTCTATCAGACATGGTTTCAAAGATACAGAGGAATTTAAGTGTGTAAAATAGTACTTTACGTGCTCATGAAACAAGCAAAAACTTTCCTCTAAAATGTAGAGGCTACGATTTTCGCCAGTATTTGGTTTCAGGTACATCCCTCTTCAGTGCCCAGCAATAGTCTGCCAACGTACTTGAGGTCCCCTTGCCTTGGTACCGCTTTTCCATAGCCGTAAAGTCTTGGTAAAATCTTTCACCGTGTTCGTCACTGACGTCGCCGAGGTTTCCTCGAAAATATACAAGTGTGATTCCAGAAAGTGGATGTTAAGACTCACTTTGCATCCCATAGCTTTTTACGAAGTTAACAGGTCCTACACAACATCCTGATAGTTCGCTGCTTTGTGATTTCCTAAGAAGTCCTTGCAAATCCTCTTAAATGACAACCATGCATTTCTTTCAATCTCATTCAGGTCTTCATCGAACTGTTTGTCTTGCATCATTTCCATGATCTGGGGTCCTATAAATATACCCTCCTTGATTTTTGCGTCACTCACATTTGGGAACTCATTCCTCACATATTGGAATGCACGGCCGGTTTTATCCATACCTTTCACAAAGTTTTTCATGAGGCCCAGCTTTATGTGCAAAGGGGGCAGATAAATTTTCTCTGGAAGAACAAGAGGAGGATTGACGACATTTTTCTCCCCTGGCGTCAGTGATTTTCGTTTAGGCCACAGTTTATTTACACAGTGATTCTTCTTTTTCCGGCTGTCCCACTTGCACAGGAAACAGCAGTAATTTGTGTACCCGATTTGCATTCCAAGTAACAGTGCCATAACCTTGAGATCACCAAATAACTTCCACTCAAATCCGTCATACTTAATCTTTCCCAAAAGTAGCTTCATGTTTTCATTAACTTTCCTTCATGTTGGCTGCATGAGCCAAAGGAACGGAGGGGAATCTATTTCCGTTGTGGAACAGAATCAACTTCAAGCTCACCTTTGACGAATCAATGAACAAGCGCTACTGATCTGGGTTATATTCATGGCCAAGAACTTCCATAACGGAACAAACATCATTGCAAAACAGGACACCATCTTCCTGGGAGAAGAAATCCTTGAATTTTTCATGGCGCCCACGGTAAAAACACACCTTAGTGTCCTGGCGCAGAATATTCCAGCCCTTTAACCTGGAGCAAAAGTTGTGGGTGACAGAGAAATTCTGGAAACATATTTTAATTCAACGTCCAAAAATACATCAGAAACAGACATTATTCCTCATGGGACTAAATCTTCGTTGATAAGTGTCATAGGTACCATTTTTTTTAAAGAAATTGTATAACAACGAATTTTCACTCTTTTCAGACGATGCATATAAACGCAGCACTGAAAAAAGAATATTCCTTTGCTCAAGGCCATCTTCACACAATTTGGCTAAACAGATCGTAATAACAGATAGGTCGTTGATTAGTTTCTCAGTTACTGCAAGTGTTGTCATAAAATCTTTTACGAGCTACGAGGGAATTAATAAATTATGAAGCAATACATATTAAATACTCCGAGTGTTGGCACGTATTCTTGTCTCAGTTATCCGCTCTGAAAATCGCATATATTTTGCGTCATTTTATATCATCACTTTGGCGTGTCTGATTCCACCATATTTTTCCACATTATCTCATCAAAGGCACGATTTATGGAAAACTTTTCTAAAAATAAAATGTTTGTTCTGATTTCTCTAAAACTTTTGTCTGAAACACTTATTCTACGAAGAACTGAGCAAGTTATCATAAGTGTACGTAAGCCTGAAATTTGGCCCATCTGATATCGTCTGAACAACAAAGAATTGTCGAAATAATACGTTTGATCCCATGAAGATTCGCAGTTTTCTCTACACGTGGTATTAGTGGGTTTTATAATATTAAATGCGTGTGTTATGGTTCTTTGTGTTGTGTCTGTGGCCTGATCGTTCTGGGTTCATGGCTGTTTTTTTATGGTTTTAATTTGTGGATTGTCCCAGGCTTTATTTTTTAAATCTTGACGCTGCTTGTAATTTTCTTATAGCTCTTTTCTTCTTACTACCCGTGGACTTGATCTGTTCTAAGGCGCATATCTTAAAATGCTGAGTATTTCTGTGGTACCCAGTGACTTAGAATATCTCGCTGTAAAGGATCTACCGGCTTACATTCTTCATTACTTGAAGATGGAAGCAGAATCGACTTCCGAAAAGTCGTGTTTTTTTAAAAAAGAATGTGGACAAAGTTCAAAAAAGGAGATTGTGTCAGTGAGTTATGCACCACCGTCAAAACCCTGTAGTATTAAATAATTCATGTAAAGTGCCCTTCATTATTGTCATATTTTAATGAAATTTTAATTATCTAGACACACTTTTGAGAAGCAATCAAGTATCAAATTTCATGGACATCCGTCCCGTGGAAGCCGAGTTGTTTCATGCAGACAAACAGAAATAAAGACGGACTGACAAAAATGACGTAGTCAACAGTCGCTTTTCCCAACTTCGTGAACGCACCTAAAAAGTGTTGTGTTTTTCAGGCATTCATACCAACTTTCATAAAAGTATAATTCTGTCTAGGTCGTGATACTTGCTGCATTCGGATGACTACGGTTTTATTCATTTTAAGTTTAAAGTAAAGCTTCAACAATACCGTTGTACTTTTTTCTCACAATTTAAACTTAATATGACATCCTCAATCCAAAATTGTTCATATTTATTAATTAATATTATTTGTGTGAACTTACACATTCCGCTTCAATTCTACTGTTGAATTATGCCATGTTGAGGAATGTATAAGTAGATAAGAACTATGAAAATGTTTACATTTAAAATGAAGACATATTTAATTAAGAGCAGACAAAATTACTATTCATACTCTTTGCATTGTGTCCCTGTTAATGATCAAATATATCATTTGAAGCGTTTAATCTCTGATTGCCTTCTTTCTTTTTGACATATTTACGGCATGTAGGGATTTGAACTCGATTTCTCTGGCTCAGTGTATGAAGCTGTTTTTTAAAATAATGAACAAGAAGTTGTGATTCGCAAACTTTAACACCGTCTGGAACTTGCCTAATTTAAACAAGGTGACTGAATATTCAGTATTTCTTAAATGAACGCTATAGTCTGTATCTCATTACAAATACAAGTAGCAAACTAACCACTCATGCTCATCCCCAAAAACTCCACATTTACAAATTTTCTGTTAAAACACATCTTTTAAAGCTGTATCATCTTGAACGGCAACAGCGAGTTGCCTACGGAAAAAGACCATGTTTTCTTTCTACCTGTTTTATTTTCTTTACGTTAAAACTGCTCTTTTTCCATCCATACTTCTTTTGAAAGTATTTCTTGCTTTCTCTTTTATCCTATCCTGTCAGTATACGCGAAACATAATTTCATATCCTTTTGAGTTAAAAACGAGAAAGCGAAGCAAAGACGAATATAAGACTGTTTCTTTTCCGCAAAAGACTAAAAATTGTCGAACTGTTACTACTCTGATGTGAGGTTCGTGCAGCGCAAGGAGCGTTATTCTGGACTTCATGGACCCTTTGAAGCCTGATGTTCATAAAAATATTATGTTTTTGAAATTCATTTCTTACCCAGGCAGAGCACTCAGTGCGTTTTGAAGAAAAATACTGTGCTTTAGGGAATAACACTGTGTGGCCTGATATAAAAGAAACACGTATCGGAGGAACCTACCACTTCCGCATTCCATCTCTAAGATTGAAGCAGTCGATGTAGTCAGCTAAAAATCTGTTTCAGCCCTTTGGGAAAAGGAAATGTGTTCACCGCCGTCTGCCCCAAATATGAAGTAGTTTCCTCGTAAACACAGATAAGCCTGTAATAGCCGTCACGTCGTTAGAACTTGGAAGACAAAATTTGTCACTGTTTTTATCCTGAGTGCTGCAAATCTCACTCCAACTTTTCGCTAAATATATCAAGTTGGTTAGGGTGTTTGGAAAATACTTGCATATAATAAGTATATATATATATATATATATCAGATAAAATAATTATAAGCTTAAAAGAAGTGGTGGTTAAATCATAAAAATAGGGATGTACGAGTTGAGTCCCAAGGTCAAGAAAGCGTCCCAAGGTCTCCGCTTCGTGTGCATCATACAACGATATGACCGAACTTTCCGCACAGACCGAGAGAGAGCGAGAGAGAGAGAGAGACAAATAAATATACAGTCACCGTCTAACCTGTAATTTTCGACATTTAAGGCGACCACGAACACCTGAATTGCATGGCACTTCGAACTCTGTTTCGTATGTTTTGGCTATCATTTTAATGTGTAAATTTATTTCTTGTTGCAAGAATTCCACCATTTTGATCGCAAACACTGTTCGAGTCGCCTTGCTTCAATCCATCTTTACGAAAATCCACTGTAAACATGAGATATATCCTGACGAATTTTCCTTTAATGTACTCGAACGTATTCAGACACATAGCAAGCAATAAACAGTATTTATGTTTATATTAAAAAAACTGATTGAAATTTGGAAAAATGCAATTACTCTTTAATTAATATCAGTTTAATTTTTATAAAACAAATGTACAAGCGGTGAATCTGTACATCCCTATGACACTACTCTGAATGTGTTCACTCTTGGTATTGCTGTGGTTTGTTTTTCTTTTGTGTCAAAATCTTGAACACCTCCTTGTGCTTTAATTTTGTATTCATCTCTACATTACTGTGAGAAGGTTTTCATAGTCTATTATAAAATACACAATAATAAATATATACTTATATGTATAGGAATATAACGTTTATATTTATAAGCATAACGTACATAATATGAAAGCTTGGTTAGTCATACACACACACACACACACACACAACCAACTTTTATTAGAATCGACTGTGGGCACTCAGAATGGCAGATGACATGTCCAATCGCGTGATCAAGTTCTGTAGGTACACGACACAAATTTATGAGGTCAGTGTCAATTTGCCGAATAGTCGGTATTAACAGCTAATGTTTTGTAATATAGTAATAATAATAACAAAATAATAATAATAATAATAATAAAGTTTAAAGCTATACAACAATGCAAGTAACGGATCTGGATCGGCTCAAATGAACTTTTCCGCTCTTTGTAAATAATGGACTTCAAATTCTATGCAACAAAGAATTATCGCAATATAAATTGATATTTGTCATGAAGTGTTGCGTTTTTAGTTAGTTCACAAGTTACGTAACTTTATTTCACTGCACCATAAACGCTTACTTAATAAATCAAATTGGCACTGTAAAAACAATTAAGAAAATCACAACCAGACTTTGCGTACAGAGCATCTTTCCAAACCGCAGCTATTAATAACGTTCTGTTCGTTTGCCTGTGCCGCAAACAGATCCACCCCATTTGTCATAAGACGTAAACTGTCGTTACCCTGAGAACTTTCTTTTTCCCCCCCAGTAGAATCTGATAATTTTGTGGAAGTTGAAGAAGGTGAATTTTGGCCACGTCTAGCTTGTTTTGACTCACTGTGGAGCGCCGTAAACGGACAGTGAACCAGTGTACCCTGGACCCTATTCGACATGACAGCAGTTTGATTTTTCCTCAGCAGCCTTATACACAAGTATTATACATGAAAACTGAGCGCGGGACGCAAATAACAACCAGAAACTCAGCAGCCTGGGACACAACTGGTAAACAGTCTAACTGAAAAGTGACTGCGGTACGCAACTAGTAAACCCCGGTATAAAAAACACCGTAACAAAATTAGAAGAGCAAAATATTAAAGTTTTACAACACCACTACCTTCTCTTCTTTCTCGCCCTAAACATTTTCCCAGTAAACAGCCAGCAGTACAATATTACCTTATGTAGGGATATTGACATTTGCGGAGTTTGTAACCGAAATAACTTGTGATACGGATCAGTAAATTGTGTATTCACACCCAGCAGTATTTTTTGCCCTGACTGTGGTAGGCCTACACATATGACGGAGAATTCTAATGTATACTTCGAGTGAATAAAAAACTGCTCATAAAATATAGCTGGTTCTAGGCAGATACCGATACTGAAACCGAACAAAGCGGACAAAAAAAAATTTATGGAAAACATAGGCGTAGCTGCGGCCACTGATATCATTATATTCATACTATATGTCCTTCGGAGAGTAATAAATCCAGTGTTTTGTTTATATACTTTCATTTTGTTTCACTTCGGCCGGTGTGGTTTTACTGAAACAAGATTCAAATAAATTAATTTTGTAAAGAAATAGACACAGATGTTACAATTAATTATTCGCCACAGGAATCTGTATATACTCGTATATTTTTAGCTTTCTACTGTACATTTTAACTTGTTATAATTTACACTGGTAAATGCGTAGAAGTTAAAGTAGAGTTCGCTCTAGAATAGGTCATGTAGGCTCAGAGACGGAGAAGAAGTATGGCTCTACCCTCTCTTTAACTTGGGCTCCACTGCCACCGGGTGTTTACCACTGCCATCGGGTGTTAACCCAATTGCAGTTGACAAATATATCAATTCATAGATATGGGCAAATGAACAACACCGTGCCCCGGGTGATTTACCCCCGGAAACGAGACCTGGTACCCATTTACAGCCGGCAAGGTGGGCTCCAGGGTCAGTCTGGAAGGATGCGGATAATTTCGTCTCAACCGGAATTTGATCCCCTGGACCGTCCAGCACGCTTGTAAATGCATGATGGAATTTATGGTAAATGTGTCATAGTACCTTTGGTTGAAATACGGAGGAAGTAAATTGCAGACAACTACGGCATTGCTTCCAGTTCAAGTTTATTTTGGTTTGATTATTAAAAAAAGAGTTTTAGGAAAAATTTGTGAACTCTTTGCATTTGTAAGGGGAAGAGTTCAAAATGACGGATCATGAGTGTGGAAAAAATCAATCGTGCTCGAAATGCTAATCCGCCAAATCCAAGTAAGTCAACATATGGAGGCACAAGCGAGTTAAATCTAACGCATCCAAACCTGGGCCAAATCCAAGTAAAACACTTTGTTCTCCGCCCCCCCCCCAACTGCAAATATTATAACATTTAACACCAAAAACGGAGTGGTTGGTTTGGAATTGTACATGAGTATTATGTTCCGTACTACTGAAAATAAAAACGTCCATGTCAAATCTGGTTCACCGACGAAGAAACATGTCGTCTTTGTGCGAAGAACAACAGAAGTAACAACAGTATACGGGAAAGTGAAAATTTTCACGCCGTTTCTGAACACGGAAGGGGCAGACCGAAGGAAAATTTTCTCTGTGGTCTGAGCCATGAAGATAAAACGGACCTTTTTTCGCGGGATATGACGATGTAATTACCAATTGTGATAAGCTGGATTTGTCAAAGCCCTAGGTCCCTGAAGAGAAACAAAACATTTTTCATCCATATGACGGATCGCCACCACCTTCCACAATGCGGTGACTTCATTCTTGAATAAGTCAAATGCCTGACCAATGCAATTTGCAAGTAATACCGCCCTCGACGTTTCTTTGTGGAGCTTTGTAAATTGTAAAATTTATGTTCTGCCAGTGCCTTTAGTAACAATGATCAACTTCAAGGACAGAGAACGAACATAAACAGCGTACTCCCTTGAATGTAATATATCGAGACCCAACACAATGTGTCAAAGGACAGAACAGGCCTTCAGCCCTTAGGTAAAACAACAACTAAAATTTAACGAAGACAATTCAACCAACACTCAATAAATTTATTTTTTGTGTAACTCATCCTGTTGTGGTATATCTTGCGGAACTGACATATGTGCTGCCATAAACCACAAACAATTTGATTAGTTTCTTCAATATATACTACATGTTTCAGTCGTAACGACTACAGTTTGTGAGATATCACTCATTTAGTGTACATACGTACACACACACACACACACACACACACACACACACACACACACACATAGACACACACACATTCTATTTTGAGTTTTAATGACATGTATTAAATGCTTGAAGAAAAGGTCCGTATGACCACAACATGTAGCATGTTTGACGAAAGTAATAGAATTTGTTTTGGTTGACGGCAGCATATATGTCAATTTTAACACTTGATAAAACTCACGGGTACAACAGGATTCTCACATAAAATGTTACATCTTTTAAGTGATTCACAGTGGTACGCGTGACAGATAATTATGTCCTAAAATGAAGAGATAATTGTAAGGCAATACTTGTATGAGATTCATAGTTGTAACATCCGTAGTGTACAAGTTCTGCACATAAATTTTCATCAAAATCTCTACAATTCTTCAAATGTTTTTGTTTATTAGCGTTCTTATGTAAAGTGGCTTTTATAATTTAACGGCGTGAATGGATATAATTCTAACAAGAAAGAAATTATTCTCAATAAATTTAAAAATTCAGATCCTACCTCACAACGATCACACCCTAATTCATTCGATAAAGATTCGAAAAAGCCTTTTCGGGCAGACGGCCGCGTTGACGTGTACAGACCTTTCGAGGTTTGAAGGTGCTTACACCCTGAGAATTGGGCACAGTCAGTCTCTGGAACTTCGGAAGATATGTACACGTCGATGCGGCTGTCTGTGATAGAAGAATTTGTCAAATTTCGTTGCCGCGAAAGTTTCAAAGCATGTAACACACTCTTCCACTACCAAGGACGACTGACTGATACCGTATGGGGAAGAAGGCACTCGTTTTAGAATGATAAGAAGCACATTACTACGTCACCAAGGTGTTCAAGAGTATATCAAGGACTACATCAGCTGCGTGATGTCTGGCTTCAGACTGCGTATACTCTTCCATATTCACTAGTATTCTAGGGGGAAATATTATACCATGACCTCGTTACGCAACATTGCCCAATTACAATCATGATTTAACCCTTAGGCTACTTATGTCATATATATATATATATGGAGCTCCTAGTAAAGCCAGAAATGCTAACGTCGTATATATATGGACCTACGTTTGGCAA
>JGI20166J26741_11788029_pt1 | contig 10253 bp, 5 predicted proteins | sample TergutCu122P5_FD_26741 | JGI IMG/M metagenome (IMG submission 26741) | reverse complement strand
AATCGTCGTATTTCTTTCGATTAATTTATTGAATATGCCGCCGAGGGTTTCGATGCCGAGAGAGAGCGGGGTAACGTCAAGCAGGAGCAAATCTTTAACTTCTCCGCCCAAAACGCCCGCCTGTATAGCCGCGCCTATCGCTACGCATTCGTCGGGATTTATGCCTTTAAACGGCTCTTTGCCGATAAAATTGCGCACTGCGTCCTGAACCGCGGGGATACGGGTTGAACCTCCGACAAGCAAAATTTTGTCAACTTGACTGGGGGAAAGTCCCGCATCGGACAGAGCCTGTCTTGTCGGCCCCATTGTTTTTTCCACTAAATCAGCCGTAAGCTCGTTGAATTTCGCTCTTGTGAGGGTTGTTTCAAAGTGTTTTGGACCGCTTGCGTCCGCCGTTATAAACGGCAGATTGATTGAAGCCGTCGCTATTCCCGAGAGTTCTATCTTCGCTTTTTCAGCGGCTTCTTTTAATCTCTGCAGAGCCATTTTATCCTGTTTTAAATCTATGCCGCTTTCTTTTTTAAATTCAGCCGCTATCCAGTCTATAACTCTCTGGTCGAAATCGTCCCCGCCGAGTCTATTGTTTCCCGCAGTAGCCAGAACTTCAAATACTCCGTCGCTTATTTCGAGAAGCGTAACGTCGAACGTGCCGCCGCCGAGGTCATAAATCATAACTTTTTCTTCTTTGTCTTTGTCCATTCCGTAAGCGAGAGCCGCCGCAGTAGGCTCGTTTATAATTCTTAAAACTTCAAGCCCGGCGATTTTACCAGCGTCTTTTGTAGCCTGTCTCTGAGCGTCAGAGAAGTAAGCGGGGACGGTTATAACCGCCTGAGTTACTTTTCCGCCGAGATACGCTTCCGCGTCGGCTTTCATTTTTTGCAGTATCATAGCCGATATTTCCTGAGGAGTATAAGTTTTGTCGTCTATTTTTACTTTAAAATCAGTGCCCATTTCGCGTTTGATTGACGATATAGTTCTGTCGGGGTTTGTGATTGCCTGTCTTTTGGCGACCTGTCCGACCATTCTTTCGCCCGTTTTTGAAAAAGCAACTACAGAAGGCGTGGTTCTCATGCCCTCAGGATTTGCTATAACCACGGGTTCGCCGCCCTCTAAAACGGCTACGCAAGAGTTTGTTGTACCTAAATCTATGCCTATTATTTTTCCCATATAATTAATATCCTCCGTATTATTTATTATTTTTAAAATTAATATATTATAATCATTAGTTTAAATCAAATATATAAACTATTAATTAACTACTTTAACCATTGCCGGTCTTATGACTCGGTCGCCTTTTATATAGCCCTTTTGCAGGACTTCCGATACGGTGTTATCGGGTTTTGTTTCGTCGTGTTCGTGGGCGACGGCGTTGTGAACTTCGGGATTAAACTGCTCGCCATCGGATTTTATTTCCTCAACCCCGATTTTTGCGAGAGAGCTTATAAACTGCGAGTATATCATTTTAACGCCTTCAGAAACTTTTTCCGGTTCGGTTTTGTCTGAATACTGCACCGCTCTTTCAAGATTATCGAGCGGGGTCAGAAGATTTTTTAAAACGTCCGTAACCGCGTCCGAATAAATCCCTTCTTTTTCTTTTGCGGACCTTTTTCTGAAATTGTCGTACTCCGCGCTTACCCTCAGATATTTGTCGTATAAAACGTTATAGTCCTCGGTTTTTTTGTCAAGTTCTTCGCTTAGTTTTTTCGCTTCTTTTTTTACCTCTTTTAATTTTCCCCTGACCTCATCGACAGCGGCGTCTTCTTCCTGTCCGGTTTCCATTTTAATTTCAACCGTTTCATCATCTTTAATTTTTTCGGTATCTTCATCTTTAACGTCGGTATTTTCGTTGTTTTCAATTTTTTCATTATCAGTCATTGTTGTTGTTTTTACCCCCTTGCATAAATTTTGTGTCGTCAATCGCCGTGTATGAATTTGATTTATCGTCGATTTCGTTTTTTATAATATCAGCCATATTCGCCGAAAAATATTCGAGCTTGGCTATTATTTTTGAATAATCCATACGTTTTGGTCCTATTACGCCTATTGCGCCGAGAGTTTTATCGCCCAAAGAAAAAGTTTTGAAGATTAAACTTGAATTTCCGCTGCTTGTTATAGAGTTTTCTTCGCCGATATAAATACTCAGTTTATTTTTCTCAGACTGCGAAAAAATATCAAGCAGTTTCTCTTTGTTCTCCATAAGATTTATAAGACTTTTTGCGCCTTCCACGTCGTGATATTCTGGCATATTAAATAGATTTGCCGCGCCGTCTATATAAATAACGGCTTCGTTGATTTCGCGTATGGCTTCGTACAGGACTTTTAAAACAGGCGATATAAGATTTGAATAATTCCCCATCATCACCTCCATGCTTAAAATAAGCGGGAGCGAGACGGTATTTATATCTATATTCACAAGGCTGCTGTTCAGAACTTCTTTTAAACGTTCCAAAATATCCTGACTTATATCAATTTTACTGTATATATGTTTAGTTTTTACTATGCTTACCGAAGTTATAATAACAACCAGAAAATTGTTTAAATCAAAATAAACCGTATCGATTTTTACTATGCTGGCAGAAGTTGATTTCGGGGTCATTGAAACGGACATAAGCGAAGTGAGAGCGGACATTAGTTTGCCTGACTGTTCGATTATTTTATCAAGACGCGAAATTTTTAAATTCAGATTTTCGTCAATTTCTTTGATTTCTTTTGACGTAAGCCGGTAGCTTTGCATTAAATTATCGACGTAAACCCTGTATCCGAGGCTCGACGGGACTCGTCCGGCAGAAGTATATGGATGTTCGAGAAGCCCGAGCTGTTCAAGCTCATTCATTGTATTTCTTATAGTCGCCGGCGATAAATCAAGATTATAGTACTCGACTAAATATTTTGAGCCGACAGGTTCGCACTTTTCTATATAAGTATCGACAATCGCCTTTAATATTTGTTTTTTGCGTTCGTTAAGCTCCATACGATACATTCACCTCCCGCCAATATACCGGTATGATTAACATCAAATTAGCACTAAGCATACAAGAGTGCTAATCCACACTATAAAATTTACCACTTTTTGCGTCATATGTCAAGAGAAAATCTTTTTTATTATTGTAAAAAAACTGTGAACGCGTTATAATATTAAAGCAAAATATAGACAATTCCATAAAAATATGATATTATTCTAAGTATAAAATTAAATAAAAATTAAAAAAACAAAAAAATTCGGGAGGATAAATATTTAATTATGGACCAGATGATTCAGCAGATAATAGATTACAGCGCAAAATATAAAACTTATTCTGACGACGATATAAAAAATATAGCCGAATATTTAGTCGGTAAAAATACTTTTGACCGCGTGATTCCGATACTTGCCCAGCCAAAAGAGACTTATTATTCCAATAAATATAAGCATGTTCAGGAAATAGCCGAGGGAGTGATTGCAGACCCGTCGCTTTATATCAGGCTGGGCAGGCATTTGCGCCTTATAGAATATATGAACGGCGGCATGTACTCAAGGCTTATTCTGGATTTTATGTATCAGGGAAAAGAAGAAATGAGCCTTTCGGATATATTTATCAAGGGCGGGCTCGGAGAAGAAGAACTTATCGCTTTCGCCTGCGACAACGGCGGAAATCAGAGAATCCACCTGAAAGAAATATTGGAAACTATATATAAAACAGACCCGGAAGCAATTTTTAGTTTTTTATCCAATAAAGACCTGAAAACCTATCAGAGATTTCCGGTTTCGGCTTTTATCTTCGGAAAAACGGGATTCCGTCAGACAAAATCATCGCCGCAGTCGATATTTTCAAAAATAGTAAACGCTTTTAAAAGCAATATGGATATGTCGGGCATAGAAAGCCAATTCGATTCCGATATTGCCGCTTCTATAATGTTTAATATTAAATTGTCCCACAGCGACAGATTGGAAAAATACATTGAAAGTCTAAGTAAAGAAGAACAGACATATTTTGAAAAGGTCAAAAGCTATAATAAGATAGACACAGCTTCAAAAGACGAGATGTCAAATATAACATCGACGCTGTTTAAATCGTTTATTTTCTCGGATTATAAAATAGAAATATTCAATAAAAGAATGGCGCTGTTATGCTCAATTTGTTATAACTGTTTCTTTAACAGTTTGATAAATCATTTCACAAAGGTAACGGATTTTTACAAAAACGGAGATTATTTGCGGGATATTAACGAAAACAATAAGCCGTCTGCGGAAGTCGCGGAAAAAAACGACCAAAATACATTGGAAACATTTAAAGCTCTGACGGACGTTTGCAATAATACAAAAATCGATTTTGCTTATCTTGTCGCGTGGATTGTGAGTAAATTTATTTACAGACCGACAGCCGGACATTTTGTGCGAGAAGATTATTTTAAAAAATTTGCCGCTCCGCATCTTGAAAAAGCGCGCGAAACTGCAAGACCCCAAGTCAAACTCTACATAGATTTTATTAACGGAAAAATTTCCGGCGATAAAAAGTATGTTGAAGAGGCGGAAACCGCTTTGACGGACGGTCTGCGCGAATATATAATGGACGTAAAAGCAAAAAACAACGACGCTTCGGATTTAGATAATTTTTATAAAAAAGTTAAAAATACAATTAACTTTTTAAGCGGGAAAAAACTTGACGAAGATATTGTCGGGATTCCGCGTCTGGACGAAATTTTCGAGAGAAAAAACACTTATTATTACAGCGTAAATTCTCCAGATTATAATTTTGATATGGCAATAGTTCTGCTTCACGCTCAATCTGAAATGTACGGAAGATATTTAAAATTTATTTCGTCGGGAGGATATATACACAGAGTGAAACTTCAAATAAATCTTTTATCAAACCTGTTCAATTACGCGCAGGAAAAAATTATAGATATTATGGAAAAGCATGTCGATGTAGTTTCAACCGTCGCAAAAATAGCGGAATCGTCTGCCGATTATTACAACAATACAAAAAAATTCGACAAAGCATTTATTGAAGCAATGATTAAAAAAGACCCGTCCGTAGCAGTCAAAGCTATGGAAACCGCAAACGCCGACGGAAGGCTGTATCTGTTTGATTTGTTATACGATACCGCTCCTGATTACGACCCCGATTTCTTAATTTCATGTCTGGGCGACAGCTCAAAAAAAGTCTCTCAGCACGCTTTTGCGTTCTTATATCCTAAAAAAGAGCTTATTGAAAAAGTGCGTCCGATGTTAAACGCCAAGAAAAAAGCTATACGCGAATCCGCCGAAAAATTGATGTCGGCATACGAAGGCGCGTCTAATTCCGGCGGCGGAAGCGGCGAAGGCGAAACAAGCGGCGAGGCTGATATTATCTCTTACTGCACGAGAACGTTCCCGAAGGGCGGCATGAGGTCTTTAGTATGGGCGATTCCCGGCGATTTGCCGACTGTCAGATTAAAAGATTCTGATTCTCCGGCAAATGAAATTGTACTGCAATGCTATTTATACCAGTATCTTACAAGCGTCGCGATAGAAATCCCGCCGTCCGCAAATAAAATACGCGAAGTTCTTAATCAGGATGATTTACGAAAAGTTTCAGAGCAGGTATTCGCTCAGTGGCTGAACGACGGCGCGCCCGCAAAACGTAAAAGCGCGGTCTTGTTCTTTGGAGTTCACGCAAACGACGCAAATGTTTTAACGCTCAAAAAACAAATCGAGGATTGGGCGGAGGCTTCAAGAGGCGCGATTGCCGCCGAAGCAGTAAAAGCTATGGCGCTTGGCGGGAGCGATTTGGCTCTTATGACCGTTGACAGCATGAGCAGGAAATTCAAGAACAAACAGGTTATGAAATCCGCAAAAGAGGCGTTTGCTCTTGCCGCTAAAGCCCTCGACGTTTCAGTTGAAGCCCTCGGCGACAGGATTATACCTAATCTTGGCTTTGACGAGAGAGGCGAAAAATATATTGATTACGGTTCTCGTAAATTTAAAGCAATACTTGATGTAAACATGAATATTATTCTTGAGGACGAAAACGGCAAAGAAATCAAATCCCTGCCGAAACCCGGAGCAAAGGACGACGAAAAACTCGCCGAAGCCGCTAAAACAGATTTTGCCGCTTTGAAAAAAACTCTTAAGACAGTCGTTTCAACGCAGACCTCAAGACTTGAAGCCGCTCTGTCGTCGCGCCGCAAATGGACTGCCGAATCATGGAAAAATCTTTTTGTTAAAAATCCAATCATGCGCAATTTTGCGGTAGGTTTAATCTGGGGCGTTTATCATAACGATAAATCGGTCGATAAATTAACCGACACATTCAGATACATGGACGACGGCAGTTTTAACACTGTCGATGAGGAAACGTTTGATTTTGACGCCGCGACAGCAAATAAAGACAGCAGTATCGCATTGCCGCACCCGATTGATATGTCCGAATTTGACAAAGATAAAGAACTGATAAAAAAATGGAAACAGCAGCTTGAGGATTATGATATAACTCAGCCGTTCTCACAGCTTGACCGTCCGGTATATAAACTTGAACAGGGAGAAGAAAAACAGACTTTCTTAACCCGTTTCGGCGGAAAGAAAATGCTCGGAATAACTCTTTTAAATAAACTGCAGAAATTGGAGTGGAATAAAGGCTCTGTTCAGGACGGCGGCAGTTTTTCAACAATGTATAAAGAGAACGAGGATGCGGGAATAGGCGTTCAGCTTTATTTCACATATATGTATATCTCGCCCGACCCAACCGAAGTAACGACAGTGGGCGAAGCGGCGTTCTATAAAGCGGGCGGCATATCTCGCGGCAGTTACGTTTACGACGACGTGACGCTTGAGACCGTTATCCCGTTAAAAGAAGTGCCGGAAAGGATATTGAGTGAAACGATATACGAACTTACGACGGCAACCGAATCGTCGCAGGAAAAAGACGAGGATTGGCGCAGTAAAGATAAAGGTTTGGTGTATGAGCTGAAATCAAAGAAGAAATAAAAATACAGAGGTTGATATGCAGGAATTACCGACGCGAAAACCAAACCGTTTAAAAGATTACGATTACAGCCTTAACGGTGCATATTTTGTGACGATATGTTCAAAAAAGCGTATTGAATTATTTGCCGATATTGTTGTAGGGGTGGAAATCTGCCGCCCGTTTATGCAATTAACAGAAATAGGTAAAACAATAAATACAAGTATTCAAAATATATGTGAAATATATGATATGGTAGATGTAGATAAATATGTGATAATGCCTAATCATGTTCACATGATTATTGTTATCAAAAATGATACCGGCGGGCGGCAGATTGCCGCCCCTACGGTTTCGTTAATTGTAGGTAATATGAAAAAATTTGTTTCGATAAATGCAGGGTTTTCCGTTTGGCAAAAATCATTTCACGACCATATAATTCGTAATCAGGACGAATACGATAAAATATCGCATTATATAGAAACAAACCAAGAAAATTGGGAAAAAGACTGTTTCTATAATAAAAATAAACAAAAACAAGGAGAAAATCAAACATGAATAACAACGATATAAAATACATAAAGCCCCCCGTCGAAATCTTGTACAAACGCGAACTCGACGCTTTGGCTGAAAACGACAAACAAAACAAAAAACCCGAAGGCTGGAAATTATCGCCGAAAGCCGTCAGGACGTTTATACTCGGCTCAGACGGACCTTTGAAATTTAACGGTGAAAAAATCGACATACAAAAAAAATATTTCGGCGACGACAGCTTAATAGAGAGATGTATCATAACTCTTGCGGGGAACAGGGGATTAATGCTTATCGGAGAACCGGGGACCGCTAAAACTATGCTCAGCGAATTATTGTCCGCGGGAATATCCGGCATAACGACAAACACCGTTCAGGGTACTGCCGGAACTACGGACGACAATATAAAATATTCGTGGAATTACGCGCTTTTACTGGCAAAAGGTCCGGGAAAAGAAGCTCTCGTCCCCGCGCCGCTTTATACCGGAATGGAAACCGGCATTATAACGAGATTTGAGGAAATTACGCGCTGCTCAAGCGAGATTCAGGACACTTTAATCAGCGTTATGAGCGATAAAGTTTTGTCTATACCCGAATTTGGCGAGGACGGCTTTTTATTCGCGAAACCGGGATTTAATATTATAGCTACGGCAAACACAAGAGATAAAGGCGTAAACGAGATGTCGAGCGCGTTAAAGAGAAGATTTAACTTTGAGACTGTTTTCCCCGTTGGCAGCGTTAAGCTGGAGTGCGAGATTATCACGCGCCAATGCGAGTCTCTACTTGAAAGCATTGACCCTGAAATCAGAATAGAGGAAGACGTCGTTGAAATTCTCGCGACCGCTTTTCACGAATTGCGAGAAGGGGAGAGCAGAGAGGGAACAAAAATCGAATCTCCCGCCGCGGTTATGAGCACAGCCGAAGCGGTTGCCATCTATTATCAGTCCGCGCTTTCGTCGTATTATTACGGGGACAAAAAAATAGAGATGAACGACTTGGCAATGAATATAAAATCGGCGGCGTTAAAAGAAAGCAAAGACGATTTGCCGAGACTCAGAAATTACTGGAACACCATATTAAAAACGCGCAGCGAAAAAGACCCCAAATGGAGAGCGTTTTACGAGGCTCGCAAATGGACAAAGTAACAGAGAATAATACTGAAAAAATAAACGAATTATTAAAAAAAGGGTGCGATTTAAATAATAATATCGTGTTTTTTCCGATACGCCATCATTCTCCCGCCTGTTCGTTTCATTTAATCAATTTATTAAAAAATTATAACCCCGACGTTATATTAATCGAGGGACCGAGCGATACGAACAATCTGATAGAATATATCGGCGACGAAGAAAACGTCGCGCCAGTATGTATTTATTACGCGCACGCTTATAAAGACGAAAACAACGAAGAACGCAGGACTTCGTGTTATTATCCCATGCTTGATTTTTCGCCTGAACTTTCCGCTGTGAGATACGGGGTAAAAAATAAAATCCCCACGCAGTTTATAGATTTGCCCTACGGCGATTTATCGCGTATAGAAAAAGCGGAGAAACTTGAACAAAACGAAAAAGACGGCGAGAAAGAATCGTATTACGATGATTATTATCTTTCAAGAAGTAAATTTATAGACGCGCTGTGCAAAAAAAATAACTGCCGGAATTACGGCGAGTTCTGGGAAAGATTTTTTGAAATAGGCGGAATTACGCAGACTATGCAAAATTTTATGCGCAGCGTTTTGGGCGTTTGCTATTATTCGAGAATAGAAGAACCGGACGAACTGCTTGAGGACGAGGGCTGTATCGCCCGCGAGGAATTTATGACCGAACGTATAAAAGAAGCTCTCAAAACCTATAAAAAAATCGTCGTAATAACCGGAGGATTTCACACGAGCGCGTTAATCGAGTCAGTTATAGATAATCAAACGCCGAAATCTAAAAAATCAAAAGAACCAAAAAAATATAAAACAATCGAAACAAAAGCGTATATTATACCGTATTCATTTGCCGAGAGCGACCAATTATCAGGATATGCAAGCGGTATGCCGTACCCCGCGTTTTACCAGAAAGTCTATGAAAATATAATTGATTCAAAAACGCCTGTTTTATCGGGGGTATTCAAAAACGCCGTTTTATCTTTTTTGGTTCACATAGGCGCGGCGATAAGAAAAAATAAAGACAATATATCAATCGCCGACGAAGTCGCCGCGTTTAATTCTTCACGGGGGCTTGCGGAACTGAGAGGCAAAGCCGAGCAGGGAGTTTACGAACTGATTGACGCTGTTAAGAGCGCGTATATCAAAACTGAGATTAATTCGTGGACGTCAAAAGTTTTGGATATATCTTTTGAATTACTGAGGGGTACAAAAATAGGCTCGGTATCAAAAAGAGCCGAACAAGTGCCGCTGCTGCTTGATTTCAGGGCAACGGCTGAAAAACTGCGTCTCAAAAACGATTCTATTATTAAACAAAAAGTAACGCTTGACATACTATCGAAAAAAGCGCACAGGGAAACAAGCGTATTTTTCCACAGACTTGAATTTTTAGATGTAAAATACGGAAATATGACGGCAGGACCGAATTATAAAAATCACGATGTAAAAAGAGTAACGGAAATATGGGAGTATTCGTCAAACGCACGGGTTGAGGCAAATATAGTCGATGTTTCATATCTCGGAGGCACAGTCAGGGAAGCAGCCGCGTCTCTTGTCACGAAAAAACAAAGGGATTTGCATAACTGCGGCGAATATTCCGAATTATTAACCGAAGCCGCCGTTATGGATTTGACGGAGCATATAGTTCC
>JGI20166J26741_11787918_pt1 | contig 10254 bp, 5 predicted proteins | sample TergutCu122P5_FD_26741 | JGI IMG/M metagenome (IMG submission 26741) | reverse complement strand
ACTTGAAAACCACAGCACGAAATACCACAGGCAGCAACCACTGTATAATACTCTTGAGCTCCTGGTGATGGGCATAGTGGTGCCCGAAACATGTTGAGCAGGCAATAAGATCTGCAATAAAAACCTCTGTTGCATCTAGTTGGCATTTTATTTCCACATATGGAAACAACATATTGACCAAATACTTGGAAAGTGAGTTCTGCTTGTTTTGCAATTAGGAAAATGTTTCCAGTTCTAAATTCAGTTACTTTATGAACAGTGTACTTTGCTTAGATCCACTTGGTTATTAAACATGGAATCATTTTTTGGGGAAATTCAACTAATGTGTTTAAACTAGATAGGTGGGAGGGTAGTCAAAAACACAACTCGTATGATATATAACAGTTGTATATTCTTAAGAGTTAATCAAAACAACATATTTCGGCCATATATGGCCACCATCAGGTTTTATGTCAATTAAGATTTATATAGTGAAATCTTAATTGACATAAAACCTGATGATGGCCACATATGGCCAAAACATGTTGTTTTGATTTAACTCTTAAGTATATACATCTTTTATATATCATATGAGTTGTGTTTTTGACTACCCTCCCACCTATCTAGTTTGCCAACACAACAGGGATGACACTCCTTAAAGTTAATGTGTATAAAGTTTTTATATTACAAAAGGGGATAATAAGAATTATGTCTGGAATAGAAGCTACAAGATCTTGTAGGGGATTATTTGAAAAATTGGATATCTTGCCTGTGTCATGTCAATATATATTGTCTCTAATGTTGTTTGTGATAGATAATCAGAATAATTTTTAAACAGGTCTGAATGTACACGGATTAAATACAAGAAACAAAAATCAATTTTGCATCCCTACTGCAAATCTTTTTACTTTTCAGAAGGGAGTTACTTACTCAGGAATTAGGAAATTTAATAGATCGTCCAGTAATATTCAGCATTTCAGGAATGACAGGGTGCATTTTAAGAATAAACTTCATAAATATCTTATTAGTATTATATTCTTTCTTTTGGGTGATTCCCCAGCATCTGAATTTTATACGCCGATGTAAGTACTGCTTACACCATCTATGAAGATGGAACAGACAGACTGTCCCATAACATCAGCATATAAAATTCAGACGCCAGGAAATCATCCAAAAGAAAGAATACAACATTCAGAACACGGCGAAAGTTTGAAATCAAGAATAATCTTATTAGTAATTTCTTTTATTCAGTTACAGAATTTTTAGAATATAGTACCAATTAGATGACTTAGTAGTGTGTTGTTGTGGTTTAATTACTATTTATATTCCTGTACTTATGCTACAATTAATACTTGTTATTGTACTTATATTATAGAAATTGTAAGTTTAATTTGTTGTTTTGTAATCATCATCTTGTGTTTGTGCTATGTGTTGTCTGATATTGACTTGTTTCATGTCTAACTGTAGTGTGACAGAATTATTGGACTTCAGAAAGGTATATGTATGTATGTAATGTATATATGTATGTATGTATGTACATATATGTATGCATGTTTGTAAATGTGTATGTATGTGCACGCATGCGCATGCGCGTGTGTGTGCGCGCACACACACACACACACACACACACACACACCAGCATTTTAAACAAAATTAAAGACCAAGAATATGCTTTATTTGACTGTTTAAAGCCCTCGTCGCTCTACATAGCTGGTAACTGTGTTAAACACACATTTGTAATTCTAAAGCTACAGGTTTTTTAAAAATGTTATTTACCACCTATATGATAACATGAAACTGCAGCTGATAACAGCTTTGGCGTTTGCTTTCCATGCTGTTTTACTTCACAGCTACTAACTGATGAGAAGGCACTACAGGAAGGTTATACTTCCAAGTGACATAATTCACTGTTTAAATTTACATTTTTGTGGCTTAAAAATCCTTATCTTCTTTTGAATAACAGTGGTTCAGATTAAACTTTTGCTTACATCATTGTGTTACTGTGCTGTCTAACGAACTGAAGCAATTAACTTTTGTCAGGTGAGTTAAATTTTTTATGAAAACCTGTTAAAAATTTTCAGATTTTCAGCATTTATTAATCAGCACATTGGTATTATATAACACTGACTGGGTCTTTCCTATGAGTTTTTGAACTCTGCAATTTTGAGGCACTATGGTACTGAGTGTGACATGTTTGGTATGATAATGATGCCTGTTACAAATTAGATTCTTAGCATTTTTAGGCATTTATTCTGTGTAATGCATGTCATGAAAGATTTCTGTTTGTAAGGTTTGAACTTCTGAAGTGTGATCTGTAACATGGAAGCACATTTTATTACGCATAAGCACTTCAGATTGGACCAAACTGGTGGTAGTAATTTATACAATTATCTTATGGATTATCAGTGTTTAAAAAAAATTAATTGTAAGTGGTTTGATCAAATACTTTCTAGACTGACTGTGAGATGACACTGCTGCTGTCAGCATGAACTTCTACTGTTAGATGCAGATAGGGTACAATCTTCCAAGCCACTACCTACTTAGAATAAGGCTGTAGTGTGTACAGTTGTTGAGCAATATCTTGTTGAGTACAAGTGTGTTGTTCCACTTACAATTTTGGCATCCCTGTTTCAAATTTTGCTTTAGACTAGAGAACAATAATATTGAAACTTTCAAATTGCTTGAAGTAGATTTTGTGGGGCTGCCAATGGGAAGAACACAAGTATCTGCGTGGTGTACCAAGTTCAAAAGCGGTGTGACCTCTGGTGAAGATGTCAAACGCACGGGACTTTCATTGACAGCCAAACAAATGCAAGAATGGTTCTAACTGGTCCTCAAAACCCGTCGAAGCACTAGCCTTTAAGTTGCTATTATGCTCGGGATTTCGTTTTAATCGGTTCAATCTGTTTACCAATACTGCGTCATGCCTCAGAAGACTTGGCTCTTTAATTACGTGCGAGTCACAACAGAAACTCGCATAAACCAGCAGCAAGTGTGAAGGACTCGCACCGTTCGTAGTTCAAACCTAAGCTGACCTCACACAAGCCATTGTAGGATCCAGGGTTGAAAATATTACACATTTCGACTCTTCGACTTCGAAATGCACGTTCAAATTAATTTTCATACCAACTGTACAAAAATCCGTGCATTTCGTAACTCAGTTGTTTGTAACCAGTGACCTACTTTCAAGATGTGACACTACCAGGTACTCCAGCGTCAACAATCAACAACCAGCTTACTAGCAGGCGCATTACTGAACCCAAATGCTTACCTCTTTGGTACGGGTTGGAGCCCCGGGCCTAGTTATTAAAGCAATGCCATTGCACACTACCGCAGTATCTTCCACAAACACGCACTCCGGCAAGGATTCATCTGGGGGCAATTCTATCACATCCAAGCCCAGTTCTCGTAGAAGTCGAACGTATGCTTCATGTTGACGCTTCGCTTCTTCGAGCTCTATTTCGCCTCTCGTGCGAAATGACAACGGGATGCGGCACACAACGGCGTGCGTATATTTCCACGACGCCATATTATGAAGCCAAACCCTTCACTTCGTGTAAGAATTCATAACAATGTATTATTGCAGGTTTAACTTCAGCGCTGCCTGGTGACAGCTGTAACAGCTGTACTTGGCAATGCTACCAATCGGCATTAACAAAAATAACGTATGGGAATTTTTTGGCAGCATATTATTCTTCTCTAAGAACTGGCTGTCGGCAAATTATGACTGTTAGTAATGACACATACTGTGCGTTAAGCTGACTTTGCTGCCAGTTCCTTTTGGGAGACGCCGATGGTTTGTTTTGAGATCCTGATTAGGAGTCGGAAGGTATAACCTCAATAAGTCGTTTCTAGGGAGTGCCTTATGTGGGTTATGTCAAGCAGTTGATTCTAATTGAAGAGCTAAATATTGTGTACAAAAGCTAACAGCGTCGGGAGTGAACTTTGTGATGGATATTAGTTTTGTATAATTGAGACAGTATTGTGCGTGCTAGTGTTCTTGTTTACTTACAAAAATGCCTGCTACTACAACGTTTTGTACAAGGAAGTGGGTGTGTGGCACTTGTCCTTGTGTGCGTCCGGTGCTAGAAGTCACTTTTCAGTGTTACCGGGGCTACGGATTTTGTTATTAGATGTTCAATTTTACTGGTAAATAATAATACATAATTCCGAAATGCTCATTTCACGTTACAATTAAAATTTCAGGGTGACATGCACAATTACTATGTTTGAGCAAGTTGTGAGGCTCTTCTGAAATGTGTATAGGAATTTTCCATATAACCTCGACGACAGGGTGTGAATTTAGGGCCATTTTATGAGCTACGGTATGAAATGATCGTGACTTTGTTGATACTTCCTCTTGCTTTGCTCAGACATTTCCTGTACATACTCCATTTTGTTCAAGTCTTCCCATTTCTTTTTCTGGTTGAATTTACAAATTCCAGGTTCGATTTGTGAGGATTTCAATGATTCCATAAGACTGGGGCATACAAATCCCTAGTGCCAGGTGGCCTACATTTTGTACCATGGTGCCTAGTATTTGGGGGTCGTCACTGCAGAACTTGCTTTTTGTCATGCACGTGGCTTCTGGAAATCTGAAGTGGCTCCTAAATGTTTGAAAATTTGTATACCCCTGCTGTAGGATATGCAACTGTTTAGGCTGTCACTGGGTGATTGAGTGCAGTATTCCAGAAGGACAGAGTTTTGTAGGATAGTTTCTGTTCTTACAGAATGTCTGTTAATAGTACTGTTTGGAGCTTCTGGAAGATACAGTGTATGTGTGTGTGTGTGTGTGTGTGTGTGTGTGTGTGTGTGTGTGGGGGGGTGGGGGGGGTGTGATTCTATTCAGGCTTTCCCTTCCTTTGTCTGTGGCTAATCTGTTTAAATCTCAGATTGTGTATTCGTTACATATGAGACACCTGATATTCTGCTTTGAAATAAAATGCTGTCATAAAATGAATGTTGTATGGAAATGCCAGAGATAATTTTAATTACAGATTATTTTAATTCCTCTTTAGTCATGTTAGTTGTGTGTAGGATTCATATGTGCATTTGTCAATAGCCTACAAGTACAAAGATTATTATTCTATGCCAGACTGGGCATTGCAGAGCAGGTGGCATCACTGGTCACAATGCAGCTATGATTTCATTCACTTCATGGCAGATAGTTTGGTGACAAAGGCTGCTCTGTGCAGTTAACAAGTCCTGAAATTTGGCACAAAATTGTAAAATAACTGGTCACTTACATGATACCAAGAGTGGTGATTGAGATGTTAGCAGTCTTTCATATCTAGGTCAGAGTGGTTTTTGTTTGATTGAGCTTGCTTTGCAGATGGGTGATGACCTTAGTTTTCTGAATTTGTCACGAATGTCAGGACAGCTCTGAATATATGTAGAGCTGACAGTAGTTCCAAGTGTGCAGTAGTTTTGATGAAGAGAAATTACTGGGGTGCTGGTAAGTCCTTAGCCCGACCTACTTCCCAATATATTTTGTTTGATGGTGAGAATATTTTGTTTGATGCTAGTCTTGTTATATATATATATAAATAGTACTAATATTTTTCCAATTATGATAATAAATAGGATATATGAACATCAAAATCTTCTGTCACTGTAGCTTGTTTCCTTCCTGGTCGGGCTAAGGACTTACTGGCACCCCTGTATATATAAAATGGGTAATGTATGACAGCGTACCAGAAATTGAGGGTTTTCTAACCCGACGTCAGTTCACATTTTCTGTTGTAATAGGTTGTGAATGATTAATAGAAAGAGTAAATTTTTCTGTACACTTGGAAGTGGCAATTGATGGCCTTATATGAATTGAGTCATCCACTTTTGTTCTGATAAAGAACAGACACTTGTTTTTATATAGAATAGAAGAGAATGAGGATTTAGTTATGATTGTTATGTTGTGACTGGTCCTGATAAACTATAATTGTGTTTCCCTATTTATTTAATTGTGTGCCATGTACTGAAGTATGTTGATTTGGGAGCACTCAAGTCTTCTGCTAAAGTATTCTGACTGCCATTTTCGTGTTCAGGGTTGAGTGATCAGAGGAGAGTTGTAGCCATTTAGTACCTGACCAGACAACCTTTCTTCCCCATAATTCCACCTTTCGCTGCTAGGATCTCTCGTGTCATTGCGGATGTGGAGGCACCTGGCGGCAAAAGTGGGAACGTCTAAATGTGGGTGAAAGCAATGTCAAATTACCCCTAAGAACTTGCCCAGGATGCAGCATACCAGAGCCATACGGGTTGCCTGACTGGGCTCTGGTTCCTGCCCAAACTGGCCCAAGGGCTGAATAATAATAATAATAATAATAATAAATGGAATAACATCTCAGAAGACTTTAAACTTCAACAATGCTTTGAGAAGCTCAGATCTCATGCTCTGATGATTCGCTTTGTGATACTTGGGCTCATGAATAACCCACTGATTGGTGACGTCTGATGAAGCCAACAAAGACCTCACACTGTGACAAAGAAACTTCTGATTATTCTTGAATGTTCCAAACACGAAATTTTTTTCTTGTTTCATGAGTTGAATATTTTGAACTTCATTGTGTGAGGAAAATGTAACTCTGTATACTGTAAGGAATGTGTAAATTCCAAAATTGGACTAATTTAAGTGCCCATACCAGTGTTTTCTTAGAGTGGCTCAAGAACCTTGTGAGAACTTGTAGAGAGTGTGGTTGAGATAAAAAGAATCATGTGATAGGGTTCCTAGATATAAAGCAGGTGACCATGTTGCAGCTTCATTTTCACAGACAGAACACACTTGCTGATACATTTTCTAAATAGAGTAGATACCACAACCATTGAACATGAAGGCATACTTGTTTGTTGTAGGAGTGGGAGGAGAGGCCATGCTGCTGAGCTTTCCCATTGCCTCACTTCGCCGTCGCAATGGACTGCTGTGTCTTGTGATCATTGTGTTTGTGCCTTGTTGTGTGCTGGTGCTGATCTCTGGACCAGACTTGAGCCAGGAGAAGGCACTGGTGCAGAGACTGGCAGAACTGCAGGCAAAGCTACAACACCTAGACTCGATGCATCAGGCTCGCCAGGAAGAGGTTCATATCCTGTCCCAGCACCTTGGAACACTGCTGGCTGCAGATGGTAACAACAGTTCTCTTTACCTGCCACTCAGCCCAGAGGTGAGATTGCTGCTTCGCAATCTCACAGGACTGCAAAGAGGGGACTCCACTCAGTTGCTGCGTCTCCCATCGGTTTACGACTTCCTGCCTCATCTACTGGACAGTCCATCCAGCCTCCGCCCGGCCTTCTGCCTCTCCAGGGGACGTACTGGAGGTAGAGCCACTTCATGTGCTTGAATAGAACATGCATAAGTCATGGGTACCTCCAAAAAAACTTATTGCTCATGAAACAGCAATATTTTGTAACCCACTGATACACATTTGTACAGGAGACAGAATGAACTTGACCAATCCACAATGCACTGACACTTAAGCATGTTATATTTATATGAAAATACAACAGAAGGCAATTTTTCTGTGGGCACAACATTTTGACATTAGGTGTGTTTGCAACACAACTGTCCAGTAAAGTGGGAATCTCAGTCTGATGAATTGTGTGGGTTACAACAAATTGCCGTTTCGTGAGCGGTATGCTTGTGTTACAGTGTCAATGGTGCTTGGCATCCCCACTGTCAGGCGTGAGGTGCAGAGCTACCTGTTGGCTACACTGCAGAATCTCATTGACAGCATGAGTGAGGAGGAGGCAGCAGATTCTCTCATAGTGATTTTCGTAGCAGAGGTACCACATTTTAAACCAAAATCCCTATTATTTTCAGTAGGTCAGAGATAACTCTATGGGCCCATTTATTGTCTGCCTGGTCCTCTTGTTTTGTATATATCCATACTGATCTACGTACTTATCTTTTCAGTCCATTCAGAAGATTAGTCACTGATGTACCGTATTTCCCGGCCCATAAGACGCACTTTTTTTCCCCGAAAAATGTGACCTAAATTCGACCTGCGTCTTATGCGCTGAGGGTAAGTGTTATTTCCAAACTTATAAATACCCGTACATCTGTTATACAACATCTTTATCATGAGATAGTGAAAACAGCCATGAAGATGATTTTAGTGGCAGTGACGACAATTTTCTGGGTTTCTATGGTGAATAAATTATATTACGGTTGCTAATTTTGGTCTGTAACAATCCTGTTTTCTTCCAATAAATTACTAAAATTAAAATAAATTTATCATTATTTTTTTCTAAAATTTCTAACGAAAAAATCACAGTGCGTCTTATGGGCCGGGAAATACGGTACGTCCATCCTTTGATAGAGTTTGCAGTTCAGATGGAGATCTGCTGTTTATGACAGTGCAGCTGTAATTTAGTGTGTCACCATAAAGGCAACAGCGCAGGGCTTTCTGCTACAGTTGGCACCAACTGTTGTAGCAGTCTGTACTTCTACAGAATTTCGTAATTGATTACTGTCAGTTCCTGACACAAATTTGACATATTTTGTAGGAAGGTTGTAAATGACCCATGGTGTGGCTTCTGCTTGAAGATATAAATACTTTTATATTTCTCTCATTAAATGTACATAAAATTAAAGAAAATTGCCAGACATAATTGTTAGCCCCTACTGAAATGGGAAACGTACAAATCTTTTGTATGATGAGCTGTTTTTTGAGAACTTGGCTAAATTGTGATTTTGTGGCACATAATGGTGACGTCTGAACATCTTACATCGTGCTGACATTTTACAGGTTGACCAGGAGTATGTACTGCAAGTTGCAAAGCAAATAGAGACTCAGTGAGTATTCCATTGGAGCTGTTGTCACCTAACTGAGTGGTTTTAGTTACCTGCAGTTGTGAATGTGCTATTTTACTTTTCAGGTTTTCTGAGCAGATGGAGTCTGGACTGATAGAGGTCATATCACCCCCTGCCTCCTACTACCCTGATATGGAGAATCTGCGCAATACACTCGGAGATTCTCCTGAGAGGGTGCGGTGGCGAACAAAGCAGAACCTGGACTTTGCTTTTCTTATGATGTACGCTCAACCAAAGGCCACATTCTATGTTCAGCTCGAAGATGACATCCTGGCCAAGAAAAACTTTATCTCCGTAATGAAAAACCATGCCCTCCAGAAGATCTCGGAAAAATCTCCATGGTTTGTTCTGGATTTCTGCCAACTTGGCTTTATTGGTGAGGGATTTTGTTCATTTTTAAAACAGATGTATAAGTATAATTTCTAATATTCCATTTCAAAATTTTTGACAGTATAACCATAAGAATGTTAAAAGTGCATGGATTGAGTTTCGTGGGTTTTCCTTCCTTCTGGTTGGTGTTTATGAAGTTTTTTTTTTTTTAAATAATGTTGCTATTTTGTATCCTTTCAGAATATTTCAAGTGGTTGCTTTGCTGTTTCCTTACTCCTCTGTTCATATTAGCTGTTTGAATTCTATGATGTTTGAGGTTATCACAGCAGTACATATCAAAGTTACAGTGTTCTGGGATATAACACCATGCAGTTTGGTATCTGGATACCGGTAACGCAGAAGAACTGGCTACCTCATTCTTCAGGCTTAAGAATGAAGGGAGCAGATTCTGTTCTGCATGCACCAAACTACACAGCATTGCATCACTTCTTTCCCTATATTTGTGTGACACCTGTTATTATGTAACCTGCGTTCAGCCTCATTTGCTTCTGATTGGCTCTTCAGGCTTCTGTGAAGCTATGACTAAGCAGAGGACATTGGATTGTACTTGGCTGTGGGCATAAACTCAAGTGCCCAGAGCATGCATGTCTTGAGTTCAGCGTACGTGTCAGGTTTCTGCTTCTTGTTTTCGTTGTTTACAGGTAACTCTTGTCTGTGTCCAACTGTGATGGAGTGCTAGAGACCAGCTAGGTGTCAGAAATTGTGTGTGAAAATGTTGTTTCATAGCCCAGCTGTTGGTTGACAGTTTTTACGTATAGATACTGCAGTGCAACAGCCTGAGTGTTGACATTTTCTCGAGATATCATAGTGCCATGGGTAGCTGAATATTGACATTTTGTGCGCGTATTGTACTACCGTGACTCATTTCCTCTGGAATTAGTAGACGCTGAGGTATTATTATGAGGTGTGATCCTAAAATTGTGACTGAATTTTTTCATGCATTTTTTGAGTAACCCAAGGATTTGCTACAAAATGAATAAAAGGATTTTGACCGTGCATCGTCGTTAATATGTGGAAATAAAATGCCAACTAGATGCAACAGAGGTTTTTATTGCAGATCTTATTGCTTGCTCAACATGTTT
>JGI20166J26741_11787807_pt1 | contig 10254 bp, 9 predicted proteins | sample TergutCu122P5_FD_26741 | JGI IMG/M metagenome (IMG submission 26741) | reverse complement strand
CAGTGGGCCTGGGCCTCCTTATTCGTGAGGTTTTCTATATCACACAAAAAGGCGAACCCCGCTCGGTAGGACTCCTCTGGACGAGTGAACAGCTCGTCGCAGAGACCTCGACCTATCAAAACATAGCACTCACAAGAAACAGACATCCACGCCCCCGGCCCCCGGTTACATTCGAACCCACAGTCTCAATAGGCGAGCGGCCGCAGACCTACGCCTTAGACCGCGCGGCCACTGGGACCGGAATGGAAGCATCTACAGGGTACTAAAGGAAGTAAGCGGTCAACATCAGGCCTCGGCCGTTTTACTTGAGGCAAGGGCCCCAATACCCACTGAATAAGACGCTACGTGGGCTCCAGAGCCGGTGCAGACAGTTCGGAGAAGAGAAAAAATCGTAACTTTTGCTGGGATTCATATCTACTTATACAGGACAGAAGGCGAAGGGCGGAAACATAAAGAAGCTCTTGATAACATCACTGCTGCCTCTATCCGTATGATGAGCGTAGAATGAATTTAGTGCTGAGCAAATACTGTTCACTTGAATGTTTAACTATAGATACTGATTCTGAGAATTCGTTAGTGCTGAACAGTGACAAAACTGTAATACGTAAAGTCAACGAAGACTTACGTGCAGTTATGCTGTGGGACGGTGAAGAAGACACGGAACATAGGGGACCATTCTTTTTTGAATCGGTGAGAATATTATGTGTTAGGCTGTCTATACCGTCATGGCCGGCTTTCGTAAACCAACAATAAAATACAGGCAAGTCCAGCGTGTTCTTCTCCGTTATAATAATTAGCCTTGAAATTCTGCTCTGCTAGAAACCTCAGCGTAACTTCATACATAAACAACAGAAAGAAAGTAAGGGAGAGGCAGTGAGACTCGCAGGTTGAAACGGCTGAAATATCGGACCTTCGCACTTCAAAAATTTGACTGTGAATGACAGGATATTGTGAAGGCATAGGTATGAAATGTGAGCAGCAACAAATGACGTGATCAAGTTTACCCTTCACTGTACAGCACATTTATTGAATAAGCCAAACGACTTTATGCAATTCGTTAAATATACACGTATAGTTTCGACGCCTTTGTTTTGCTTCACCCTGTTTCCTATTACATTATCTTTATTATCGTTTCTATTTTACCCGAATGTGAATCAGCGAAGTACCATTCGACATCAAGAACTTTACATACACTGGCGTCACTGTGTGTGTCAGTCCAATAAATAAAATACATTACCTGTGAAACGATGTTTAGGCTATTTAATAAATTTACAGCAAAATGACGGTTAAGATTTGCCCTTAACGTGTGTTCTACACAACACAGTGCTCTGGATGCTTGTTACAATACAAGCGTTAGGCTGTGACACACAAACTAAACTAAGCATTTTATATCTTCCCTGCTGCAGAACTGTAGAGGCTTAAAATTTCTCAAGTGAAAAACTTTTCTGTCACATTTTAAGGAAAATGAAATTACATGGTTTTAAAATGAAGACCAAAAAAATAAGCCAGTTTTCCTAATTCTCTGGAGAGACGCTGGCAATACACAGTAACTATTATTTACGGATATAATATAATTTAAAATCTATCGAAGTAATCTCCCGCATTTTATAGAATCCGAAATTTCGTTACCGCGTTCACAATAGCCCGCCAACTGCCCCGTCCTGAGCCAATCAAGCCAGTCCATGCCATCCAAACCGACTCAGTTAAGATCCATTCCAACATTAACTTCCTCTCTACGCCCAGGCTTTCCAAGCTGTCTTTTTCCCTCAGGTTTCCTCACCAAGACACTACATACACCTCTCCTCTCACACACGTCACGTCCCACAAGACAGTATTCTTCAAACCTTTTGCTTTCTGCTAACATTCAAATGTTACACTTTGATCCTACCTGGACAGTGGACGAGAGGCGCTGCTGGCTCGCTTTGGCTTGATCCGTGGCAATCACCACTAAGTTGTACAAGGACTTTGTTTCCCTGTCAAGCAGCTTCGTAGTGTAAATAGTGCCATTCTGTGCTATGGCGAAGTCATCGTCGTCGTCACCTGCACTTATGCTGTACACTATTCGTCCGTTGTCACCTGCAACATACGGCAAAAGATACAGAAACAAGCTTATTCAAGGATGACTTCAGGTGTTAACTGATATTCCATAATTACAGTCATCCTCCTTTGGTGTCAAGAGGCCCTGGGAATGTCTGCAGTGCTACCAACATTTTGGAGAAAGGAACCTGATACTTCTATCTTCAGGGAAAAAAATAAAGCAACTGAGGAGAAAGACCACGTACATAAAGAAGGGTGGACCAAAGTTGCGGGTGTGAGCGAGCAAATAGGAAAGCGTAGCCCCTGTCCTGCCCCCATCTTCCGTACAACAATGACATTTTCCTAAACAGGGTGATTCGTAAACAATGAATATGGACTATGTTAGTCCGAAACGTTGGTAAGACAGCCCACATCCGCACGGCAATATCACTCAAATACAAACAAAGTTCACGCTATTTTCTAGTCGTCCCTGCTTCAACAAAGCGACAGGCGGAGTTTGAGCACATCTTCAGCAGCGAAAGGGACGACTGCGGTCTTGAGATCATATGACCTTCATATTTATGAACCCTTCTTCAGGGCAGCACAGCAAACCTCTCAGGAAAGTCGGTTCCTGTCTGCTAGATATCACGTCAGAAGGCACTGGGCGGTACCTTGATATTGTACTCAGTGAGACAGTCTGGATTACAGTTTAACCATCCACAGAGTCGCTTTACACATACCACAGTATTTCCTGTTATCCTACTGCACAACAGCTCTGTAGTGTGGGTGTCCAGACAGTCAAATAAGAGGTGGATCAGTCGTATAAAACCTCCAGCCTCCCTCCTCATTTCTGAAATATCTGTCTTTTCCTTTCCTCTTCGTTAGAAATTCCTGTCCACTAACGACAGAGGGATCGAGTCAGATCATTAAATGAGCAGGTACAAAAAGACACAAAAAGCAACAAATAGTTCCGAGGGGGAGCAAAAGAAATATTAGATGGACTGTCGAGATAGCGAGGTCAGAGTTTGGAAACCGCAGTGCTTAGGCCTACAATAGGACGCGCGGGAGGATTCCTCAAACAGTTGGCATCTCACGCCTACAAACCCTCTATGGTGTAGAGTTACCATCTGAGAATTAAGAAAAGTAAGTTCATAGAGGAAGAGCCTGTCAATGACGAGGAAGCTTAATCGCATTATTTTCCTTCCTTTTCAAGGATTCCCGCTGAGAGTATAATAATGCTATTCCAAAACGCCGTCACTTCATACGTCTCTGAGTTAGCTAAATCCACCTCCTCCGCAAGCACCACAGCTACATCCCCCAGTCTACTTCAGCCATCCAAGTGGATTTTTGTTCAACAACCGTCCTGTCTCAACTTGTCCAGCCCGTCACAACCTTCCAGACTTATGACTAAGTAAATCCATAAAGGTTAATTCCTCTTGAAAAGACAACAGTTGCTCCCTCCTACACGTTATGGCGCCGCATTACTCATTATTCCGTTTACAAGAGCACGCCACTGGTCCACGTGATTACCAAGCCGGACAAATCCATCCTAATTTCTTTTAAGATCTATTTTAATATTATTCGCCCTACTACGTTTAAATCCTCTAAGCCGTCATTTTTCTTCGTGATTTTCTGTGTACGTTTCTCATCTCTTCCCTACATGTCACACCCACCCACCTCTTACTTAACTCAATCATCCTGTCATATTTCGCCTAAGTATGCTCATTATGCAGTTCTAGGCAGACTTACTAATGTTAGCTCCTACATCTTAAGTCCAAGCACGACACTGATAGAAGTGGGACCTCTATATAAACAATGACGATCCTCCTTACGTAACATCCACAACTGTGCGAAACATTGGTAACATGAGGTACTCTGCGTTGAAGAATTCCTTATTCTCATGCCAGATATAAAGCCAAATTTTTGGATTGCCGTAACTGCATATTACATACATTCCAAGCTACCCTCCACACCAGGAGATTCTCTTCCAGAAACTTCACACCGTTTGCAAATGAACTGAAATCCCGTGCAACATTCTAGCCAATCATTAAAAAAAAAAGTTTTTTTTAGCTGGTGTTAATCTGAAATAAAATAACTGAACAAGACGACAAGATAATAGGTAAATCGACTGTAAAAAGGATGTTATAGTGTGGACACGCTTCAGCTTGTAAAGGATAGACCAATGGTATAGTCTCGACTAAACACGGCAATAAATTTTCGCGTTTCTCAACTACAGACAGAGCAGCAGTTTCCTCCGAAACACCGGCAACCTTCTAACAAACCACACGACACCAGAAACCCAAAAAATAAGACTTGTAAAATGCGTAGAGGGTTAATTTGTTTCTGGCCATGCCACGAAGGCACCTGGAAGGAGTAGCTGTATAGTTCCACCCAGTTACGGCACTAGGTGGAAGATAATGGTCAACATCGCGCCTCGGCCGCTTTACCCACGGCAAGGAACCCCCTAGTATTCACTGAATAGGAGCCTGTAAGAACCCCAGGGACGATTTGGACGACGTGGAGAAGGGAAAAATCTCTTGTTCCTGCCGGGATTCGAAGCCGAAATCGACCATCCCTGACGCTATGCTATCTCGGCCCACTTTCTAAAATGCGTGCAGGGCATAACAGATAATTCCACATTCATTTCAAAACAACTCTAGCTTTATTCAGGAATCGGGAAATGGATGGAATGACTTGGCAACGGCTGCATCGACTGAGAAATTTGGGAACTGAGTTTTATTTCCGGCAGAAGTAACAAATTTTTCTCTTCTCCAAAGCGCCAAGGCCGTCAGTGGGGCCCTCCCAACCTCCCATTGAATGGGCACGGAGGGATCTTTCTCCGGGGTGTAGAGGCTGGCAAGCAAAGCGGGCCACTGGCGTCTATCAGGTTCATAGTGTAAGACAATTATGCAAACGGACGGATCTACCTTTCTTTACTCCGGCTTCATTCTCGTCAGTAAATCGCGTTACACCAAATATTCTAAGCTGAAGAACAAAAGGATACCAACCAACAGCTTGTACCTTGTAATGTTTGGTGACACTCAGACTACAGTTAAGAATTGCTTGAGGGCTTCTAAGAGTCAAAATAGGTAGGCAGGGATAGGGGAAGCAAAATGACATAATAATAGACATTGAGATGTTTTAATTCAATAGAGAGTCTCAACTGCACTGCGTAGTAATATGGGTGAGAAACTAGTTTTCGGGGTTCCTTGTTAATAGTAGGCCCAAGTGAGGAGTAAAAAAAGTTGTGGGAAAGTAGTACTTAAGACTGCCTAATCACATAAACACATTTGTAAAAGAGATTCTCTATAAATGTCTCGCGGATTTATTTCACTGTATAGGTCATACACCAAAATGTAAAATTGGACACCATTTTTCGAACATTACAAGGCAGTTTAGCTACGATAATTTTAACCCTAATTTTACCCCAATTTTGCTAAAAAGGCTTCAAATTAGTATCAATCAAAATACACTGAACTAATTGAATTATCTGGAAACTGGTCAGAAGCGTCATGACACAGGGCGTTCTGGTAGATACCCTGAAAGACGGGACCAACAGGTTCCCCCAAAACGTTGAAAATCACCAAACAAATTACAAATATCAATTGCCCGAAAGAACAAAATGTTTCTAAGCACAAGGAATTCAAATCCCTTATATTTAACCGCTTTTCAATAAAACTGTTGTCACAGTCATGCCACTGAATGTACCCCAACAGCTAGCGAGGTCAGGATGGAACTAGCAGACAGACAACATAAATAGTATGACAAATACCCATTGCTGTGAATAGAGCAATAAGACTCCTGATGATGGACAGTAACTCTCCGAAATATGTAGAGTTCTTCACGAAATAAAGATGAGAAATAGTTCATCTCGTTGGCTTTTATTATAAGAATATATCACGATGCACGGTCCTCTGAATGTCAAAATCAGCTTCTGGTTTATGCTGATGATCTTAATATGTTGGGAGGAAGCGCAAATACTACAAAGAAAAACACAGACGCTTTAGTAGTTGCTAGTAAGGAGAGTGAACTAGAAGTAAATGCTGATAAACCTCAGTACCTTTTCATGTCTCAAGAGCAAAATGAGGACGAAGTTACAGTATAAAGATTGATAACAGTTCATTTGAAAGGGTGTAACACTTAAAATGTTTGGGAACAACCTTCAAGAATCAAAATTCTATTCATAAAAAAATTAACAGCAGATTGAAATCAGCGAACGCTTGCTATCGTTTCGTGCAGAATCCTTTGTCTCACAGTTTGCTATACAAAAATATAAAGATTCGGATATATAGAACTATAATTATGCCTGTTGTTTTGTATGAGTTTGAAACATGGTCGCTCACATTGACGGACGAACGTAGGCAGAGGGTGTTTGAGAATAGGGTGCTGAAGTGAATATTTGGCCTAAGAAGGACAAGGTAACGAAGGAACGGAGAAAAGTACATAATGATCATTAAGATCGGTACTCCTCACCAAATATTATTCGGGTGACCAAATGGAGAATGAGGTGGGCGGGGCAAACAGCACTATCGCGGAGAAAAGAGGTGTATACAGGGGTTTGGTAGGAAAACCTGAGGGAAAGAGACCACTTGGAATACCCAGGCGTAGATGGGAGGATAATATTATGTTGGATCTCCAAGAAGTGGGATGGGGACATGGACTGGATTACTCTGGCTCAGGACAGGGACATATGACGGTCAGTTGTAAACGCAGTAACGAACCTTCGGGTTCCATAAAATGAAAGGAATTTCTTGACTAGCTGAGAACCAGTTAGCTTCTCAAGAAGTACTCAGCTCCATGGAGTAAGTAATTACATAATTAAGATAACCTCAATATGCTAGCAACTCACTGTTATTTATACTCTGAGTATTTTGCGCCTTCTGGTAAAATAGCTCTTAACATAAACGGTATAACACACGACTGCAAGTGGTGTACTTCGTTCCTTAGAATATAGAGTACCAAGGCGTTCTGTACTTTCCGAGTGTCATTCGGTTTCATATTACACGAGCAGATGTAAGGGCAGTTATTCCCATAAGAAAAGTATGGTCTTCCACGCCCCAGTTTTCGCGTAAAATCCCAACAGCAAAATGTGAAGATTTCTTACGCCTAATTTCATACAAATCAGACAGTAAGGGTGGAAAATATGGAAATAAATTTATTTACGCCCATAAGCAAATAATGGCTCTCACGGTGCCGATTTTTCACGGAAATCACAACCGCCGAGTAACATTTTGACATACGCCATATCGATAACTATCGAAAGGAAGGAAAAGGTGTAGAAGAATTGGTAAAATTTACTTTACCCCCACACGGAATGCAAACGATTTTCAATGCAGATTCTCTACGATTCAGTAGCAAATCAGAATTTACAACCTGTAAGTTTTTTTACACACATGTTAAAAGATTTATATGATTTAAAAAGACCCTGCAATTGTTCAGGCGGCTGTCTTCTTCTTCTTCCCGCGGATGTCCAACTTCAATACCAGACTAATCCTTGAGGCATTTTTGGTCAAGACAGACGCCAAAAATACGAGGAGCCAAATCTGGGCTGTAGAGGAGATGACAGACCTGGTTGATGTGATGCTTTGCCAAAAAAATCCTGCACGAGAGCTGTAGAATGGACAGGCGTATTGTCGTGATGAAGCTGATCTGCTCACTCGGTCAGCTAAGAATGTAATTGATAGCGTCCTAAAACCTTTCGGAGATTTGAGTTATATCTAAAGATCCAGTTCATACCGCGTAGTAAACAACTGCCGACTCCTTTTTAAAACTAACATCCATTGCCGTATAAAGAAATAATCTCTCTTTGTTTCGAGATCCATAGAAAACACCTCCATGTTCCCTGTGGGCACAATGTAGAATTTTGAATATTAAACTTGGCGGTACGTAGGGCAACCGCTGGACTCTACGGAGTTGAAGAGCACAATTAAAAAGAAAGATGCAAATTCCACAAACCTGAGTCGAGATCAGTGGCGCTGACGGTAACCACGTTCGTTCCGACGGTAACATTCTCAAACACCTCGTTGCTATAGCTCATGGGATCAAACAGAGGGGCGTTATCGTTGAGATCCACAACGTTGAAGTATACTGTGAGTGTGGAGGAGAGACTGGGACGTCCGGAGTCTTGTGCTTGTACCACGAAGATATAATGTTGCACCTATAACGAAACAAGATCAATGAGAAAAACAGGCACAACCAAGAAATGAACAGAAAGTACAAGAACTTAAGCACTGACACAGAAAAACTTGTAAAAATTTAGGAGAATTGAAGTTCTCATGCTGTTGCTACAGATTCAAAGTCTTCTGGAATTTTACGGCCTGTCGACTGGTAAAATAGCGTAACATCCCAGAAGAAGACTTGAATTGTCACACACAATGTTATAAATAATTTAATGCTTGACGGTTAATTTCACGACGCTGCTAGCAGCTCGAAATAACGTTGAGTTACCGGGCGATGAAGCAAAAATATAATTGTCAGCTCTGCACTGGAGCTACACTTGTATTCCTTCTGAACATACGCACTAGACGGAGATTAGTGATCAGCTTCACGTCCTGGTCGCTTTACTCCGGAGGAGAGAGCCCCCATTAATCACTGAACAAGAACTATGAAAACCCGGCATCAGTATGAACGTTGTGGGAAGAGTAAAACCTCATGTCCCTGGCGGGAATCGAAAAACGATTCCTCGGTCGTCCAACACGTAGCCTATTTACTATATCAACTGAGTTATTCCGGCTCTTGGATAGTAAGTGAATGAGAAGCTGACATGGGCGAAGGAAGAAGTAGTCGTAGCGTATTTCCACACAACATACTTCCGGGTATTTGGCATGAGGAACCGAGCAAGTCCTTTCTTCAACTGTGCGACAGCCCGCGTCGGGACCTGGCCTCTTCAACAATTCTCCTCCATACATCCCTCTCTGCTAGTCTCACTCATTCTTTTATATTCAGCAGCAACGAGAGGAGGGACTGAGAAATACCTTAAATAGCTTCCAATCAGGATACCCAGCCTGCACAGCACAAGGCAGGGGACCTATGATGTAAATAGCAGTGTAGGGGACACCCCTACACCTACCACTATACCTAGAAATGAAGGCAGCAAGTTCCTCTAAAAGCTCGCACTTATTTACCGGACTATAAGGCGGAATACCCTCCAGAAAGTATAATCTTAATCAGGGGCACACAAATTATCGAAACATCCAGAAATCACAAAATATTTTAGGCGCCAAAAGATTTAGAAGCGAGACACATGCCGAGGACCTCAAAAACATACGCACAAACGTAAAAAAATTACTCACTCGGAAAATATGTGGCCCTAATATTAATAATCACTGCTACAATATTCTCACATTGCACCTTAATATCATTTTCCTGCCTGCGTTTAACAGTACTTAGGTCTTTAAAAGCTCCCCGATTAGAGTCAAATGCGGAAGCCTTACTTGCCAAACACCGATAAATACGCAAAGAAGCAACCACTCACACTTAGTTTACATAACCGTTTGTGGATTTATAAAGGAAATTGACAGAGAATTCGATCAAAAGATGTGGGAGAGGGGAGCAAGTATGGTAACGCTGTTGAAACATATCTGGACAAGGACTGTTCCAATATAGGTCGTGATACTGCCTGTCCAGGTTTTCTCGTCTATCCTCTGTGTCTCCCGACAAATTTCGGGACATTAGATTACATTAGACCACGACCTTTTCATTCCTCGTCCTGTGAAAGCGCTGTTCGCAACGACTCAGTCAATGAACGCTATTACTGGCAGTCCCGAAATGAACAGCAAATAAATAAATAAACAAGACAGGCAATGTACATATAACATAACATTGAAACGCGTTCGTGAATCCATGTTACTGCAGACAAGCAATGAGTATGTGGTGGACGCCACTGACTAGCCCACCCACCTAGCCACAATCTTATAAACACTGACACAGCAGATGCGACTATTACAAGTGAGAACTGCAAAGTGTAGTCAGTGTGACGCGAGAGGAACAAGCAGCAAGCGCGCGGCCGGCTTCAGAGATTGCACGTACGAATTGTTGTGTGCACATATACCTGTGTGTGTGTGTGTATGTGTGTGTGTGTGTGTGTGTGGTAATTTATACCTATACCATCACAATGGTGATCCCGACGTGATAGAAGACCGCGTGGTACCGTGAACTAGTCCGATATTCCTCCTGCAAACGATACATGCAGAAAGAAGCTGACCCATCAACACGGCCAGACCAACCGCCTGATTCAAC
>JGI20166J26741_11787695_pt1 | contig 10254 bp, 9 predicted proteins | sample TergutCu122P5_FD_26741 | JGI IMG/M metagenome (IMG submission 26741) | reverse complement strand
GAAGCGGCTGCCCAAGCTTATGTTATATTCGTAACGGTAAAAGCACATGAGACATGCACATCGTGGTTTCGGGATTTGATTCTCGGTTCAGACTTTACTGAGTCGGTCCACATGAAACTTCTACGCACCTATTTTGAAAAAGAATAACTTCCAAATCTTTACAATGGGTATATTCTATAATGACTATTTTGAAAATGAAAAACTTCCAGATTTTTACATTATGATTAGTATTATATATTCGATAATATCTACTTTGAAAAAACTTCCAAATCTTTATAATGTGATTAATGGTTCATATTATGTGGTAACTATTTTTGAAAAACTCCAAGCCTGTATAAAATGATTAATATTATATATTCTATAGTACCCGTTTTTAAAACTGAAAAATTCCGAATTTTTGTAATAAGAATAATATACTATACTCTATATAACTACTTTAAAGATTTTAACTTTCATAATCTGATTACTATTCTATATTCTATAGTAAGTATTTGGAAAAAGAAACCCTTCAAGATTTTGTAATATGATTAATATTCTAAATTCGATAGTAAAAGTTATGAAAAGGAAGAATTTCTAAAACTTTATAGTCTGATTACTATTTTATATTCTGCAGTAACTATTCTTCACTTAAATGTGAGTTTCACAGCATCACAGCACCAATACCCTCAACATAGCGTGTTCTTCGTGACGTACGAGCGAAACATACGTTATAAAACATGCAGAACCGATAGTATGGATTACGTTATTTTGTTTATTTTGAAAACCTGATCGCTATGTGTTTACCTTCCCCATTATCAGGTTGACGTTAGGCATTCCAAGGTTCTATCATATATTGTATATGTACTCAAAGTTTAATCAAGTTTTAGCCGGGCGAAAGATGTTAACGGAAATGTGACAGTAATTCCTGCGTCTCAGATTTCCTCCGCAACGAAATAAGACACTCCCCGAATCGGAAAATAGTTGCGTTCTTGGAGGTCCGGCTCAAGTCGAGTGTCGGGCAATTCGCAGTTTTGAGTATACATGTGGTCAGTTATATGCGTATATACAAGAGAGTCCAGTTGAAATCTAAAATCCAACACACTGGCACCTGATCGGCCACGGCATGACACCCCAACCCCCCGCACCACCTGTGTTATCGCCCAACAGTATCCTTCCATCACATTAGTCTCACTCTTTTTCAATTCCCTTACGGAGAAATTCTCGACGCATTTAAAAAATGTTAATATTTCAAATTTTTTACTTGTGTAGAATTGCGTAAGTGTGAAATTGCATAACTCGAAATTTGTGTGACTTTAAATTACATACGTCTGGGAGTTTCTATATGGTTGACATTTTAATATCACTGTCATTCTAGCAGTTACGCGACTTTTTCAACTGTCAGTCTGTTCCGTTTAAAATAATTTTTTCCCTTCGTTGTATATTGATAGAGGAGTTTCGGAATTCTGTTTTTACGTTTTCGGTCAAAACGCTTGAAACAAATATTTGATATTTTCTATGAATATATTGATATTTTTTGCTTGTGATTCTCTGATATCGTCATAACTTTTACGATCCGCCATTTTGTGCCATGTTACGGACATGATGTCCCCATTCTTCGAACACTCGGTGGTTGAAGTTGAAGATGTGGCTATTAAACCATACAATTTCAGTGAGGTTCTATTTTGGCATTACCCTGGAAGAGTGCGTTATACAGTTCTGGAGAACTGTTCAAATCTTTTTAAAATTTAACATTTTCTTTCTCACAGATTACTACTTCTAAGTAATCGGAGTTCTCCTTTATTCGTACAACCATTTTCTCCTTCCTAAAGCAAGTTTTGATTTGTCTTTACAGTATATTTTCTGTCCCATAAATTTATCTAAAACGTAAAGTTCGCCGTAGAAGAGGTCATGAAAGCGCAAAGGGCGATAAGGGAAAGTAGAGAGAGTCAAGGTATAACTCTACTCTTTCTTTAATCTCGGCGCTCGATGTGGGTGTATGGTCAACGCCTCGCCCCGGCCGCTTTACCCCTTTACTTTCTAGAAAGAGAACCCTTTTCCATGTACAGGAGGAGGATGGTTAGGCTCCTTTGCTGATCTTGACACATAAATTTACCTACAAATCTTTGAGTAATTTAATCCTAATTGTATCCTTTACTGATATTAATGTGTATTATTTTATAGAGGTAATTTCATAACGGTTTTTAAGAACTGCAATCAGAAGTAGTAACGTTAATTGACTTGCTTCTGTCTTCACTCATGTGAAGTACATTGAAAATCAAACAATGGACGAAAATTTCCCTCTAATCACTTCAAATTTAGAACAGGAGTTTCAGTTTACATTTTAATAGATATTTCTTCTTTACGACGTCTGTGAAACTAATTCACACCATAGGCCATTAAAAAATCGAAACCATGTAATATGTAATGAAAACCTTATTTTTTGCGCCCACTGATTCCAAGAAGGTTAGTACTTGGGAAAACTTAACAGTGTTAAAGTAGCGTTCCTAATAGATGGACAAACAGTCTGGCTTCACGCTAAAGCGAGTTAAGTACCCACACACCCTCTAGGCGTTGCAATTTATTATGAAAAAGAAGGAGAGGCAGACTTATGCTTCACTTCACCACACCCACAATTTTAAAATGCTTTGTTGCGATTTTTATATCGATCATTGCTTTACACTCACTTCCTGCATACAGAATATATTACTCACAGGTTTAGTCTGCAGTAAAAAAGCTACAGTGCTTAGAGTGATGAGTCTGTTGACAAATACAATCAATAACAGTGGGACAATGCTGAACTGCAACGAATTTCGCTGTCACTTATTGGTTTTCTTGCTTGAAACGCAGAAGTTTTCTGACGCAATACCTGCTTTCACACCGGCTCTTCTGACTTACTTCATAGATTTTCTCATTCCTGGCAGGGAAATCCCGGGAAAGATGCCCAGATTAGCCAAAGACTACTTCTGTCTACGTTATTTGCAATACGTTGTTCACCACCATCCTTCCATTCGACGTCGAATAATGTGAGCTCTTGAAAGCTTCTTTAAATAAGCAACAAATAAACAAGGTAAAATGAAACACATTGCGTAACACATACATAACATTGTATTTGCATTTTCTTGAGCCTATCGTATAGCTCTGCCTATTAGCATGTGTTTCATTATACGAACTAAAAGTCAACAATGTACTTTATTTTCTTTAATCATCTCCTACATGTTTCGGCACAGCTAGTACATTATCAAGGAGCTTCCGGTAACAGAACAAGAAGTATCTAAAGAGTTAACAGTGCAACAGGAGGTGATTAAAGAAAATTAGGGGCGTTTTCACATAGGCAGTGTATTTTGTTCCGTTTCTAGCTTGTGTAATTTCTTAAGCCTAGAAATTCACTGAAGAATATTTCTCGAAAAGCTTATTGTCGCCCAGTTTATCAAGAAATTTCTCGTTTTAAGAAAACCCGCATCTTAGTTACCGTGTTCAAAAGATACTATTATCTGCCCCCCATGCTGATCCGATATCACCTTCTGCCTTTCATATCCTTTGCAATATTTCTTTCTACGTGTTTTCTTCCCTACAGACTGTCAAACCCAAATGTTATAAAATATATCGAGATAAAGCTAATCAGAATTGTTTTTAATTCCGGCAAGGTTTTAAGAAACTTTAAGAACAGTTACAGAAAACTATTTTTGAACGCACATATGGACGTGTCTCAGTAACTGGCGTTTGAGAAGACCTTGAATATAAGCCTAGAATTTACGCATTTGTAAATATAATATTAAATATTTTAGGCAGGTCCCAGTGGCCGCGCGGTCTAAGGCGTAGGTTTGCGGCCGCTCATTTGCTGAGATTGTGGGTTCGAATCCTACCAGGGCATGGTTTTTTGTCTGTTGTGAGTGTTGTGTGTTATACGGTAGAGGTCACTGCGACGATCTGATCACTCGTCCAGAGGAGTCCTACCGACAGTGGGACGTCTTTGTGTGCGATCTAGAAACCTCGTGAGTGAAGAGGCCCTGGCCAACGGGGGGCTGTTGCGCCAAAAGGAAAAAATATTTGTAGAACTGTGTTTTATGGTCGGCGATTTAAATTTCTGCAATAACACAACCGTATGATTTATATGGTAGAAATTACGTGCATTTGTTTCTGCCGTGTGTGTTACATGCCCCATCCATATCAGCCTTCATTATTTCATAAATATAATCATGTCTGGGAGAGGATACACATTAAGAAGTTCCTCGTAAAGTAATTTTGCCAGTTTCTTTGTTTCAATCTCTGTCCTCTATCAGAATACTTTTTTGTGCATAGTGTTTTTAAACGCACCCAATCTCTGTAACTGTGTAACCTGACAGGCAATTTTATATCCATAATTTAGAATAAGCTTATTTATTTTAGGGGTTTTTTTAACAAAGCAGTGAACATCCAGATACCTTAAAAGGCGAGTAATTATTCAATCTTATGGTTGAACTTGAACTCTAGATGAACTCCGTAAACTTGATCTATTAATACGTTATTTACCCCTTTTTAATAGTTAGGATAAGAACAAGATGGTGTAGTTGCACTATCATTCAGTCACTCCCTCAGTCGCACATTTACATACTCACTACTTTATCCATTAATGCAGCTGCCAATTTCATTACGTATTTCTTTTAAAAATAATACATTTTATAACTGATGGAATGATGGTTGAACTGAAGAATCATTGGAAGGAACAATTTCGTGGGGATTTCTGTACACGTCATAAGAGAGCGATGCAGTGGTAAAGAAATCTGTGTGGGACTAAATCTGTATCAAGTTTCAGGTATTTATTCGTTGGTGTATATTGTTTGAAAAATGTTAAACTACTACAAGAAGAAATCCCAGCAGTCATGTAGTTACTACATTTTCCAGTAAAACAAACCCACTCAGTGCGTGGTGGCTGACAATTTCGTGTGTACAGACCCACAATTTGGCAGACAGTTTATATTAAGTCGTTTATTGAAAATACTGTTTGTTCCTTGTCTGAAAATTCATGAAACACGTAAGGCGATGAACACAAATTTCACAAAAAAAAAGATCGAGCAGACTTTCACTCTCGCTTCTGGCAGTTCCGTTCACCAGATGCAATGTCCCTTTAGTTCTAGTTCTCTTTGGATAAGTGTATTTGAAGAAGCTGGTTCATCAGAAGAAATATAGAGATATGACCAAATCTCACACCCCTCAAGGACGATGCTATTCTCATACTGAACAAAAATGGCAGCATGAAGAGAGTAACCCGTGCTACCAAACGACGGGCTGACTTACGCGTGGTCAATGCAGGGACTTCCCAAAAAAAAAAAAAGAGGTCCATGACGAAGGATACGTCAGAACTGAGTTAATGTGTCTATGTACCTATGGAAAGGTTGATATTACAGTCATCCTGATACATTGTAAAGGTACGGAATCGGTGTTTTAAAAACAGATAAGTAACAAGTTAGAAGAAAATTTATTATCTTTTATTCGCAGAAGTCTCCCGTGACTGCAACACTCTTTTCACGACTTTCCAAACCCTGTAATATAACACCTTTTAAAAGAACTGAATTCAGTCTGGCAGCAACGTTCTTCTTTATGTCATTCACGTCCTAATATCTTCAGTTTATGGCATATTTTACTTAGTAAATAGCACGAGGGCGTGCGATGTGAGTTCAGGTGAATAAAGTGGATGGATGTTCTACAGGTCGGTGCATTTCGCCAAGTAGCAATTCCCAATACAACTAAATGAGGGGGCTAATGGGACTGTGTGGAACAATATTCCCTTAGGCTCTCCCTTTCACAGATCGTCGAGAAGAATCTGAAGAATCCTATCCCAGCTAATGTGTGTTTGTTCTTTCATCAATCTTAGGATCACTCGAAAGTGTCTTGTCTCCATTTCATACAGTTATAAAATTGTTTGCGGATTTCGGGCGCCTAACGACGTCCCAATACTTGGATAATATTCAAGCTCCTTACATCCCCCTCTGACTACTTTAAACATCCCAGATCACGTTTACGTGTCAGGGTTTTATTTTCACTAAGAACGTTTTGTGAGTTTCTTTAGATTTTTCCAAGATTTTGCAAGAGATTCTAATGTTCTTTCGCGAAGTTCCATGATTAAAAAATGTAACTGAGTCGCTAAGCTGCTTTGGAAGAACTTATTGAGTTACAACTTCCTTGTCACCAATCCCTGGCCGTCATAAGTTGAACTAACGGGATCTGTCTACAATTGACTCATGCCCTAAACCATACTTTCAAGTTTGCATCTGTCGTGGAACTTTATTTTTTGAAAAGGTATTTTATCTTCTACTGAAAATAAGCCACTGAATATCCACATTAATTTTGACAGAAAATTTGTGAAGCACCCTGTAAAGTAATTTTTAGAAAATATTATTTTCTCTCTTGAAAGTGGATAATGAGATAGAGGCCTACTAGAAACCCAGGTATACCACAAACGAAGTGGCGGACATGGTTGGTATATATGTTCCAAATTATGACAACGTGTCATCTAAATCAATGAACTGACTACCAGCACCTTCTCCCTTACAACATATAGACAGAAAAATAGAACCTTTAAAGTCAGAGACAACTTTTTCTTCGCTATGAATTATTGATTTTTATAAACAGCAACAAACAGCTTTTTTAGCTCATTGCCATTAAATACCGATTATAATATGTAAACACCAAACACAAACAAGATATGTGAATAGCGAACGAGTCAAAGCACACATGCTAATCCGTTTGACGAATACAAATTACTTAGCACATCTCGAAATGTTCAACATACGATACGCTTTTCATTATCACTTGTTGCCAGTGCCTGGACCTCGGTAGGACCAATTGCATGTGACTGATATACGCGTCACAAGCTTCTAACGAAACAAATAGTATGGCTAAACAATTAAATGAATTACTGCCTAATGGACAACCTTATTCCCGTACTGACCTACTAAGTGACTTAGTCACTGACTAGCCAAGTAATTAACTTATCACATAAATAACAAAATAAATAACTAATCAAAACCCGAACAACAAAGAGACCAGCCTAGAAAGCAACTATTCCAAATTAACCAGTCACCTCCAGTAACATGTTAACGAATCAAGAAAACTAAATAATTAACTACAATAACAAAACCTGTCTTCAGAAACTGATTCTTTATCAGCTGATCACTTCATGAAAATTATACTTCCACAAAAATTCGTAACAAATGCCCACTTTTGTGTACTGTATTATGGAGACTTAAATGCACTGCAAATCGTCACATCCTACAATTCCTCTCAATATTATTCTTTAGAACAAGCAAATATCTCGACTTTTTCAACCAAAACTTCTTGCAAATATATTGTTTTGTTTGGTTGTTAAGCCATCAACGTACTGAATATCCCAAACTTTATAGAGTTGAATGGTTAATGAAGACCGAATTAACAAGGATATGAAACGAGGACGTCATGGCCCAGTTTAGCACTGTACTGGCATTTTCTTGGATACAACAAAGAAAATCTCAACACGTTCCACTTACCGAACACCAACAGATGTGTTACGACTTGAAATACCTAGTTTCGTACATACTGATATCCCCAAACATGGCTTTAAAATGTGCCTTAAATCAAAGTAACATAATAACATGAAGCTGCTCACTATGTAGATTTCTCCATTCGTCTGTAAATAAAGGCAAAATATTGATGGAATTATAGTAACTTTTACACATTTTACAAAACGTAACTCGCTGTATTTCTGCTGCATTGAAATGAAGATAATATTTCACGAACTTCATCTAAAATATATATTAAAAAAACATAATTCTGCATGACTACATCCGGTATTATTAATCTAGTGCACTCTTGCAGTTCGTACCCAAAATATATCACGTCAACAAAGCCAAAATCTATGGAACAAAAACAAAAACTACAGGAGGAATTAAACTTATTAAGAAAAATAAAAAAAATTATACAAGAATGTACTCAAGAAAAACCAGAATAAAACTCAGAATATAAACTAATACTATTTTGGGCATTATTCTACTTAACCTTAAAAGAAAAAAAAAATAATAATAATAATAATAAGACAGCTAATGGAACAGCTATTAATAACCCCTTTTAAAACATCTGTTAAACATTTACTTTTTAAGCAAGTTTTTTAAAGAATTTTTTAATATTTAATATTGTAATATCGACATACGTTATTAGAATTTGTGGCTATAGGGTAATATTTATATTATAGAATCTTCTGATTTTCAATTTTTATGTCGAACAAATACAGCACACAAGACTAGCACATTACAAAATATTTCCACCTGTAAATATCATATTGTCATCAAGAGCTAGCCTACAGTGCAGTCATAACAAAGTCAGGACCTTCTTGGCATTTGTTTTTCAGGAACTTATATAGTAGCCATCTTTACACAAGGGAAACCCAAAATTAGTGAAAACTATGCATTACAATTTAAATAATATCGTCAGGACGAAAAAATATAGTAAATAAAAGGAATATGAATATCCCATTGTCTTTATCTAGTTATGTCTCATTATCTTCTAAACATGATAATGCCTTGGTGTGTTCAGTATGGCTATTAAACGGAGAAGAGTATTTAAGGACAACTATATATAATCCAGTAGCAATACTCAGAGTTAAAGTGTTATATTAACCGACAAAAACAACAATACAGATCTAATATATTGTTTCTTTATTCATCGCTACTACATGTTTCGGCTGTGCACATCAGTCATCATCAGGAAGGCATCAGTTTATTTAACAACAAATTAACAACTCTATAGGCTAGTTAAAAGTTTAAAAATGGGAAGAATATTTACAAGGACAGTGAACGAGATTTGTTGATTATCTTAATTTTATGGGTGGCAATAGACTGTTGGTTTTGAGGTTAAGAAAAATGACAATCAGATTATGTGGTATAACTTAAATTTCAACAGTGAAATCTGGGATTTAATGATAGAAGAAGCCAAAGTAAAGGTAAAACTTCCTTATCCTCTCTATGAAGGTTCAAGGGGTAGGGCAGATGAAGCTCCATCCATTCTTAAACTAGGCATTTTATCTACACATTGACACAGTGATAATTTAAACCTTTGAGAGAAGGCAGCAAACCCTTGATAATGCCGGGAAACGAACCTCAGATTCTCGGTTGTCTGTCCCGTAACATAGTCTCAGGGCTGTGTGTGCCATCACGGCTTTCGTAGTAAAACAAGCCACACTGAAAAGGGGCAATTACATCTGCATAGAACATTAGATACATGTAATTATTTCGTGATTAATTTGTCCATTTCTCTAACAAAATGGTCTTCAATTTTTCTTTCTCATAAGTTTTAACGTATTTAAAGCGTCGTTCATACTTTGGAACCCTCTGTAAACCAAACAATGTTTTGTCCACAAGTCTTTATCTTGTGATAAGTTTGGTTATATGCTGTAAATATTATGGTCTATGTAATGACTGATAGGACTTCTTGCACCTCTAATAGAACAAAATATTTCAAAGGTCGTTAAGTGTATTTTATTTCCGAAAAGTTAAAAATCACAAATATGATATGTGAACCGCAAAATTTGCACTATCGATAGGTAGTTATAGTTCTTACAGAGCTGAATACAAAAGAAGATATTTGAAAAAATGCCGCTGTGTGGGCCTGTATTGTTTTTACAGAACTAAAAATTACATAGCTAAGATGTGCTAAGCAAAACGGTGTTGTCGTTATGTATATATTTTTGCTTGAGCGTTGAGAAACAGAAGATGAGGTGACACAAATTTCTCACCTTGTGTCAACAACACTGGAGGTCGTAATTCAATCAGAGTACAACATAAGAAACAAACAAAGCAATATATACATTCCACGCACCTGAAAGCGAACTTTCTCCACTCCGTCATGGTATATGATGTATGAAAAACATGGTTCAAAGTAAATTTAGAAACATTTCATTACAGTTGTCTGCAATTTTTACTGAATATTCCAAAATTATCTAATCAATTGTGACTTCAGGTGTATCTTTCCGGAAAGAACAATGTAATGCTAAATATTTACAACATATAAATTGACAGCAAAGATCGTGAGTGAACTTTTATGTTTAATTTGCAAAATACCAAATCGCGATTCCTTAATCGATAAAATTCTACAGGGTGTTTCATAATGTTCTCCGTGATTACAAACATTTATAACAAGAAAACCAAAGGACCTGCCTTAATGGAATTGTTCACAGCCACAGGAAAATTGATTTTTTTAAAACAAAAAAGAGATGTTCGATGTGTGCACCATGGGTGACATGGCACACATCGATACGATATTCACGTT
>JGI20166J26741_11787584_pt1 | contig 10255 bp, 6 predicted proteins | sample TergutCu122P5_FD_26741 | JGI IMG/M metagenome (IMG submission 26741) | reverse complement strand
CGGCGGCATCCTGATCGAAGTGGTCGAGCCCGCCGCCGGCCACTGATCGTGCGCCCGCCGCCACTCGGCCCGGCTGAAGCCGCCGTCTCGGCGGGAACACCAAGCCTCCTGGGCAGGCCCCTTCATCCGCGCTAAGCTGTTGGCCGCGCCAAGGCGGGCGCCAGCCGCCGATTTGACCGCCCTTCCCAGGAGTTCCACATGAGCCAGGACGACACCACGGACGCCAGCCTTTCGATGTTCGAGGACCTGTTCGAGGACAACGCCACTTCCGCCGGCACCTTCCCCACCCAGATGCGGGGTTACGACAAGGGGGCGGTGGATGCCACGGTGCGCAAGCTGGAACGCCAGGTGGTCGACCTCCGACACGCCCTCGACGCCGCCCAGCAGGAGGCGGCCGACGCGATCGCCGCCGCCGAGGCCGCTCGACCGCTCGAGGCCGCCCCGCCCGCCGACGTCGACAAGCTGTCGGGCCACGCCGCCCAGATCCTCCAGGCCTCCCAGGCCAAGGCCGACGAAATCGTCTCCGAGGCGTCGATGGAGGCCCAGCGGATTGCCGACGAGGCCCGCGACGTCGTGACCCAGCTGCGCTCGACCTGCCAGTCCGAGGTCGACGCGCTCAAGAAGACGACTCTGGCCAACCTGCGGTCCGAGCGGGAAAAGCAGACCAGCGAGTTGCAGCGTCTGCTCGAACGGTCCCGCACCGAGGCCGAAGCCGTCGTCGCCTCCGCCACGAAGAACGCCGAGACGCGCCGGGCCGCCGCCGAAGAGGAAGCCCGCCGGATCGTGGCCGGGGCCAATCAGGAAGCGGACCGGATCAAGAACGCGGCCGAGAAAGCCGCCACGGAGCTGAAACTGGCGGCCCAGACGGAACGTGACCGGCTCGTGGCGGAAGCCCAACAGGCCATCACCGACGCCAACGACAATCGCTCCCGCGCCCTGGCCGAGATCGCCGCCCGTCAGGAGGCCGCCTCGGCCAAGCTGCTCGAGGAGACGAATCACGCCGCCCGGGTGCGCAAGGAGGCCCTGGACGAGGCCGAGCGGCTGCGCCTGGAAGGTCAGGCGGAGGCCGAACAGTTGCTCGGCGCCGCCCGCCGGGAGATCACCGACCTCCAAGAGAAGGTCAGCTCCGAGGCCACCCGGCGCAAGACCAAGCTCCAGGCCGACATCACGGCGCTGCAGCAGCGCAAGCGGGCCATCACGCAGCAACTGGGCACGCTGTTCGGCATCGGGGCGGCCGCCGCCACCCAGTTTCCCGAGGAGAACTGGGGCGAACTCCCGGAAATCACGTTCAGCGCCTTGGACGACGAGCCAGCTGGCCGCCGCCCCCTCCCGGGCGGTCAGCGGCCGCCACGCCCGCTGACCGCCCACGGGCTGCCGCCCCAGTCTCGCCCCCAGGGGCCGGGCAACCCGCACGGGCTGCCGCCCCAGCCGCACCAGCCGCCCCGTGGGACCCCTGCCTCACCCTCCCAGCCCTCGGACGGGCCGACCCAGCGCCAGCCGCAACCCGAGGAAGCTGAGACGGCGGACGACTGAAGGAAGTCGCCCCCGACGGGTCCGCCGCGCCGCCGCGACCCCGTGGGGTGGCCTGGCTCAGCCCGGATCCAGCGAATCTCGACCACCGCTCGCCAGGCCGATCTTCGGCGGATCAAGGCTCAGAACAGCCGCTCGTCGGAGTGGTCGATCCCCCGCAGCTCGTCGTAGTCGACCACCACGCAGTCGATGCCCCGGCTGGCCGCCACGACTTTGGCCTGGGGCTTGATCTGTTGGGCCACGAACACCCCCTCGACTTGGCCCAACAGCGAGTCCCGGCGCATCACTTCGAGGTAGCGGGCCAGTTGTTCGACGCCGGCGATGTCGCCGCGACGTTTGACCTCGACCGCCACGTAGGCCCCCGCCGCCGAGCGGCAGAGCAGATCGACCGGGCCGATGGGCGTGGGGTGCTCGCGCCGGACCAGCGTCAGATCCTGCCGAATGGCCTGCGGCGAGGCGGCCAGCAGCTCTTGCAGGTGGCGCTCGACTCCGTCCTTGCGCAAGCCCGGCTCCGGACCGAGGTCGACGCTCATTTCGTCGAGGATCTCGGCGACGGCGATCTGCAGGGTGTCGCCCGTCGCGTTGCGCGCCAGCCAGACTTCGGCGATCTCATCCGGCAGCCCCATCTCGGGGAGAGGCTTCGCCCGGGTCAGCGTGCAGGGCGCGCTCATCCAGTTGAGGGGCTTGTAGGCCTTGTCGTCGGCGTGAACCTGCAACGAACCGTCGGCCTTGCGCAGGATCAGCCGCGTGGCCAAGGGCAGGTGGGCGGTCAGCTTGCCGGCGTAGTCCACCTGGCAGCGGGCGACGATGAGTTGCACGCCCGCGACCTACGTCCGGTCGAAAGAGATCACGGGGGCGACGGGGTTGGACAGGTCGGCCCTGGCGTGCGTCAGGGTCTGATCGCCTTGGAAACCGCCGCCGTCGCTGCCCACGCCCTCGCCGTGAAGAGTCAGGCTGATCGTGGCGGTGGCGTGGGTCGGATCCGCGGCATCGACGGCGAACTGCACAGCGTCGAGGCTGCCGGAGGCGACGGTCCAGTGGGTCTCGGTCGCCGTCGTCGCCCCCGACGAAGTGCGGGCGAAGCCGAAGCCGCAGCCGTCCGAGGCCATGAAGGCCTGCTCGTTCAAGCAGGCGGTGAACTTGGCCCGGGCGGCGTCGCCCAAGCGCGTCTGAGTCGCGTCGGTCAGGGCCAGGCCGAGGTCCGGCGTCACCGTGGCCCCCGGCGCCGGCACGGTCACGGTCGGGGTGGTCAGCGTCAACACCGGAGAGGTCAGGCGGAACTCGTAGACGCCGGGGAAGACGTCGACCCGCGTCAGACCGGCCAACGATCGGCCCTCCAGCGTCAGGCCGGGCAGCGATTCCACCAGGGCCCCGACGTCGACCCCGCCGGTCACCTGCTTGAGCAGCCACGTCTTGCCGTTCAAGACCATGTCGAGTCGCGCGTGGGCGGGCTGGCCGCCCAGCAGATAGTCGACCTCGGCATAGCCGACATTGCCGTCTTCGCCCGACGACGTCACGTCGATGCCCGTCCAGGCGGCGCGGTTGAGACTGGCGGCCAGCGTGTCCGCGCCGGTGAAATCGGTGGCGGCCGGCCGCGTCTCGGCCATGGACAGGGCCAACGCCGCGTTGCCCGTGGCCAGGGCGTCGAAATAATCACGGGCGACCGCGTCGGGCGCCCGGTGGGACCCCCCGCCGAGGCCCGGCTTCAGGAAGAGTCCCCAGAGCAGGACGGCGACCACCAGCCCGATGCCGATGAGACCGGCGGCGAGGCCGAAGACCATGGCGGTCGGTCGGCTCGACGAGCTATCGGCCGCGCGGTCGTCATCAACTGGATACGTCATCCCCGCCCTCCTGAATACCGTCAACTTAGCCTGTTCCTGGCACGGGCACCAGCCTCCTAGGAGGCCGGTGTTTTTCGCTGTTCCGCGCCACGGACGCCAGGCGGGATGAGTCGCGGATACCAGATGTTGCAGTCGTATTGGACATACGGCGCAATAGCTGGGATTCGCGAATCGCCCGCCTGGCGTTCGTGGCGCGGGACATGGACAGACACCGGCCTCCTAGACTGGTCCGCTGTGAGCCAGCTCCACAGCACGACGGTGGGCCAGGGGCCGATCCGCCACGTCTTCTGCCACGGCCTGTTCGGCCGCGGCCGCAACTGGGCCAGCCTGGCCCGACGGCTGCAGCCGGGAGCTTCGCTGCTGGTGGATCTGCCCAATCACGGCGAGTCGCCCTGGACCGACCGTTTCTCCTACCCCGAGATGGCCGACGCCCTGGCCGGGCTGCTCGACGAAGTGGTTCCGGTCGGCCAGCCGTCGCGCGACCTGACGCTGATCGGCCACTCGATGGGGGGCCGCGCGGCGATGCTGACGGCGCTGGCCCGACCCGACCTGGTCGACCGCCTCGTCGTGGTCGACGTGGCGCCGCAGTCGACTCCCGACCCGACGACCACGAGCTACGCCAGGGCCATGGCCGGCCTGCGGCCCGAGGACTTGGCCAGCCGTCAGGCGGCCGATCGGGCTCTGGCCCCGGTCGTGACGGATCCGGGCGTGCGGGCGTTCCTGGTGACCGGGTTGCGGCCCGACGCCGAGGCGCCTCGTTGGCAGTTCAACCTGCCGGTGCTGGCCCGCGACGCCGACCTGGTCATGGAGTGGCCCGACCCCGGCCCAGTCGCGCCCTACCCCGGGCCGGTCCTCTGGCTGGCGGGGGCCAACTCCGGCTACGTCACCTTGGCGAGCCACCCGGCGATGCGACGCCTGTTCCCCCACTACCGCCTGGAGACAATCGCCGGAGCGGGCCATTGGGTCCACGCCGACGCGCCGGCCGCGGTCCTCGACGCCTTGACCCGGTTCATCAGTCAGACCTCCGGCTGAGTCGCGCGCGCGACCGTGGGGGCGCCTGCCGGCGTGACCGGCGCACGCGCGGGCTGGGAGCGCGGATCTCAACGCTGTTCCCAGCGAGCCGCCTACACTCCGCAGGCGTCGCGAATCTGGGTCAGCGCCTTGCGCTCGATCTGGCGCACCCGCTCGGCCGTGATCCCCCAGCGGCGACCGATGTCGGCCAGCTTGGCCGGGCTGCCGTCGATCAGGCCGAAGCGACGACGGATGATGTCGGCCGAGCGGTCGTCCAACCGCGACACCAGGGCCTCCAAGCGGGCGCGCTCGGCCTGGTCGATGACGGTTTCCTCGATGCCGTTGCCCGGCTTGGCGGCGACCAGGTCGCCCAGGGAGCGGTCACCCGAGTCGTCGAGGGGCGCGTCGAGGGAGACGTGCTCGCGGGCCAGCATCAGGAGGTCGGCCACCGCGGCCGGCGTAGTCTCCAGGAAGGCGGCGATTTCCTCGACCGTGGGGTCGTGGTTCTGCTCGCGGATGATGGTGCGGCGGGCCTTCTCCACCTGGTTGAGCTGCTCGGCGACGTGGACCGGCAGGCGGACGACGCGGCCCTGGTGGGCGCAGGCCCGCGAGATGGCCTGCCGGATCCACCACGTGGCGTAGGTGGAGAACTTGTAGCCCTGGGCGTAGTCGAACTTCTCGACCGCCCGCATCAGGCCCAGGTTGCCCTCCTGGATGGCGTCGGGCAGCGGGACGCGCTGGTTGACGTAGCGCCGGGCGATGGACACGACGAGCTGGAGGTTGGACTCGAGGAAGCGATTCATGGCGGCGCGGCCTTGTTCCGCCACGAACTCGAGTTCGTCGGGGTCGGCCTCGGCCAAGACGGAACCGGGTTCGGCCACGAGCGTGCCGTCGAGAATCGCCTGGGCGGCCACGCCGCACTCGATCGTCTTGGCCAATTCCACCTCGTCTTGGGCGGTCAGCAGCTGCGAGGAGCCGATCGAGTGGAGATAAGCGCCGACAGAGTCGCGCGACTGGGTGGATGTGGAACGCGCGCGGGGTCCGTCGTCGGTCATGGGAATCCTCCCTGGGGAATCTCGGGTTCGTGGGAGAAAACGACTCCGAGGGGGGATTCATTCCGTGATCAGGCGGCTCCGACGACTCTGGGTCCACACACGGTCCCAGCCGAGGGGCGTCGTTGCCCCTCGGCCCGACCGGTCCGGGACGGGTCCTGTCGCGAGGACCCGTCCCGGAGCGGCCACGAGGCCGTCAGCGGAAGAGGACGACGCGGGAGAAGATCGTGCTGAGCATGACGTTGCCGAACACCTGGGCCAGCCGGTCCATCATGGTGGCCATCTGACCCTGGTTGATGTTCCTGAGCGCGATCGGATCGGCCGTCGTGGCCAGGCCGAAATCAGGGTTGGGAATGGGCGAGGCGTTCGACCACACGATCACGGTGGAGTACACGGGCACCACCTTGCCGCTGGCGTTGTTGAGCTTGTACGACGGACTGTCCATGTTGGCGTTGAGCGCGGGCAGCGCCGGGTTGTTGTAGGGCCAGGGCTGGCTCCCGAAACAGGTCTGCGTCGGCAACATCGGCGCGATGTCGCTGGGGTTCCGGACGCCGTTGACGTTGATGACCGTGTCCGTGGAGGAGTTGTAGCAGTGAGCGATGACGTAGTTCGGGGACGCGCTGGACTGGCTCGTCGTCCTGCCCCGTTCGGCCCAGCCGGCGGAGGCGGCTGTCTGGAAAGCCGGGACGGTGTTCTTCAAGACGGCCGTCGCGAAGTCGGACGCCTGAGGGTCGGCATTCGGGTTGAAAGCCAACGTCACGACGCGGATTTGGTAGGTGCCATAACCACTCATGATGAAGCCGTAGCGGCCGCCCGCACCCGATTGGTGCATGCCGGGATCGGACCGCAGCTGCCAGACGCCGTTGCCCATGTCTTGGTAGAGGGCCATCTGGAGGCTGGGCAGGCCCCACTCATCGGGGTCTCGGACACCGTTGCCGTTCCTGTCGTAAAAGATCACTCCGTTGACCGTGAAGGGCATCTCTTCGGAGGTGGAGGTGGCGGGGAGTGAGGCGCCAGTGAGGGCCGCGATGGCGAGGATCGTGGACAAGACCAGAGCGAGGGCTTGTCGGGCGGGTCTTCTTCGGCGAAGCGAATGGGGGGTGGGCGGGGGGGCGGGGGCACAACTCATACGGGATTCCTCTCTGTGACAGGGCAAGACAAGACGGCGGCAATTGATCTGGGGATACCGCCTGATGCCTTGCAGGAACCACTATTTCACGTTCTAGGTGGTTTCGGCAAGAGAAAAGGCACTGCCAGAGGGGATCGGTCGTCGCCTCCTGCCCGGCCCCGAGAGGCCCGGGCAGAAAGCCGCGCCCTCGTGGCGCCGGACGGCGACGAGCACCGCCCTCGCTGAACGACCGTCAGGCGGGGACTCCCTGGGATCCCCGCCTGACGGTGGTCTGCTCGGCCGCGCCGGCCCAGCCGCCCGCTTAGACCTTGACCTCCGACTCTTGCCGCCGTCGCAGGGCCACCAGGACGAACCCGAGGCCCACGACGACGCCCAGGCCGCCGGCGCCCGCCAGGACGGCGCTGGCGCTGGCGCCCGTGACGGGCAAGGGGGCGGTCTTCGTGACATCGAACCCGGCGCTGCCCGAGCCCGACTTCTCGCCGGTCAGCGTGACCGTGTGGTGGCCCACAGACCCCGCCACGTCGGGCACGGACCACGTGAAGGTGACCGTGCCGTCGGGGCCGGCCGTGGCCCACCCGAGATCGATCGCCGAACCGTCGATGACGGCGTGGACCTTCTCACCGGGCTGGAAGTACAGGCCGGTGATGACCTCGGCGCGCTCGCCCGGCAGGACGACATTCGGGTCCGAGACTTTGACCACGACGATGCGCAGGTCCTTGGTGGACCGGTTGCCCGCCTCGTCGGTGGCCGTGATCGTGATCTTGTCGCCCGGCTTCGGCACGTCGCCCGGTTCGGGCACGCAGACCGCGTGACCGGTGGCGTCGGCCTTGGCCGTGCAGATGGTCAAGCCGTCCTCGTTGGTGATCGTCACGTCGGCGTTCGGCTCCGTGTCGACGCCGATGTGGCCCGGGTCGCGCGGGTCCGGGATGATGAACGGCGGCGTCGTGTCAACGGTGAAGTGGACCTCGACCTTGGGGCTCAGGTTCCCGGCCGGGTCCTTGGCTTGGGCGGTGACCGTGTGGCCGCCATCGGCCAGCGGCTTGGGCAAGTCGCACGACCACGTGCCGTCAGCGGCGACCTCGGACGTGCAGGTGTTGGACGGGTCGTCCTTGTCCTGCACGATGACGACGGTGCCGGGGTCGAGCGGGTGGCCCGGCGTCGGTGTCAGCGTCCCCGAGACCGTCGGGGTGTTGTCGTTGACGAACGAGCCCTCGCCCGGCTTGACGATGACCGGGGTCGGCGGGGTCAGCGTGTCGATGGTGAAATGCCGTGTCACCGGGTCGGACACGTTGCCGGCCTCGTCGGTCTCCGTGCCGACGATGGTGTGGGGGCCGTCGGCCAGCGGCGTCGTCGGGGTACAGGTCCACGTCCGGTCGGCCCGCACCGTGGTGGCGCAGATCGGCTGGCCGCCTTCCGTCACCTCGACCTGGTCGCCCGGCGTCTCGCCGACGCCGGCGATGGCCGGCCGGTTGTCGGCGATGAAGTCCGGCACGCGATCCGTCACGTCCGCCCCGCCGACCGTCGTGATGTCGAAGTACGGCTGGTCCGGCGTGGTGTGGCAGAGCGGCCTCGGGTCGTTGACGACGCAGGGCTTGGTCCGGTCGACCGTCACCGGCACCGTGTCCGTGCCGGTCCGGCCGGCCTGGTCGGTCTCGGTGGCCGTGATGACGATGGGGCCCTCGGGGGCGCCCGACAGGTCGCACGACCACGTCTGGTCCGGTCGCACGGCGGCCTGGCACGTGTGGCCGTGCCCGTCGTCGACCGTCACGCGGTCGCCGGGCGTGTCGCCCGTGCCACTGACCGGGATCGGGTCGGCGTTGGTGACGGTGTTGGGCGTCGGCGAGGTGATGGTGACGGTCGGCCCGGAGGTGTCGACGGTGAAGTGGTTCTCCGCCTTCGGGCTGGTGTTGCCCGCTGGGTCCTGGGCCTCGGCGACAACCGAGTTCGGCCCCTCCGGCAGCGGCTTCGGCAGGACGCAGGACCACGTGCCGTCCGGCCGGACCTGCGCCGTGCAGGTGTTCGACGGATCTCTCGGATCAGCCACCACGACCACCGTGCCCGGGTCGCGCGGGTGCTCCGGAGTGTCCGGCAGGGTGCCCGACACCGTCGGCGTGTTGTCCGTGATCGTCGAGCCCTCGGCCGGCGTGGTGATGACCGGCGTGGCCGGCGGCAAGGTGTCGACCGTGAACGTCGCCGGGTTGCTCGGTTCCGACGTCTGGCCCGTTGCCGGGTCGGTCTGCGTCGCCGTCACCGTGTGCTCGCCGTCGGGCAAGGGCTGGGTCGGCGAGCAGGCCCAGGTGCCGTCGGGCCGAACCGTGGCGGTGCAGAGGGTTTGGCCGCCCTCGGTCACCTTCACTTGGTCGCCCGGCTGGCCGGTGCCGGCGATCTCCGGAGTGGGATCGTTGGTCGCGTCCGGCACGGTGTCCGTCACGTCGTCGCCGTCGACGGTCGCGATGACCGGCGGGGTCGGCTTGGCCTGGGCTTCGAAGGTCAGCCCGACCGGCGACGAGGCCGGCCGCTCCGGGTGCGCCGGGTCGAAGGCCTTCGGCTGGTCGGAGCCGGCAGGGTAGTACTTGACCGGCTGCTGGACGCCATCGCCGTCGGGCAGCGTGACAGGCACCGAGCCGGCGTCGACCGGTTGGCCCGAGACGTAGTTGATGACCGACCGGCCATTGTCGTCGATCGGCGCGATCGGGCCGTGGACGCTGATCGGGCCGCCCGGCGTCGACGCCGGCTGGGCGCCGCGCGCCGGGTTGCCGTCGCAGTCGAAGGCGTAAACCGCGACCTCGTCGGTCGCCTGGCCATCGGCCAGAGCCCCGTCGCGCGTCACTTCGACGCGGGTCCGCTTCTCGACCGGCACATTGTCGGCGGGGGCGGTCTGGCAGACCGGCCCGGCGATGAAGTTGAGCGACACGGGATTGCCGCGCGGCTCTTTCATGTCGGCCGGGTTGCCCGTCAACTCGCCCACGCGGATGTCCGGGTGGAAGTCCACCCAGGCCACAGTCGAGTAGTAGCTGACGACCGCCACCCCGGGCGTCGTGCCGTTGGCGCCGTCGCCGGTCACCGGCAGGACGGCCATCGGCACCAGCCTGGGGTCGTCGGGCGTCGTGGCGATGATCTGGTTGGGCACGGCGTTGCCGAACTTGTCGAAGGCCAAGACCTTGACCTGGTCGGCGTGCTGGCCGTCGGCGATCTGGCCGTTGGCGATGACTTCGACGCGGGTCCAGAGCTCGGCGGGCGTCGCCGGATCCGGCACGCACTCAGTCCCGCAGACCGGGCCCGGGCGCCAGACGACGGCCTGGGCCTCGCTCACGAGGACGCCGGACGAGACGGTGGCGGCGTAGCTGCCGGCCTTGGTCGAGTAGACCTGCACGGTGCAGGTGCCGGCGGGGCCGGTGACACAGGTGCGGGTGCTGTCGACGTAGGTCGGTCCCGCCTGAGGATTCGTCGCGAACTGCAAGGTCACGCCCGGCACCGGGTTGCCCTGCGTGTCGACGGCCTTGCCTTCCAGCGCGTAGGTGTTGACCGGGTCGCGGCCGACCACCAGCGGCGTCGGCGTGCCGGCGACCGCCGGCGCGACCGTCAGCGTCAGCTTGGCCACCCCGGCCGGGTTGAAGCCCAGCGTGACGGGCGAGCCGTCGCCGCCCTTCGGCGTGACCTGGCCGATCTTGAGGTCGACCGGGTAGGTCGTG
>JGI20166J26741_11787473_pt1 | contig 10255 bp, 5 predicted proteins | sample TergutCu122P5_FD_26741 | JGI IMG/M metagenome (IMG submission 26741) | reverse complement strand
TACTCTTGAGCTCCTGATGATGGGCATAGTGGTGCCCGAAACATGTTGACCAAGCAATAAGATCTGCAATAAAAACCTCTGTTGCATCTAGTTGGCATTTATTTCCACATATTAATGACGATGCATGGTCAAAATCACATCAAACTTGAGTTTATCATTTTAGAGCACACTGTTCCCCTATAAAAACAAGGATATGAGACAACATGTGAACAGCTAGCCTCTGTTGTGGTTGTAACACAAGTCTGACTGGGTGTCATGTGTCACAAGAATGCCATCACATATTCCATGCATTACAGGTGTATGCATATATCAAACACAATTACAGCAGTAGATTTTGACACCATCTGACTAAAGACTCAGATCTTTTAAGATATAGCACTGCATTGTTGGGCAAGTAGTTTGACTCAGAAAGATCTAGTGCCTTAATCTTCTGGCTCAGGCAGAACTGTACTGCAACACTGCTATGAGAACTTAAGATCTTACATCTTCTGACTGCATTTTAGGTTAACAGTATGAAGCTCTTGTTAACACTTAAGGCTTACTTTCTCAAACACTGCACTGTGCTGTGTGTTATTCCTTTTTCTCACAAATACACGTTCAAAATCTACTAGAACTTCAATGTATATTATTTTTTATGTGCATTTACAACCACTATAGAATAAATGCATAAAAATGTTACCATTATATCAGATTGTAAAGATATAATATTTTTGGTGATATACTATAAAAACCTGACATGACTACTGGAGGAATGCTATTACACTGTAACATTCTGATGCCCACTACAATGGACCATACAGTCCACTTTCAACACTGTGAAGTACTACAAGTATGTTATACCTTTGATTAAAAATTTTTATTAGCATATTTTTGAATGTACTCAAATAATCTTACTTTTATAAATATACAATTATAAATATGCAATATGAAACCAATGAAATTAATCAGCTAAATTTCAAATTAAAAACATAATAAATGCATAATTCACCTCTTCCTCTGCCACCCCCTACTCTTGATGGTGTTCGACCTTGTGAATAACCACCGGATCCAACTCGACCACCTCGCAGAACTGATGGTATTTCTGATGTGGCCATCTGAATATTCATAGCTCGTCCTACAAAGTCAAAACACAGTTTTGGTTTGATTCTTTATTTACTTAATGTGGTTCCAGAAATGGCATTGATTAAATCAGATCAAAAGATAAATGGATTATGTGCTTGGAAAAATGTGGAAACATGCATGCCATCCTTCCAGAGCCAAATAGGAAGGTTTCAATTAACTGCACCAACTTGTGAATTAATCTGGCATAGAGTAAAGTCTAATCATCGACCCTTGTTAAAAAGGCAATATAGAATTTACTTCCATTAGAAGTGGAAAATCTCTTGACCAGTTTGGTGATGAACTTCTCAAGGACTTTGGACAATGAAGTCGGTCGATATTCATATATCTACTATTTATGTACCACTGCTTTTTTTTTTACGACTGTACATACCATCTAGAGGCACTCCATTGTACTGTTTCATTGCCTTAATGGCATCAGACTTCCTCTCAAATATAACGTCTGCTGAGCCCAATGAGCGACCTGATCTGTCATAATGGACAGCTGCAGATTTCAGTGGTCCAAATTCTGCAAACAATTCCTGCAAACAAAAATATATTTACTTCACTTAAGCTGCTATTATTGATTGTCACAAACACCTAGCAAGCAGTTCAAGGCTAATTCATGAAGCCTTCTTTCCTCCTGCACAAATATGGAGTTGCTGTTATTGTCGTCATCGTCTATTATGATGATGATGATGCTATATTTCCATGAAGGGCTTACTAAGTACATGTTCTTTTTATATTAAAATTGTCAGATATAATCTCAAAGTTCAGCAGTGTCACTGTGTTTGTCTTGCCGCCACACAAACAATATTGCATGATGTGTAAGCATGTACAATCTGCATTGTATCAAATTTCACATGCCTAATTTCAGTGGCTCAATAACGTATCATCAAACCGAAAGCTAAAAAAACATATTTACATTCTACATTTCCATTACAAAACTTGCATATTTTTCAAAGATCTATTATACATTTTTTTGAAGACCCTACATAAAAGATACTTCCCACCTCACACATTCATGTACTTGCATGTTCATCTGTGACTGTAGAAAACTATGGCACAGGGCTTTGATATGTACTCTAATGACATAGCCTGTACCAAATTTCATGAAAAATGCTCAGCTTGTTTCACACACAACATGGGGATGTCACTGAGTTTATTCTTACTTTTAAGGAAATGAAGTAGGCTAAAAATAGGGTAATCAAGATGACATGGCTTAAATTTTTTTTTATGATCTGTTTCCATTAAAAACCACAATGTAAACACACTCTTTTGAAGACACGGTGCTAAATAATATGAGTATTTTTAGTGTATTTAACACTGCTCTTTTAACTGCATAGGTTCTATAGCAGTGAATGGTAGATAGTGAATTACTAAACATGAAGGATGTGGAAGCAGTCATGGCATATTTTAAGATGCCAGACTAGAATTTACCTGAAGGGACTATGGAAATTAACGAACAAATTGCTGTGATACTGAACAAAAGATGATAAAGAGATTACAGCAAAAAAGCTCACCTGAATGTCAGAGTCAGACACTCCAAAATCAAGATTTGACACAAGCAGCTTGGCAGGTCCACTGGGGGAGCCTCCAATACCAAAGCCACCAATCCGCCCCATTTTCTTTGTTCCTGAGCCATCAAACATATCATGTTGCCATTTGCTGTTGATGTCACCCTGAAATAACATGTTAATTTTGTGCACAGGTTATGACAGATGAACATGAATTGGGAAAGTGGTAGATAGCAACGGTTGTGGCCTATGTAAAGGAACTATACCTGCATTTTATCATCAATGATCAGCTCATTAAAGTGGATAAGGGCAATTATGTTCAATGTAAGTAAGAGAATGTCTATTCATGCAACTGGCTTGAGGTCAGTACTTTTTAAAAGTTAGCAGCTGGGGTTTGGCATTGACCACCCACCCTCACCTAGTGCCAAGGTTAAAGAAAGATTACATCCAAACATCTACGCCCCCTCTGGGCCTTCATGGACTGTTCTAGGATGAAATTTGCATGGTAAAAGTAATTTTACAACAATACATTCTGTAAAAATGAGTGACCTGAATCAAACAGTACATTACTTTTATCAGACAATTCACATACACAACATGACTGTGTAATACTCCTGCAAATAGTACCCCTGGACTACTAGAAAATGTAGAGGACACTGATTCAGGTCACTGATAATTGTTTCTCATCTTAGCTCTTTGAAAATGTAAGGCAGAAAGCAATAAAACATCTGTAGCATTGTTCAGCACTACAGAAAGTGGATGCCATCATGCTCTGGGCCACAAATCATTAGCAGTGTTCCCAGTGTACTGTCTAAATAAACAAGGAGTTTATGGGCTTCCAAAATCTAAATATCTATATTTAATTAGAGAAAAAATGTGTTATTTAACAAATTCATTACTTCTAAATTTACAATATGTAGCCTAGTTGTTCCACCATGTACAAAAATGACAAAATATTGCCATTTTCTATAATACTTCTCTTTACACACAACTTACTTATTCACAATATGCTATCATAATTCAACATGAGATTTTTGTAAATCCAATCGAAAGGATCTGCCAATAACAGAAAGGTGCGTTAATTAAAAAAAGTTTTATCTACTTAGGAGTGAATACTTCGCCTTATGACATAGGTAACACTGTGAATAACGTTTTGAACGCCCGGGGCACTCCATTAAACATAACATCATACTGCAGTCAATTATGGAAGGTAAAACTATAACATCCTGGCTTGATCATAAAATGAAATATCTCAATTGCCAATATTAGTCACTGAACTTTACATAACCTATTACACCTTGCTAGTCTGCTGTAAACAAGCTTTCATGAGACATTCGAAGGAGTGATATTTTGGCACTTACCCTAGAATAAGGTGCAGAACGTGAAATGCTGCCCCGACGAGGATTCCGCATAGCGCCTAAATTTCCTCGAGAGCCACCTCTACCGCCTCTGCGTGATAAACTAGAGCCTCTTTGTCCACCTCTTCCTCTACGACCGGCCGGGCCTCGAGCTTGTTTTGATGACTTTATTATATCATCAAGACTCATTTCAATTTTGTCAACCATTGTAAAATGAACTGTTAACACAAATAACAATTAATACAGGACAAAATAATGTTCAAAACATAAGTCCTTATCCCACCTCCCTTATTGCCTCTCACACCACACTATTCCAACAAATGGCGCTCTTATCCGTGGTCGCGCTTACCTTCCGGCAGGGAATGCCGGGAGCACAGATTATAAGTGGGTGGGGGTAAAACAAGTGCAATCGTTGTGGCGAAACGGCGAAGAGGGTTACTGAGACCCACAGATTATATATATCAGAGACCGGACCTCAGAGCGGAGGTTAGGGTGTAGCTTAATAATAGAGTTTTATAAAACCAACCAGCGTCTGTTTACTACTCTGAACACGAAAGTACCTTGTCATACGCATTTCAGCCGCGGTGAGATATCTCTGTCAATGCTTAGTGCCTGTCATGTATATTACACAGTTTTTGTCCAAGTTAGAGTGAATGACAGTATTTAAAATTATCCGCAAATCTAAATAGCCTATTGGATATTTAAGTAGTGCTGATATAAATCATTTCAGTTTCACGAACTCCAAATGGCCTCCGTATTTTGACCCTCAACCCCAGATCTGTAACCCGTCCCCGAAGTTTTTTTTTTGTTCTGACAAAATTCCAGTTTCAATAATGCACACGGTTGTCTTGTGTGTATGTATTCAAAGAAGACATATTTGTTTTTTGCCTAAGTACCGGAACCATGAAGAGACTTTTGGGGGTGGGGGAATAATGTTTTTAACCTTGGCACATGTTGAATGTCGTCAGGTTCATGCTCCGGCCACTTTACTCTTCGTGACCTAAGCCGTTATCGGTTCTGTGCTACAGTCATGTTGTGAGGTTGAAGCAAGAGTTAGGTTGAATTTAGGTTATGTTTTGGAACTGCATAACATTGCGTTTTATTATTTTTTAATGTAAATACATTTATGTTGGAGTTCTAGGATCCCATGGTTGACTGTTTCCTTTTGTGATTGCAAAAGAAACATGCCTAAATTAAGAATCAGGTGCAACCCCATGCATATCCTTCTAAAAAATCTCTACCATATTTATACTGCTAGTGTGTGCATTTGTGCTCTGGCCCCTTTCCTCCCTAACCTGTTACCAACTTAGACCGGTAAGTGTTCATTAGTTCCTCATACCATTTGCATCAACAGTTGTACATCATACCCAACATGTGTGCCCCTATAGATTTAGTTATAATTGCAGTGCAACACTTGAGGATCTTTACCATTCATGTAAGGCATGCTTTACATCAGCCTGTTGGGACAAAATTCTCTTAATGTTGTTGTGTATATGTTGCACATAGTTATTCATTGATGGTGACTCCATTGCCCAGTATCCATGTTGTAACATGCCTTGCATTCTGTCAAGTGCTCGTATAAGTTTTCAGGTCTTCATGGCAGAAATTTTTCAGATTGCATTCTGTGTTTTGGAAGCAGGTTACTCCTCTAGCATGTTGGTTTCAACATACAACACTACACAGTATCAACACCAAGAAGAATTTGTTTATGCTGCCTAGCATGGCAACAGTTTTATCATCCAGGCCAACTACTCTCGTGGCACAGAAAATGATGCTGGTGTTACGTGCAGGGCCATCTGAATTACTGTTGGTGTTTTGATGTCCAGTATTTTAGTTTCAATTTTTGTTACAGTGTTTGGAATTTTTATTTGGTGTATTTGTAGATATATGCCAAGAAGTTTTCATGGTGGCTAAATTCAGGAAAATCCTCTTGGGCTGATAGCAATGTGATGTGTTTTGAGTAAACCTGTGTTTCAGGGACTGACATCACCTTCATCACAAAAGTTCTGATATGACTTAATAATATAATAATATAGTCATACAGGTGAAGGAGTCTTCCAGTGAGAATAGAGGTCAAGCAGACCAGTCATCTGACTCCACCAAACAGTCCAACTATGAGTTCTGTTGTTGTGCTGGTATTCAATTTTGGAAGGCTGGTTGCCTGTGTCATGTCAGAACCCTGATGATGAAATAGAGTTGGTCTTCACAACACCAGGTTTGTTGGACCACCTGATGTGGCTGTCAGTCTGAGAGGATTTATTGAAAACTTGTAAATTCCTTTATCACAACCTGAACACATGCTGTACCATGGAATTTATTCACTTGATTTTATAGAAAACGTTTGTTTGGATGGCAGGAGACACCAGTCTTATGATGGCTACTGGAGAAGGAACTCTGATTTTGGGCATTGACATTGGTACAACATCGTTGAAAGTTTGCCTTGTGGATCCCCTGAGCAAACAAGTCATATCAAAACAGGCTAAAGATACGCAGGCTAATGTTCCAAGTGATATGGGCTCTGAAGGCAATAAGCAGGATGTTCCCAAGATCATATCAGCTATCAATATTTGTGTTTCTAGATTGCCAAAAGATCAATTAAAACAGGTGAGGGATATGTATCTGTTTCATATCCACTTTCTTGAACATATATAAATATTATGAGATAAAGTCATATCTGAACTATTTGTGTCTGGATGTGGTACATTGTACAGGTTACAGTGTATCTATTTATTACTGTGAGTTCAAACATTTTCTGCAGTTTTCCTGTGTGATACATTGGAAAGATAAATATTGGTAGGTCTATTCCAAGTGGACCTCATCAGGCTTACTTTCCTGTTTCAAAGATTTCTAGTCCGACATATTTATTTGTATAAATACTATTGTTTTATTAAATTTTTGTGAAGAGCTTATGACTTAAGTGCATATATATATATATATATATATCAACATGCAGTTTGTTAGATGTAATACCAAAGATAGTCACCATTGCTATGTTTGTAATTGCTGACTTATAGGTAGTGTGTCTTACATAATGTCTAGGTTTGTGATGTAACTTTATACCAAGTTTCACTTGCCTAGTTTCAGTTTTACCATCAAACAGAGAACTAAAGAAAATTCTGGCATGACCATATTGTTGTTTTATATTCCACAAATGTACTATTTCGGCATAAGCAGCTTATTTGTCCGGTATCTAGTACTGTACATTAATTAAGGACCCAGAAGTAAGTGTCAGTACTGCCATCCCTACTTTACAAGGTCACATTTCTGATGTGTTGTTATTACTTTTTCTAGGAAATTCAAAAACATAGCACTGGAGTGTCCGTCAGTGGCATAATGTTTGTACGAAGTTTCGTGCACCAAATTTGGCATGCCCGTTCTTGAGAATGCTTTCAGTATGGCTGCTAGCACATGTGCTTTATTTAATTATTATGGCTTATTGAACCCTTTGGTGCTGGAATTAAGTACGTGCTGTACCCTATGCAAGATCCACAATTTAAATAGCCACCAATACTTTCTGTGGTCTTGGTGATGACTTAATCACCATTTGGTTTTCTCAACATCACACTGCATGTTGACTGTTGTTGACCTTTGACCCCAAAGAGTTGATGACAGCGTCAGTAGCTTAGATTTCTTAGCATCAAATGGTAGGATGATTAATGAACACTGAATTAGGACAGATATTACAAGAAGGACTTACAGCTTAATTTAAGGTATATTACCCTGACATTTTCCTGGAAACACTGAGTAAAAGCATGAAAAGCTTCAGTCAGGATGGCTGGTCTCTGGGTTGAGGTATGAAGCCAAGATTCCTGAATGTGAGGATACCTCTTATACAGAATAACTGTATCGCATATTTTAGTATAACAGTGAAACATTGTACTTGTGCTGGAAGTACCCATTTTCCTGAATTGCTGGCTATCGAAGCTAAAAGTTTTCATGCTATTTCCCAGTCTCTTAATCCAGGGTCCAGGGTAGTGCTATGAAATGTGTGACATCCACCTCCAAATACATGCGTATTCACCGTTTATATGATTTCAAATAAAGCAAGCCTCCTTGCTGTGGCAGTTATTTTGTTTTGATAGTTTGCATATGTGGCTTTCTTGTATTGTGCATTTGTCTATTCTAAGTGTATTCCCACTTCTTTTTTATAAGATTAATGGCTTAGAAAAGGAGCAAATTAACAAAATCGAGCATGAATTTTATGGTTATTCTTAGATTGTGGTGTTTCATTGTTCTTTAGGTGGGGAAGATTGGTATTTGTGGACAGATGCATGGTGTTATGTTGTGGTCTAACAAGGAAGATAAGAAAGCTTGGGACTGCATTGAAACTTACATGGGCTGTAGGTTTGAGATTCTCAAAGATAACGTATCAGATCTATATACTTGGCAGGACACTCGCTGTGAGCGATCATTCCTTGATACACTTCCTGTGCCCCAGTGTCATCTCCCAACATATTCAGGTTATGGATGTGCAACTCTCTTCTGGATAATGAGAAACAGGTGAGGAATGCCTTTATCACTGAAAAGGCATGTTCCCATTTCTTCCCTTAATACTTTCCCAGTCATGTACGAGACATAATGGTTGACCATCTGATAAAATCACATGCCAGTGACAGCAACAGTAGATGTGCTGTTGTCTTGGATGTGTGACCATTCAAATTGCTCCCTTCACCACAGTTGTATTGAGACAATTCTGGGTAATCCAAATTTATGGCCTTTTGCACTATTTGTTTGTATCACACTTCATGACTGCCTGTTGTAATTTACTGATAAACCCAAGACACTTACTGTTGAGCACAGCCCCCATACATCATACAATCTACCCAGGCAAGAGGTGAATGCAAACACTTTTCAAGTTAGAAGGGAAGGAATAATAGTTAACATACAGAAGACCAGGAGAAGGCAATGAGTTTGTCACAGATTTTCTGTATATTTAAAGATTTGTGACTTCACTCATGTTAATATTTTACAGTAATTGGTTCTTATTCCTATGTCCAGTGCCGAAACTGAAGGACAGTTTCTTTTCAAGTGTCAAGCAAGGTATTTAGAAGTAACAGAGACAAGGTAATGGGAGAATGAACAAAATTACTTAATGAGAAGCTTAATTCTTGTTCGTAAGAATAACTAAATAACAGATGAGGTTGTCAAGGTATGCAGAACTAAAGGGGAAATGAGGAAATAGAGATCTGTTCTGTGAATGCCTCAGTGGAAGACCACATTGGTGACATAGGCACAGATGGGATTGATTGATTGATTGATTGATTAGCAGTTGGGTTTGAACCCTTACAGTCCTGATGCACCTAGGCCTTAAAAACAGGCCCTTTGTGCCCCACACAGGTTGGATGGTATTACTGAAATAGGGAATGTGGGCATGAATTAAATTGAAGTGGTTCAGGGTGGGGTGTAGTGGTAAATTGGTAAATTGTTGCGATCATGGTCCTGAAAGTTAGGACTTAATGGGAGCATGGAATTTGATAGCTTGGTGAACAGGTGGCATCTGCTGTGTGAAAGTTATGTGCATTCTTACTTCCCAGTGTCTTTAGCCATTCCAGTGGTCTTAAAAGATATTTCAACTTACTAACATTTTGGATCATGGTACTTGATTTCTTTTCACTTTTAGTGAATAATGACCTATCATTGTCTGTGAAGTAGACATTATTCATCCAGTCATGAGAATTAAGAAATCTGCGAAATATCTCATACTTGCACGTGTAAGTACATTATTTTCTTTAATTCTTTATTTGTATGGATTACACAGCTGAAGTCCATACCATCCTCTTTCCACTACATCCGTGGTCTTTTCATACCCTTTGATGTACAGGTGTGCAATTCCAAGGCATCTTCACCCAGTCTATGTGCAGTAACTTTCCTTAATGCCTGTATGTTGTAATTTATTTAAGCTGTTACTGACATTAAGCTTCTGCTTTATTTTATTGTTTTGTGTAAGTGCATTTATTTTGCACAGTTCTTGAAATCCTGTATAACAACCATTTCTGTTGTTATGCTTAATTATCTATCATTTTATGTCCTTGTTGCACAGCCGTATTTTACAAGTTAACAACTATTTTGTATAATTTAAATATGTATTCCTTATTTTAAAACTCATGTTTTATGTGAAACTAGTGTCTCTTGGCGAATAATTTATAACTTAATTGACAGTACTACACATATTCCATTTAACATCATATACGTGGTCTGTTAGAAAAGTATCCGACCGTATTTTTTTATGCGAACACCTGATGGATTATAATCTAGCGCGCTTGCATGAGCCGACCTTGAACC
>JGI20166J26741_11787362_pt1 | contig 10255 bp, 8 predicted proteins | sample TergutCu122P5_FD_26741 | JGI IMG/M metagenome (IMG submission 26741) | reverse complement strand
GAAACGCTGGTACCACTCGTGACATTGCATACGGCTCAAACAATCCTCTCCATAAGCCTGTTGCAACATCTGAAAAGTCTCCATAAAAGTTTTTCCCAATTTGAAACAGAATTTGATGCAAACGCATTGCTCCTCAAGATCCTTCATGTTTCAACTTGCAAAAAATGGCTGAGGGTACTAAACAGACACTCAATCAAGCACACGTCACTCGATGACTAATTGAGGTGGCGTGATACTGCTGGTGTCAGAATAAAGCTTAAAGTCCCCGCTGTACAACACCATCATCGCGAGCGTGCTGTGCGCGCTCGCTGTCTGGCTATTTCAAATGTTCGGTTTCTTTATGGACTGCCCTCGTATATGTTTACCATTTACTGACAACTTAGAAGATATGTTGCTTATGTCTTTATAATATTATAGCTCCCTGATAGTGCATACAACAGATAGCCAAAACATGTAGGAATGCAAAAGCTAAACCTTGTGTAATAGTTGGGAATAAAGCAGTGTGTATAAGACAACTACACTGAATATGCATAACATTACATATAGTCAGGGTAGAGTAGGGAGTCTAATTAGGTGATGGAGGCAGCAAGTTTGTCTGCAGTGGCATTGGTGTCACATTCAAGAAGGTCTTTACAAATGAACATTCATAGTGATTGTTAAATGTGCACTATACCATAAAATTTTCATGGTGTCTTACTCCATGGTATGGAAAAATCATTGACTAGTTGGTAGTTATTTGTGGTCAAGAAATGGCAAAGTGTCAACCCTTTTTTCATTAGGTGCAGATCATTAGAAAACTCATGGGCTCTGAAAATACTTTTATGGTAAGCTGATTGATGTGCATGAAAATGGGTGTACATAAATAGTGTATTTCTATGACTTAAACTCGTTTTCAGTTGCCCATATATGCACAGTGTAACTTAAACACATTGCATGTCACAATAGCAAATTTTTCAGTAGACTTTCGTACTTATGATTACCTTATAGAGCTTTTGTGGTTATGTTGGTAACTCACTTTTTATAGTCTCTGAGTTAACTGTGTCTTCATGTGCACCCATTAGTTAGCACGTCATATTGCGAGTTAATTTCAAGGAAAAAATTGATTGTGACATGGAGGAATGCCAGATGACCTAGAGGGGCTTGTATGTTGTATGTTGCCACTTTTGTTTTTACAGTGGTGGAACCAGCTGTCAAGACTTCAGCGGAGTGTAGTCTACATGCTTACATTAGCAGCTTTTCTTACAGTTTTGTACTTCCTTCTGGGAACTCATGCCATTTGGAATCCAGGCAGTGGCAAATTAAATACACCTCTGGATAATAACTATATACCATCTCCACTGTCATTGTTTTTTCATAAAAAGGTACTGCTGTTGTTTAATTACAGAATATGAACTCCAACACAAGTTGTATATTAGACTGAATTATTCTGCCCACATAAGAATGTATAAATAATATATTTTTCAACATGTGCTGGACTTGTTGTATGTACAGTGAAGTGTCTTGTCCTCATTTGGTAGCAAAAATGGATTAATTTGATATTTATTATTGTGCTTTGATTGACATTATTGTTTTCAATGTTCTCTTATTAGGCACAGGACTCAAAGGACAAAGAGAAGCCTGCAGAAGAGAACTATGTGAATGACGAGATTCATAACAAGAAACCTGTGCAAGACAGAGAAGATACAGGTTTAAGTGGTAATGTGGTGAATAACAATTTTGGTCACATTCATTCTGCACCAAGGGAAGCAGTGAAATTTTCAGGTATTTTTCTTTGTGGATGAAATGTGGCTTATTTTGTTGTGTGCTGGTTATTGTGACCAGTGTTTAAAGATGTAGCCCTTGGAAGATGCAGGTGGGATGTGTATACCATGGTAAATAGTTACCAGTGTTTTGGAGGAGCATACCACCTCCATCTTGAGGTTGTAGCGTCATGGCGACAGTATGCTCCTCAAAAATGTTGGTGACATGGTGTAAAATGTGAGAAGGCTTGGATCTTCATCAATACTGCTGCGAGAACCACATATCTTGCATTGTCTCCCCCTTCTGTATGAGTACAGGCATCCTGTACTCTAGCGCCGTCCTGAGTCTTTCCAAACAAAGTTTTGGAAGCTTCAGTAATGCTGGTAGTACTATGAGTAGCCTACATAACTTTTACAGTGAAGGTTTGATCAGTCCACAGGACCCAAATGTCTTTGCAAGAACAGAAAAATTGATGATTGCATACAGCATAGCATATTTCTGCTTGTTACAGGGCCTACAAATGCAAGACAGTCTGCAGTTGTTGCAGCTTTTAAACATGCCTGGAAGGGTTACAAGAAATATGCTTGGGGGCATGACCATTTGAAACCCATTACTGGCACCTTTCATGACTGGTTTAATCTTGGGCTAACTATTGTTGATGCCCTCGACACTATTTATATAATGGGTCTTAAAGAAGGTAAGGCCATTAATTCAATTCAATTCAGTTTATTTCTGTTTGTCCGATCCAGAAAGGGGTTATGACCCACAGGATATAGAACATGTCAGTTCCATTTAACTCCATCAGTATACATTATATTATATACAAGTAGCCTAAAATAAAATTTAAATACAATATAGCCACTGTAGAATCAGCAGTAGTCATAAAGTTGACAAATACTTACTAGTTTAAATATATATTTTAGTTATACAATTTTATACTATGTGACTATTAAAATCAATTAGTTAGCTAACAGTTATTGAAATAAAATTTTAAAACATAGTGGAATAGCTAAACAATGGTAAGTATTTTAAATCTTATTGCAGCTAAAATATTCATCCAGATTATAAAATGAATGAAAATACAAGAAATTTTTCAAGTCACGTTTAAATTGATTTTTATTATGGGACAGGTCCTTTATTTGAGAAGGCAGACCATTGAACACCCTAATCCCAGAATAATATGTTCCCTTCTGGTATGCTGACACATTGGATAATGGTAGATGCAGGTTCGATTTAGTCCTAGTATTGATGACATGTATCTCAGAGTTTACCCTAAAGTAATCCCCATTATCAACCACAAAAAGCAGAAGTGATAGTGTATATTGAGATTGTAATGGTAGTATTTTTAACTTCTTGAAATGTTCTCTACATGAATCTCTACCTCTTATCCTTACAATAATTCTAATAATTATTTTTTGTAATCTGAAAATAATATTCCTCTAGTGGGAATTCCCCCCAAATATTAATCCATAAGTCATAACGGAATGAAAATAGGAGTAATATACCATCCTTAGTGAATCCTGGGACAAAAATGGTTTGACTACTCTCATTGCAAAGTTAGCTGAACTTAATTTAGGTACAATGGTATCTATCTATATGAGTTTTCCAAGAAAGTGTGTTATCTAATGTCAACCCAAGAAATTTTGTGTTTCAGATATTAGCTTTTTTTTTTTTATTTATTATTTCCATACATAATATTAAAATCATTTAAAAAGCTATTCTTAGTCACAAATTGTGTTAAGTATGTCTTGTCAAGGTTTAATGATAATAAGTTAATATTAAACCATTCATTTATGTCCTGAATGATTTTATTAACACTTTTTTCAAAATTTGTAGGATTGGGTTTAGTGATAATTATACTAATGTCGTCTGCAAATAAAACAATTTTAGAATTGTCATTTGTTATTTGTGGTAAGTCATTGACATAAAGTAAAAAATGTAGTGGACCAAGTATTGATCCTTGAGGTACACCATGTGTTATTTAACCCCAGTTTGAACATGGGCTAGAGGAATGATTATTTAAGACTACTTTTTGGTATCTACCTTTAAGATAATATTTAATTAGTTTGTAAGTTATTCCTGTTATTCCATAGAACTCTAATTTTGTTAGTAATATGTTGTGATTAACACAATCGAAAGCCTTCTGTAAGTCGCAAAAATGCCTCCAACCATCATTCTGTTGTTGAGCGTGTTTAATATTTTATCATTTAGTTTATAGGGGGCCTTTTCTGTTGATGAGGAGGTTCTAAAACCAAATTGTTCATCAACTAAAATATTATTGGTCTTAATATGTTTCAAGAGTCTATCATATATAATTTTTTCAAAGACCTTAGAGAATGAGGTTAGTAAAGAAATTGGTCTGTAATTGGCTACGTTTTCCCTACCTCCTTTCTTTAATAATGGTTTTACTGTAGCATATTTTAGTCTAGTAGGTAAGGTTCCAGATAGCATAGATTTATTGCAAATATAACTTAAGGGAGAACTAATAAAGGGAGCACTGATCTTTTGTAGAGGTTCCATCATGGCCAGAGGATTCCTTTATTTTTAAGGAGTTAATAATTTTTTCAATTTCTCTAGTTGACTTGTTATTAAACTTTGTACTAGGGAAAGGTTTATGAAATAGTTTTGACGAGTAATAGTTTGGATTTTTGTTAATGTTGTAACTTTGTTTGTAATTGCATCTCATATTTTGAATAATATTTTCAGTTATTGACAAGAAATATTTATTAAAAGCCTCAGGAGAATTTTGATAGTTGTTAGTAGTTGTAGTCATAGTTTGTTTTAGTCTGTTTGTTTCTGCTTTTATAATATTCCAGGTTGTCTTCATTTTACTAGTAGAGTTAATAATTCGATTATTATACATATACCTTTTTGCCTCATTAATAACACATGTTAAAGTTTTACAATACTGTTTGTAGTAATTTTTTAAATTGGTATCATCACTGTCCCTAGTAGGGAGATAAAGCTGTCTTTTGTGTCTACAAGAAATTATTGTGTCTGGTGTTATCCAGGAATTATTGTTACTTCTCTCAATTATTTTACAAGGAGGAAAACTAGTATAAAATATCCTTAGATAGTTATTAAGAAATGAGTTGAACAATATGTCTACATCCATATTTCCATTATAACCAAAAATACTGTCCAGGATTCATAATTTAGTCTGGTTTTAAATTTCTCTATTGAATAATTATTTATATTTCTGATGGTATAAATATAATGGTTTTGTGATTGCAGATTTACATAATTTGTTATTAACAATTGAGCATCATGATCTGATAATCCATTATATAGAGGAGAAGCAGTGTAATTTATAAATTTATAGGTGTTAATAAATATATTGTCTATTGCAGTACTGAAATAACCTTGAGATCTAGTGGGGAAGTGTACTATAGCTGATAGCATTGCATCAAATTGTCTTTTTTTATCACTATCTGTAAGATAGTTTATGTTTATGTCACCACATATGATAAGCTTTAAGTCAACGTTATAAAATGTCTTAATTTTGCCATCCAATCCATTAAGAAGCAGGTTGAAATTGCCAGTGGATGCTCTACAGACTGCCATTATATAGGCATTGAAAAAGGTTAATTCTAGTTTTAATGCACAAACTTCAATGTCTTGATCTTTACAATATTTATCCAGATCAATATTGGAGTACTTCAGGTTTTTTGGACAAATATACAAACACCGTCTCTTTTTACAACTTGTCTACAGTATGCAGCACCAAGTCTGGCCATCAACATTAATCTGATCGAGTTAAAATTTTTTTAGGTGATGTTCAGAAAAACACAAGATATGAGGAAAATTTGGAGACATAGAACTTTTCAACTCATCCGTTTTTCCCTTCAAACCACGGATATTCTGATGAAATATTGTTATTGAGTTACTACCTGACATTTGATTATCGTTTACCATAAAAAATAATCACTTTTTATTGTTGGGAATTTCTTTTGTCTTTTGGATGTTCTAGTCCCCTTACATATTGGTTCATCTTGGACTGCATCATTAGTTAAAGCTTCCGCATTGGCTGTTACTGATGGGGCTGCCTTAGGTTCTTCTTGTAAGATGATATTATCTTCAATAGAACTATCACTTACACTGACTTCATATTCATTCCTCCAATACAAGCTGATTGTTTCTTCTTTTTTCAGGAAAATTTTAGTAACTACATTAGCTATCTTTAATGCTATTTTTTCTTTACCTAAACTATTCATATGCAGACCCTGTCTGGTAAAAACTTTCCTATTAAGATCTACCTTTACTGCTATAACATGTTTATAAGGCTTCATAAATTTCACTAACATTCTGTTGAATGCTTTCACTTCACTGTTAACACGTGACCACTCAGATAAATCGTGTCGGTGTGGGACACTTATTAAAATGATATTTGTATGACTTTTCACTTTCACAAAATTAGTTATGTGTTTCAGTCCATCCTGGGAATTATTTTTACTCACATCATTAGTACCTCCCCCAAAAAACAATTATGTCATTATTCGTTAAATGTTTAACGTCCTGTGTTGCTGAAGAAGTTAGTGTGTCTATGTTTGCTCCTGGTCTCACAAAACCACTAGATCTATAGTTGTCATTGAGGTTATGTTTCACATTACTTGCAGAGCCTCAAGCATGACTGTTGCTGATGATTATAATTTTATGCTCTTTATTTTGTTGAAAACTGCTTTTAGGTTTATGGCAAATATTCTTTGTACTCGTATCCATTGACGTTATGCCGTTAACCAAAACTGGAATCGTGTGTGTTGAATCCTTTGTATGGGCTTGCTGATTTCTACAGTTACTGTTTATAGCACTGTCATGCTTCTTGCATGTGTGTTTTGTGACTTTAGTGTTTGTTTTATAATTACCCATAGAAATGGTTTCCTTGTGAACAGACTTCCCTTGTAGGTGTCCTAAGTAGTTACATAGTTCTTTATCTGTATCCTTTTCTGGCCTATAGTCGTCTGCATCCTTTGTAAGGTTAGACAGTAATTCAAAATGGTTTCTTGTTGGAATGGAGTGAGCAGAGCTTTCAACTGTAATTTTAGGCATTTTTTGATGATTCAATGAATCTTATGTTGTACATCAGAAGTAGATTAGGTGTTTTCTACAGGACCGGAACTTGAAACAGTGTGACTTATCAACATCTTGTGACAATTAACAGCTGCATCAAATAGTTAACAGAAAGGCCATTGATAAACTCTATTCATACTTCAGTGACATGTCGTGTAGAAACCATAAGAACATAAAGAGTGTGTACAAGATTTGTCGTGACAAAGCAGTCCAAGAAGAATGCATTCTTCTTAGATTGCTTATCTCTTGAAGATGGGCTAATAGGCTGTCCCAAAATGCTGGTAACTAACTACCTGTCGTAACTGCGTAATATCTCAGAAGAATGTCGATCTCGTTTACAGTGTAGTGGAAGCCTGATATCTTGCATTTTTCCATATGCTAATTTCACCTTGTCCTCTATGGCTGAGCAAGTTGGCTCAAACACTAATGCTTCTGACTTGTGTTTGGGAGCTGCCCCAATCTGAATGGAGAATTTGACTGTCCTTACATTCTTGTTTTCCTGAATTTCTTCAAGCACATGCTGGGGTGCTGTATTAAATTATGCCACATCTGCTTCCAAATTCTTTCCACTTCACTAAATTCTCTCATCCACCCAATAGACACTATATAAGGGGTGTCCAGCCTGCAGTGTGTGGACCACCAGGTTGTGTTGTGCAGCCTGCAACCACATTTGTAAATCGTGGGGCCCTTTAAAAAAGTTGGACACCCCTGTGCTGTATAGTCTGAGTTGCTGACAGCATCATTAAATATACTATGGAAAAAAGAGTTTTCTCTATCACCTAATACAATATTTGCTTTAATATTTATTGCAGCAAATGGCAGAGCGTGCACACTACTCTGTGTAAATTAACCTTTGATTATGCGTACATATTTGTATTGGCTCATTCCTGAATGTCTGAGTACTTCGCAAATGTATTTTGATAGAGAACAATTTCCTTAGCAGTTATTTTATCAGGTTGTGTTTTGAAATATTTAAATAAATGCCATGTACAGTAAGTGGTTGCTGGGGGCAAAATCTCAATGCAAGCCTTCTTTTTTGTATATGTTGGCTGTGGGTAGATAGTTTGTCCAGATGTGACTTTGTATTCCTCTGTGGTGCAAAGATATATTTGGATGTTGTTTCCCGCTGTGAACCAGAACCTCCTGGAAATCTGGTACGTTTCACCTGACTCATTTATTTTGTCAGTTGAAAGAAGAAAACTAGAGGTATGAGCATAAATGTATAAGAAGGAATGGAGGATGTACCAGACAAGGTCATCATGTTGGTTCACATGTATGACAAAGGGAATTGAATCTCACTATTTGTGGGACTCATATATTACATACCCACTTGAGTATAGTGGCAGACTTTTTTTCTGTGCTGTACATAGCTGTAGTATGACGTGTAATTTGTAGGATGTGTCAGCCTATGTTTGTCTATCAGATTAGTGGTGTATGTTTTCCCACGGCTTGTGAATTCAACTTGGGACCCCAAAATGTCAACTTTGAAATTTGGTTTGATGTAGTTCGGTTTCTTGTTGTAGTTTGTGGGTTGTTATGAGTAGTATATTGATGAAGATTAACAGATTCATAAAAGGGAATGGATTTGAGAGTTCTTTGATACTTCATCTGTACTTATGTTTTCATATACATGAATTGCATAATGGAGGAAGGTGTTGGCTCTGCAAATTCCCCATCTTTGTTTAGTTGTAGTACATACATGTGAAACAAATGTCATGCAGGTAGAAACATGTGTATTCTCTGGATGTAGAAGGTATGCTGACTGTGTTTCATTAGTAAAAAACCGTTTCTGTGGTGTTAAAGATGTCCAGACTATTCTGTATGGGAATGTCTGACAGCATAACTAAGCAATGACCATGAGGAAAGCATTGCTTTGGATGTGGACTGCGAGAAGCATTTGCTGATGAAGTCAGGGTTCCTTCAGCAGATAACCTGAAGTCATGTGTAGGAAGATATAGATACATACAAGTAATTGAGGCTAGGTTGATTGGCTATGATGAAGGACAAGCAGTTTGTATGAGCTGTTTGATTGAGATTTTCAGTTCAGGCAGTTCCATTTCTGTCTTCAGTCACTATCTTAATTGGAATGTTATTAAGGCCTTTGTACTTCTTACTCCCACTTCCACAACAGACATATCAGATGGTGTCTCTTTAAGATTGTACATGAGGCCACAACAAAATTCCAAGTTCCTGATATCAGTGGGTGGAGAGTATTTTGAATTCAAGGATCATTCTTAGAAATAAACACACACAAAAGTTAACATTTTATAGTTTGTTGCCTTTGCAAATAAAGTTCTACCTTAGCTACAAAACTCGTGGTTTCTGATTTGATCTTATCTCTCAGAGCGGGGAGTGATGAAAATATGTCTGCATGCATTATACCTTCACAATATGGTAATGAATTGTTGACCTTACAAAAATTCAAAAGAAATCCCAATTCACTGACAAGAGTAACTTTTTCTGCATACTGCACACCTGTAGTTAACAGTGTCTAGGCACATTAAAAAGAAATATGACTGAGACAGGTAATACAGGTGGTATTTCTCAGTCCTGTGTCATTCTTGTGACAGCAGTTCTGTGTTTTTCCACACCCACAGATAACACAGATATTTAAAAAAAAAAACTTTATTATTAGTAAAGATAATCAAAACATTTTAAAGATTCTAGATAATTCTTAATGCAAGTCTCAGGATAGGAACATTGGCAAATATTTGGTTACTTGTGTTTGACTTGGAAAATTAAATATTTTGTTTGAATGTTGTTTAATGGTACCACATTTTCGCCCATTATTGTGAATTTTCATTTAATAATTTGTGCAATTTCTTGTTTATTAGAATTTGCTGAAGCAAGAGATTGGGTTGATAACAGTCTGCACTTTGATGTGAATCGAGATGTGAACCTGTTTGAAGTAACAATCCGAGTACTGGGCAGCCTACTGAGTTCATATCATCTTTCAGGAGACAAAATGTTCCTTGACAAAGCGGTAAGTATTGAGATGTATATTTATTCAGTATTGTTTGTTGTTTGTACTATGAGAATGGAAATATCATGTTTGTTAACCTTTCAACGACTGGGTTAGTAAACTGGTACAATTAATCGTCAATCACACACAATGAAATACAAGTTACTGTTATTTATTAAAAATAACGGTGAGCACGGAGCCACACCATAACACATCGGACCAAGGAGAATTCCTAGTGTTTTTCTTCTGATCCATCACTCTTCTGGACACACTACTCCACATGGACAGGAACAAAAATCCCTACAATAGACCAAGTAAGTACCCAGATTTATATTTTTCCAAACTTAAATCCCCCCCCAACACTACTATATTACCTCATTTTCCACCCCACACAGGCATTGCTTCATCGGACCGCCCCTCCTACCACCCAGGCCAGTAACCAAGGTAGACCTGCACCACCAGAACGCGTCGAACATCTGATTTAAT
>JGI20166J26741_11787140_pt1 | contig 10259 bp, 8 predicted proteins | sample TergutCu122P5_FD_26741 | JGI IMG/M metagenome (IMG submission 26741) | reverse complement strand
TAGTGGTGCCCGAAACATGTTGAGCAAGCAATAAGATCTGCAATAAAAACCTCTGTTGCATCTAGTTTGCATTTTATTTCCACATATTAACGATGATGCATGGTCAAAATCACATCAAATATCATAATCTAGTCCAGCCTAAGAACTTATTTTGAATGAAACTTGTCATTTGTCCATTTTCTTGCAAGTAGCTTTAGGTCAGTGGTGTCCAAAGTCCATGATGAAGGGCCACGTTGTAGAATTCTTGATCACAGTACTTTGCAACGGTCTTACAATGGAATGTACTTTTTTTTATGTATTATATCATGTTTATATGTTCCAGAAAAAAATAATATGCTTACAGTCTAGAATGGTGAAATATAAGATGAAAAAGTGACATGCCTTTCTCCCCATGGTAAAATGTAGTGGGAAGTTTCATTTAATTTTGAAATATCTGCTTAAAACCTTATTTACTAGCAGTTGGCAGTACGCCTTTTTGGGTTTACTTTTCAGAATTGTGGTTTTTAAAGTTTCAGCTGCTTCTCAGTAGTATGTGACGTGTTTAAAGAGCACCACAGAATGTATGTTTACTAGTAGGATTGGACCTGTCCATTTGTAATCTTTGACCCAAGAAGTGTAGGTACTTTGGACACCACTACTGCAGTACAGGAATTTAACGTAAGCCTGATTTATGTGTGCCAGTTCTTGCCAAAACAAATACATTACATTTAGATTAAATCTAGTCCAAAGAAATAGCTTACCATTTTATTTTATTTATATATTATTTTTGAAAGTTACAAAGTAAATCCAAAGATCACCCACCAGTAAGTAATCATTTACCAGTGAATGGTTAATTTAAGTACATACACTAGATGTTATTTATATTTTAGTTCCTAAGAGTATATGTTTGATCACCTTTACTGCCATTTCTCATATGTACAACTTTAATAAGAGTGTGTACAGTATGCCAACTAAATAGTGCCATATACTCACAGTACAGTCTTCAATTTGTGAACCTCAGTGTCCAAGATTTCAACCTTTTGTGATATCTATTTTAATACAATTGTTTCCACCTACTGGTTCCAATGAATCAGGATGAGAACCCATAGCCACCAAGTTGGCTTCTCTTGCTCTTTTTCTATTGTGTGGATCACTCTAAACTTAGCTTAGCTGTATGTTTTATTAAGTGAGGTTGATCGCTCTTGTGCTGTATGACATGGGATTTCTCCTCCATCATATAATGTACTTTATGCTTGCAGAAAGCATTTTAATTGAGATAATAATAAAGAACTGCAGTCCAACACAACTTACATTCTAATCAGATAAGTAGGCTACATGTTTTGGATTCATTTACTTATCCATCGTCAGGCATTTTACACAAGACAAACACCAAGGAAATGCAATGGCATTTCAACATAAGTATATTCGTTATGTGTTCACTTAGGGATCCCACATTACAAATAATAATAATAATACAATAAAATTGTAATAGTTGAAAAAATACATTAATGTTAAAATTAAAAATCCTGATTAGTGTTAAATATATCATCAGTGACATGTGAAAGTGGATAAATTTAATAAGGTATTAAAATTTTTAACAGAGAAAATAAGAGAAATGTAAGGTAGAAGACTTCCTATATTATTATATATCGGGGGTGTAAATCAGAAAATGCCTAAAGGGGCATTATATGTTAAAAGTGGATTCAGTTGTTTTTTATTCCAATTTTTGTGATGATCTTGTCTGTTCCATTTAATCACAAACATTGAAGTTTTACAGTATATTGCTTCTTTTATAGCGATGCTTTCCGTTACCGGATACTCTGTTGCATTGTTTTGATTTAGGGATCGTTTTCTCCCTTCAGTCCCAGAAGAATAAGGGATTTGTTTGTTTGCAATGTTTGTTTTAGTTCTTGTTTGTAAAACAAAATGCCAGGCTTGATGATTGGAAGTTTTAACAATGAAATGCATTTATGTGGTAGCAGAATTCAAGTTTCATAGTGTGTATTTGCATACTGTATGAAGATAAAATATACTTTATGCATAAACAGGCATTAAATTACCCTTACAGTTACCTTTATTCGTAAACCATAATCATCTGTTTTGTTCCTACCATTGAATAACAAAGTGTTGGTAAGATTTCCAACTGATGCTCTGAAAATTCATGTGTGTCTGGATATTCAGAATTCAGATTTGACCTTGCTCTTCCCCTGTTTCAAGAAATTGTTGAATATTCAGGTCTTCTGGATTATGACACTGCATCACTGGGGGTGTAGTTTTTGACAATTTGAAGGATCATGGTGCCTTCATCTTCGTGGGTCCACTGTCTCACCCTTGAAGATGAAGTCACTACAATCCTTTCAAATTCAGGGGACCATTTAGCCTATAAACACCTTGCCACAACCCAGATTTCGTGACTGCACAGTCTTGTATTTGAGAACCTTTCAGTATGACTGTCTGTCTCCATCTTCTACCATAAAGCTGGAGGTACCAGATCCCTCCAAAATGTTGGTACCAGATTACGAGAGTGTGCTAACTTGATAATGGACAAGTCAGTTAAAAACATATCACAGGCTAGAAGCTTGTCATGTTACTTAGCACTAAGGAGTTCATTTTGGAAGCTACATTTTGTCTACTGAAACATAGGGGCAACCATCTTTTACAGGTGATGTGTCAACAGTGTGTATTATAATTTCAGTTGACTTGGTGAACAGTGGTTGGAACAAAATTGTTTATGTTAAGGATATGCATATTTTCTGTAGTTGCTGGAATGGACTGATGAAAATATTAGTTCTCTTCATTTTTAAATATTTCTCTATGATGAGTCTCTGTGAGTGCGGAAAAGATACTTGGAAATGCAGCGAAGGAGTTTACTCAGAATGGCTTACTGTAGAGAAGTTTCTGTTTTTTAAGGGTAATTTAAAAGCTTCTGTGGTTGATTTACATGCTGAAGTTCAACAAAGCAAGGTATAATACCAGGCTTGACTTTCACATATCTTTACCCTTTTATCTCCTGTTTTTAATGGTCAGAATGTAAATATATAAAAATTCAATTATGTTAGTTGGTATTTCTAAAGTGTAATTTGAAATTGTGTTTTATATTGTAATGTAATTAGGTTAAAACTTTATATTTCATTTGATGGAAGCTTGGTATTGGTTATTAAGGAAGAATATTTTGCATTTAAAGCTGTTAAGTTTGAGTTAGTACTTCAAGGTGGTAAGAGAAGTGTGGAGTTAATTTTTATGTAAAAAGGTAAATATAGAAACCTTTGCTTCATGGATATGATCATCTGTAAGTTCTGTATTTAGTACTGAAATGTCTATTTCGTAAATCTATCAAATGTGAATTTATACGGTTTTAAATTCCACATTCTTGATGCATTACTTTCGGAGATGATTCATATTGTAATCCTTTTATATTGTGAATAATAAGGATGAGTAAGGAATTCCGGTAGCCTGTCTGTTAAGTGAACATGCAGTGCTATATTTCTTATCCCAGTAATCTTGAGAAGCAAATTTTTTACTGTGGCGGAAGCAAGATTATGTGTATGATATAGGTTATGGCCACATTTGCAATTGAGGATCGTGGAAGACGAAACACTTGTAACAGTATTTCCAGCTGATATCGTGTTTATAAGAAGACTTACACACCAAGCAAGGTAGTTCAGTCACCTATGACTGGTTCATATTTTGATTAGCATATAATCATGATTAAGCCTGTTTGTGGTATTCCCTAGTCTGCCCAAAAATATGTTTAAACAGTACCTCAGATTAGGCCACGATTGCTTCCTTCCACATTCTTTCCAATTCATTACACCATTATTGGCCTATTAAGAAGTATATATTTAGACTACATTTTAAAGTATTTTCAATTGGTATGTGGTTTTGTGGTTACCTGGGAGAGAACAATAAATACATCAGTGCCATTTTGTTGATTGGGCAAAATATATTAGTCATGGTATAATGTTTCTTATATACCTGCTGCAGGTGTATACTTAGGATATGCACTTTCATTTATTTGACCAGCTGGGTTAGTGTAGTCAGTGTAGTGACTAAGCTACTGGCTGGACATCACAGGAATTGCTATTTGATTCACAGCAGTTGCAAGACATTTTTCTGTTGTGTAAATAATCCAGGCCAGGTGTGGCATCCACCCAGCTTCCTATTCAGTGGATACTGGGGATGAGGCCTCTGGGACATGAAGTTGGCCACTTATCTCTATTAATGTTGAGGTTAAGAATTAGTGGATCTAGTACATCTTTACCTCACTTTCATTTATTTAAATAATATGAAGTTTGTAACATAATTTCTGACCATAGAGTGGATTAATGTGTAGAGTTAATCATGTGAGAAGAACAATATTCATTACCAAAACCGGTATCTGTATACTGACAGTTGGAAGAACCTCTTGTATATGTCTGTACTGTTATACTTGCTTTTATTTTTAACATGTGGTGTTCCTTATATTAAATTTTTCAGTAATTATTGATTTAACTTGAATAGGGTTTAGCTTATATTAATGCATTGCTGGTCGATAGTTGTCATGTCAGTGAATTGTGTTAAAACACAATTGTTATATGGTTCTTTGGTGGGACTTGCAGTGATGTTATTATAGATAAGTTCATTCAGTAATTTGAAATGTGTCTGACTTGAGAAATGAAGCACTGGGCAAGTTATTTATTGTGTTAACTTTGCTACCTGTGACAAATCTTACCACCACTTTTTTCCTTCTACCCCCTCCCCTCCCCCTTCCCACCACCAGATTCAGCTGTTTTGATGATAATACATGTGCTGCCATCCTGAATTTATCCTTAGAACCCTCAGAGTTGTTCATTTTCCTGTCAAATAAAAACATGTCTGGGTTTCTTATGTAGTTTTTGTGATTATATACAATATTTTCATTGTTAAATGATTTGGTACCATTCATTTATACTTCTCATGTTTTTCTTGAATAATTTAGTTACATTAGAAGAAAATGTATTTAATATATTGATTTGTTATTGATTTATGTACTACCAATAAGTGAATTATGTAACATCTTGAACCTAGCAAAAGTCTTTCTGCTTGCATGTATGAAATGTGGTCATAGCCTTGAGCGGTGTTGTCAGAACAAATGGTTGTGACATAGATCAGTGGTCGTATCGTTTGTTTTACTTGCTAACTTTCACAATGTTCAGAATTTACATACAGTGTTCAAGGACATTCATAATGTTTCCTGTTTATGTATGTAACAATGTGTGTATTTGGAGGTTCAAGTCTTTATCATCCACACTGCTGTGAGAACCCCATATCGCACATTGTATATACTTAACTGCGCATTATGAAACTTCAGTGAACTCAGCACTTGCCTGGCATTGTCAAAGGAAGTAGTTCTTCTGCTATACAAAACACAAATAACCTGAAACCTCTCATTTATAAGAACACAGTACATTTCCTTTGCCTGTTTTGAAGTACTGAATGTGTGTTTCAACTAAGCTCAGTATTTAGCCATTTTATCTTACAGCTCCTATACCATGTTACTACCAAACTTTTGACTTGTGTGTAGTCACATTTCCACCAAAACTTTAATGTGAGATGGTAGTGATAAATATCTCTGGGTTTTTTAATTATGCTATTAAAACAGTATATGGACAAGCAGTGCTGGAGTTATAGCATTGTTCACAGTAGTTAGTTTAGTTTGCATATTTTACAAATCTGAAACATTGAACATCACTTTTTCTTCATTATGAGCTGGACGGTTTGTGCACAAATAAATAAACATACTAGAATCATGACAAAATTGTCTTGTAAGTGTGAAGTTGCATAGTTTTGAAATAACCTGGTATGTTAATGAAGGGTTCTTTTTGATGAAAATAAAATGTTGTAGTGTAAAGTGAATTTGCAGTTATTGCAATAAAATGAGACCAAAGTAGTCTTAGATTGAGCACCTACTTCATTTAGATACAGCAGAATACTTAGTGTGTTTTTAATATCATTAAAGTGTTATAGTTTAGAGGCACTTCATTTTGTGAGTTGCTTATGCAGCATGTCTGTAGTCCTACAGTTTTTATAATTTCATAGAAAATTACAAAAAGAAATGTCATTCAGTGGGGTGAAATGAAACACAGCTATAATTTAAAAAATGAAATGAAATGAATATAGCCACTGTTCCATAGTTACAGCCATTCTTAACTCTGTTTTGCTTTGTGTGGTTTCGTACATTTCTGATGTAGAATGCAGTTGAAGTTAAATTGTATGTCCCCAGTGTTTGTTATGGCTGGGGCTAGAAAAATCTCAGGACACAAATAGAAACTTTTATTTCATGGACCATTGTTGCTGCAACCTTGTCACCCACTGTTTATCAACTTCTGGACAACAAAACGTATGGAGAAGGGAAGTTCAGTAAAATGTGATTACATATTTATTAACCAGTCTGTCTTAAATTAATCATGTTCGTTGGTGTGCTGGATTAATATTTTGCTTGGGTTAACAGTTGTGTTAACCAAGAACTTCCAGATGCAGATTTTTCTACTTCTGGCATAATTGATTATTTTGCTTAGTACGTTTAATTTCAATGTGTTACCGTGAGGTTTTTCCAGCTCTTATATGCAATAATAGAATATGCATGGTGCATGATTAATGCACACAAAAAATGACCAAAAAATGTGACAAAGTAAAATGGTGCAGTATGTACAGATATTGATTGTGAGCAAGTTTATTGCTTCTTTGGATTGCAACTGCATTTCACAATCTTGTAAATGCTGTTCTTTTTCACATTTTGTAATTCATTCCAGCATTTAATTAGACGTTGTGTGAAATTCAGTACTGCTGGGTTGCTTTGTACCAGCTCACATTTTATCACATTACTGTAGAAGTAAATTGAATTGGAATCCATAGACTCTAGTTTTTTTTTCTTGCCCTACCCTCCACTCCACTCAGAATGTTGTTCAGGTTTGAGTGACCTAACAAATTTATGGTTTCTGGGTGAATGTTTTGTCATTACGCAACTGGCTGATTACTTCCTAAACTGAGTAGTCTTGCTGTTATGTTTCAGTATCCGATCTGTATAATCTGTAGCACACTAATGAAAGGTATTGACTTGCAGTTCGTACAATGGCGGCTTTCTGATAACCATTCTACTAGCAGAAGTAAGTAAGGGAAAGTGGGCATCATAAATCAAGGATTGGGGTTGTGTTGAAATCACTACTGCCAGGTATGTAATAGACCTTTTTGGCAATCTGAGGAAAGAGACAGGCTAGTCCAACTGGTTTCGTACGCTGGGATAATATCCCCAAATAGATGAATGTTTTCTTTCACATCCTTTCCACTTCTTTTTCGGTTTCTAACCATAATACGGCCAAACAGTCTCATAACGGAAAGGTGTGCGTAACTTCCAATCCACCGTGCCGTGCGTGCGCCTCGGCGTTTATATGAAGGACGTTTAACGATGGATGTGGCAACGGAATTATGTAATCTGTGACTAGTAGTGTAATCAGTGGTTGTGGATGTGACGTTATTGAACGGGAAGTGGTGGGGTAAATGACAATCGATGATTCAAAACGACAGAGTAAACATTTGTTTTGCGGTCATCGTTGGTTGTATATGGACATGACGTGGTTGAAGTGTAAACATTAGTATTTGAGTCTGAATGTTAACTTGTAGGTTGTCGGGGATAGAACATTTGATCCGATAATTCGTCGGACACTAAGTGCTTGGAAATCCAAAATGAGTTCGAAGGATGGTCTCTTCAGCTACCAGACACTTGTACATGCCGTTGCGGGGGCAGCTGTAAGTGTACACCTTACACGTTATAAATAGATTTACTGTATTGAAGGTTATATTACTAGTTACACCACCTTGCATATGAGAGGCCTTTTTGCTATAAGGAAAGTGATGAAGTTTTTTTATTTTGATTTCGTTGTGAATTCTTAAAATTAATTTTTAGACTGGCCATGATGAGAGGCAGATTTTGGGTTCCGCGTGTATGAATCGAATTGGTTTCATAATGATTGCCTAGATGAAACGGACTGTGACGGAATTCACGTCAGCGATTCCTCTGTTTATGATCTTTAAAAAGTATTACTTCTTGTGGAACTTGCTGAAAAATTGAGACTATTATGACGTCCGAGAATATGGCAGTACTTATGTCATAATGATAGGTTACAAGTGTATATATTTCACGTCAGACACAACAATAATAAAATACGCAACTGTAAGTGCTAATACATTAAAAGTTCGTGGCTACATGTTTCGGCCGCATTGCAGCCATCTTCAGGCCAACTTACGTAGATCAAGTGCCCTAAATGTGCGTACAAAAAAAATAATGATAGGTTTCAGCATCCTCAAATGGAGTTCTTGTTTGTATTGTTTTGGGCAATTTTAAATCCCTTACTAGTGTCTCCCATCATTTAGCTTTGTGGTGCAAGACCCAAACTGTAATATGCATTTATCCATAATTTCATGTTGCAGGGTAGTGTTGTTGCAATGACAGCATTCTTTCCACTGGACACTGTTCGGTCACGATTGCAATGTACGTATTAAAGCATGGTGATGAGGCATGAATGTGTATTTCTCAAAATTATGTTACTATTTGGTATAAGTACAACACAATAGTCTGTTTTGTACTGAAACTATATCCAGAAAAACTTTATGAACCATACTAAAACTACAGAAGCGAGCCAGATGTGGAGTAGACAGAATTTGAGGCTTCCTGCTGTCTGCCTAATTTTGTTGGTGTTATTACCAGTAAGTAAAACATAGTTTCAGTGATAGGTTGTGAAGGTTTTACCAGTTTGAAAATATTTATATTATGTTGTGTGTTTGGAGTTGGAGCATCCGTGAACTTTCGAGTGACAGGAACAAGCAGGCCATGTTTGCCAGACATTGTGTTTATATGTCCTGATAAGGTAATTAGTGGTGGAAGTGTGTCACCAGTATGTTCGCTGCTGTGACATTAGTTATTTTAGGTTCAGTCATTGCCTTGAGCAGGCCATTTAAACATGTGTTTCTACAAGAAGTTATGTTTCCTCTTCTTGTGACGTAACAACTCCATAATCTTGACCAGTAACCCAGTCAGAGTTGTTCAGTAACTTTAAATAAAACTTAAATTTAGCTGCAGGTTTGCATGGTTATTATATTATAAAATTCACATTATTGCATATTCTTTGTTATTTAATTTGTTTCAGTGGAAGAAAACCGAGAAGCAAAGAACACATTTAATATGCTTGTTGACCTGGCAAGAGAAGAGGGATTGTAAGTGTTTCGGATTTAAGACTTTGTGTTTGGATGCATTAGGTTAGTAAATAGTTGCTAATTTCATGTAATATTTCTAAACCCACCTCCTTCTTGTTTACTCATTCTGATTCGAAAATTAACCCCTGATTAGAGCATGGACAATAAGGAAATATGTACTGGCATATATTTCAGACATTTAGCAACAGGTGGCAGAAAATTATCATGTCTAAAGAAAGGTAACTTAGGAGCAGGTGCTGTGTATGTAACATATTACAAAGTAGAGAGTTGTCTGTACTGTACCATGTGGTGCAACTGAGCATTAGAGGTATAATGTGTCAATCCAGCGTAATTAACTTGTTTCCAAAACAGTTCTTATAAATTAAACTGAAACCACACAAATAAGTGAGCCAGAAGTGGATGTTGGATGATATGGAGGTGCTCATATGTTTGAGTGACTGAACCATGATATTGCTTGCTTGCTTACTTACTTACCTACCTACCCACTTACCTACTCCATGGAGCAGAGTCCTTCTTAAGAAGCTAACCGGTTCTCAGCTAGTCAAGAAATTCTCCACATTTTATGGAACCCAAAGGTTCATTACCACATTCACAAGTGCCCACCACCTTTCACTATCCTGAGCCAGCTTGATCCAGTCCATACCCCACATCCCACTTCATCAAGATCCATATTAATATTCTTCTCCCATCTATGCCTGAGTCTCCCAAGTGGTCTCTTTCCCTCAGGTTTCCCCACCAAAACCCTGTGTACGCCTCTCCTCTCCCCCATACATGCTACATTCCCCCCTCCCCGCCCATCTCATTCTTCTCGATTTTATCACCCAAACAATATTGGGTGAGGAGTACAGATCATTAAGCTCCTCATTATGTAGTTTTCTCCACTCCCTTGTTACCTCATCCCTCTTAGGCCCAAATATTCTTCTCAATGCCCTATTCTCAAACACTTTCAGCCTATTAAACTTCATGGTTACACCGTGCATCAAACAATGTTGAAATCTTTTATTACCAACTGATGCACATAATGTTAAAAAACACAGAGTTATTAAAACATT
>JGI20166J26741_11787029_pt1 | contig 10259 bp, 4 predicted proteins | sample TergutCu122P5_FD_26741 | JGI IMG/M metagenome (IMG submission 26741) | reverse complement strand
CAGTCCGTCGCAGAGACCTCTACCTGACAACACACAACACTCACAACACAAACATCCATGCCCTGGGTGGGATTCGAACCCGCGATCTCAGCAGGCGAGCTGCCGTAGACCTACGCCTTAGAACGCGCGGCCACTGGGACCGGCTTACCAGTTACTGTGATATATAATAAATAGACTTACTGTCGTTCTAGGTCACAGAGAGCTTCTGGTCCTACAAATACAAAGAGGCACCGTTTCTAACTTACATACAGTAACTGACACTGACATACAGATAGGCACTTTTTCTAACTTGAATGCAGCCTTTGGTTCTAACTTACAGCCGAGCCCTAGTTCTGAAACAGGCACTGGTCCTAACTTACGAGTAGACCGTGTTTCTAAATTAGGGACAGGGGATGTTTCTTTTTCAGGGCTAGAAACTGATGTTAATTTAGAGACACTCTCTGGTTGTTACTTGCAGAGAGGCACTGGTCCTAACACAGAGGGAGGCAGTGCTTTTACCTCGCAAAGAGACACTGGTTCTAACTGACAAGCAGACTTACTTCTATTGATTCTAGTCCTCTATCCATGGCTCTTCTCTGGATATATTTCAATTGTCCGGCCATGTCCAAAAGCAAAAATGCAGTTATATTTCTTTACCATCTTACCGATTCAACTATATTATTGTCCTTTACATTGGTGTCAATATGCATAAGGTAAAACCGTTCAACATAAAAAGTTACTATTTTTTTAATCAAAGAATGAATGATTGAAGAAAGAAAATGGAAGAAATAACAAAGAAAGGAGAGCAATAAACGAAGGAAGGATAAATTTTCAAACAAGTAGAGAAGTGTCGATAAAAGAGGGTAAAACATGCTTCTTTGTCGGTATTTACTAATTAGGAACAGGAGTATAAGATGGCAGCATTTGCTAGTATAGTTCTTTTGGCAATAGAGTTTCCATATTCACCCAAAAACTATCTTCAGATAGTGAAGCCATTTTTATATAGGCCTGTTATTGCTGTGTCGCTTTTGGTATATTGACATAAATGCAGCTGTTTTTACGGAAGTTGTCAGTTTCATTCTTAACAACTTCCTTTTGAAAGTTCAACTAACTGCATATTAGTTTGAAGAATAAAAAATAAGTCTAATTAAAAGACAAGGATTAAAGAAGACTAACGAGAGAATAAGAATAAAAGAAAGGCGTGAATGATAGTGCTAATATTCGTATTATCTGCCCGGCCGCAATACCAATATATTACATTTAGTAATGATCTTCTAGTCTGTCTTCAGACACTTAGAAAATTATTTCTCTGTCAAAAATGTATTTATTTTCAAATGATTGCAGCGGTTGTTGTTTAACACACATTATTGATTCTCCAAAATGTTTAGTCTAATAATAATTGTCAACCTAAACGAGAACTTTGACACAAATAAACATTTTGATACTGAAGCATAACTTCGTCAGTTGTATTCGGTAAATGTTATAAGTGTATATGGTAACAAATAATGTCAATTATTTGGAAATAAAGGTATTTTTACATTAGCCGATATAGAAATTTGTTTTGCTTCCTGCACAAAAAAACCCGTGGATCTGAGGCCTTCTGTACACGTCAATAGCCACAGAGCTACTCTAAAAAATCACTGTATTTTATCCCGTCCGAAAGGCAATTGCTGTGTTTGAAGAAGCCTGCCATTGGAACCTATTCTGAGCCAGGTTATTCCATCCTATTCTCCCTAAATGTTTCAAAGAACTTAACTTAGTATTTTCCTGGTATTTATGACTAGTCCTCATTGATGTTCACCAATAAAAATTTAGGAATTTTCGTCTTCTTCCTGAATGGTGCAGTCCAATTCAATCCCACCCTTAATTTGGGCACCCTAATAATATTCGTTGATGTTTGCAAATAATGTAGCTCCTAAACCGTCCTTTTTTATCATCATTTTTTCACATCCCACTCTTTACGCACAGTAGCCACCTGTAATTGACTGGTTGTAATGTAACATAGAGAGTCATGATTCCTTTTCTTAATCTGCAAAGTGCAAAAAATTTCCTTCAAGAAGCTGCCTTTCAGAACCATTCAGCCACCTTATTCACCAAGGGTCGTGGCCAACCGACCAATCACATCCATCCACAGCCGAGGTTAAGAATGCGCGGAACTACGTATTCACTGTCCCACACGTCTTCCCTGAGTGGCACGTAATCAAACAAAGGGGCGCCCTTAATTTATAAGCCCATATATCGGTCTGCAGACTGGATTATTTCGCTCAATTGACAGTTCATCGTCTAAGCACAGTTGTATCTTCTGTGCCTGCCTCAAAACATTTTTACCGAGAAACACAGCTCTCATGCTACCCACCTGCTGTATCTGATGATTAAGACGCGAGGAGCTTAAGTTAGGAATGTGCACGTATTTAACCAAAAGGACAATTTTGTAGGCGGTAAACCTATCTTGTGTCAAACAGCACCTTGGATGGAAAAAGATTCGGGGTGGCCTGTGTAAAGTTTTCCGGTTTACATATTCCCCAGTCTAGCATGACGACCCGGTGCTGTATTCATTTCCCCATTCCTACCCGAATATTTTTCCAAACATTCTTTTGAACTCCTATGAACTGGACCATAATTAACAAAATAAAGGGAAACTTGGATTCTTACAAACACATGGGAATTATAAAAGGAAAGCAGTTCAAATATTTTCGCATGCGGAGATAGATCGTGGGGGGGAATTAAAGGCGAAAAGAATTACTGGAATTACAATCCTGTCGAAATAGCAAACTGAGGGAGAAAATTTCTTATACAATTCTCGGTATCTGTCTTTCTGAACAACTCCCTGTAGCACTCTTCGACAATAGACTCATGTAGATTATCCATGTACATGAAAGCTATTGCTTCCTGGACTGCCGGCATATATGTTTGATGCTAGACAAGAATATTGTTAGATGTTTGTAGAAATACACACCATTGCGAGATATCAATGTTCCCATTCTGCTCCGTTGTCGAAAATATTCTGTCTATGTAGGGGCGCCTCTTGTTCTGTTAAACTGCCTTTCGATAAATTTTCCATTCCTTTGTGTGCAAAGTCAGTGAAATCGTGTTCCCAGTCTGTTGTTTAAGGATTATAGTGTAAAAGAGGGGATAAATGGAATGGTCATCTGTGAAAACTGTATCTAAATGTGGGAAGTGTCAAACTTTCCGGTAACATTCGTGCTAGAAATAATACTAATAATAAAGCAAGCGTGATTACCAAAATTCTTATTATAATTTTGATGGGTTTATGTCTAGCTTTAAGTTTTTATCGAATATTGTTTCAACAATAATGCTGTTTATTTCCTGCAGCAATTATTAGGCTGCGCTGTAACAGTTCACTCAGTCACAGCCAAAATTGTATCATAAATTATCTATGTGAATTATCTTTTAACAGTAATTACAGTAACAATGAAACTGGTTGCCATTTCATGTGCTACGCCTCTCTGCAAAATCCTAACAAGTTGCTTATGACAGTATCGTGGGAGCATTAACCAGCATGCCGGGTTATTTTCTGGAGAAGGCGAATTAAACTGTAAATTACAATTGTTCTATCACGTGAAACTAAGGAAAAGCAAAGCATCTTAACTGCTGTACATACCATGTCTTTTACCTGATTGTAGCGCGTCTGGACAGTTCGCACTGCCAGCAACACACAGATTTGTAGTGACTTCCCTAATTACGAACTGTCTTTAATTACGTACTCCTAGTTTTATTTTTAAAACAGCTCCCCCGTGCTCGGACCAGGCGATGTGATGAAGCAGTGGAAAGCACCCTCGTGTGCCTACACTATGGCACTCAACGAAATCTTATTCAAGGACCACAATCTGATAATTATTGTCTCACGGTTACTTAGGTGAAAAATTTGGAGATAGAAATTAATTTAAATAATAATTAAGAATTCTATTCTAACCTTACAGAAAACACAGACCGTCTCAGTTTAAAGGACAGACCCAATAAAACTGTTGAAGAAAATAATCGGTCTTTTGTGAGAATCATAAGAAACACAAAAACACAGTGTGGGCAAAATGCAGAGCTGTCAATGTTAAAGCAGATTGATTGTGTAAAATCTGCTCTTCTTTAGAGTGTTAAAATAGCACATTATTTGAAAAATTTGGGGTTTCAACGGCGGAGAAGATTATATAGTTGTCTTTTGGGCTCTATGCCTTCTTCTTCTTCTTCTGCTTCTTCTTCTTCAGAGTTGATATCAGCCCTGAAGATGGAGACAGTTTTTTCGAAACATTGCTACCTACCAAACAACCAACACTATGCCATAACTTACAAGAACACACAGTAGGAACACCCAGTTACTTCCAAAGAATACCACCAGTTTAGAACTTACTGCATGTCTTTCTGTCCCTATACGATCATCAAGGAACACGATGTATCAGTTTTGCTTTCTGATTGTCCCTGAGTCAAATCTGACTACTGGCTACGCACAAACTTTCTTTTAATTTTCAATATTTATTCCTTAAACATTTCAGATTATTTTTCTAGGCAGACCTTCCGTGTTTATGTTCGACACTAAGTGATGGCGTGGAGTCCTTGCCGAAAAGCTCAAGATGTGCCAGTTGAGAAACCCCCTTTTTTCCTGTCAGGCCCAAATTTTCATTTCTATATTTACCGGAGCACGCTACTTGTCTCTGTCATCGTCTAAGTCAATTCAGTCTACACTTTGAAGCCTGTGTTTCATTTTTCATTCATTTTTTATTCTCCGCGCCTACGCTTTCATATTTAAAGTGGTCTATTTCCTTCAGGATTATTTTGATAAAAACTCTGAATCAGCTTCTCAACGGAAACACGTGTGTTACGTGCCCGAAACATTCGGTCACACAGATAATTGTGACAGACTATCGAAACTGCTCATTACGTGCCTGTTTTTAGCATTGCGTTACTCCCGCACTCTTACACAAAATTATGCACACGATGGATGAATTAATTACTAAAGTAGGCCTAGAAAGTATAATCCTCCTCTGCTTCATCTATCACAAGCTACGTTTTCTGTCGGCTAACTTTTCTATATGGAGAAGCTGTTCTGAAACTTTGAACCATTTAAACAAATAATTAATTAGATTATCTCGCATGGGGAAGCTGCATGAAATTATAGAAGAGTTCTCTGCCGTATTTTCCCATTGTAGACAGTTCTTCATTTACCATATATCGTACCCATTATTTAGCCTGTAATAAGCTATAATGTTACTTATTCTATAAAAATCGGTGACGGTAAAATCATACTTGCCAAAAAACTGCTGAAGTTAAAATTTGCTTGTCAACCAAGAACTTCCCACATTTTCTGTAAACCGAATGCTGACTACCATCTTCGTAGGGGAAGTGTAGCGGGTGTACTCATTTCACTGCCCACCCTTACTCTAATATTTGTTTTAGATTAACGTCAATATTATCTTCCCATATACATATACCTGGTATCTTCTTTTCAGGTTTTCTAACTTATATTAGGTTGGCTAGGCTCCATTGTTTACCCATGCGTGCTACATGCCTGGTACTATTGTTGCTAGGCTTAGTTTGCTTCACCTTCCGAATATGTGGTCTGCCAAAAGTCGCGGCAAGCAAATGAAGTCCGCAATTTGACACTGAGTTTGAGATAATGTGCTCTCTGGTCAGGGCTATCGCACGGTGATAGGCGGGTATAGAGCAAAGGTGGAATTGTCATTAACAGATGAAAAATGTAGTATTGGGGTAAAAACCAGCTAGTGTCACTTCGTTTGCCACAAATCTAATATGAAGTCACACCATATTGAACATAAATCTGAGCTGCGAGCAGCCTGCTTTTATCGGCCTGAATTTAGGCACGGTATTTAATATATGTGTTTACTCTTCTGTAAATGTGCTAATTAACAGTCAATAGTCCCTGTAGTTTTATAAAAAGCGGTGCTTCTTAAATACAAGAAACCTTGCCCTTTGTAAAATATTTTTGAAAAATGAATTATTTCTTCTAATTTAGTAAGATAGCATAGTCTGACCAAATCACTAATTCGACGCAGATATATGCCCAACAGCCATGTAGCCTGACGGGTCTTCTCCACTGCCAGTGCAAGCGAACAGCCACGAAAAATAAATGTTTTCTTCAAATTTCAGTTCAGTTTGTTTTAGAGACGCGTGTATACCTACAGTATATTTGTACATGGCGAGGCGATCTTATTATAATAGCTGACAGCAGTTTAATTGCCGAAATATTCCCTCAAATTAGGCCAGGCCACTTCCATCCAAGCGTCTGCCTTTTAATTATTAACTAATCATCTATCATTCGACGATATATAATTTCAGCTATGGTTGGTGTAATTGTAAATAAATAATACATTGGTTTTCTTTTTTTAATTTTCAGGAAATATCAATATAACCCGACTTCTAAGAAATATTGCAGCAACCCCGCGCTCATTGAACACATGATGTAGAGCAGGTAGGGCACCGTACATTCGTAGCCTCAATATTAGGCATAGCTAAGTAGTCAGATTCAAGCCCTGGCCACTTTACCTCTGGGAAAGTTTTCTATTACACATGAGATGTGAGTATATATGGGTTTTGGAGTTAGTCAAGACACTGGAGAGAAATAAAAATCCTGCCCTTTTCCGGAATCAAATCCTCGGCCTTCAAGTCTTTAGAACATTCACTACAATGAATGTTATATTTCGCCTCCAGTTATGATTATTTCGTACAACTGTAGTTTTACCTCGCATTGAACCAGGTGCTTGCAACCAATTTATTCCTTGTGTGCGCCATTAAATACTCAGCATTTCCCCACCTATAGTTCCTATGACCATCACAATCAACAGCGACTCTTTCCGTAAACAACAATTACCCACTCTTATTGTATTTGAAAGGCAGTTTGTTTCCTGTGAGGCAGGAACGAAAATTTTAAAATATATTTTAGCTTCGTATTTAAAAGCGTTCAGAATACATTCCTTTGATGTACGAGAATCTGAAGACAGGTGATAACAAATCAGACAGCTGCCTCCAGTTTCCAGTGAAAACATTAGTGAAAACATTAATTAATACTATGGTCATATTACGGAATACAAGTGTCGCTGGTCTTCAGTTGTGCCAAAAATACTGTCGTAACATCTTTAACAAAATTTTAACACCCTGGTCCTAAAATGGAATTTTTGGACCACACTAATAAAATACCCGTCATGGACACGATCATAGGACAGTTCCATCCTCAAAATCTATCAGACCTTATGATACTCCTATCATATTATTTCGTCTACAAACTATATTTTTCCAAGAATTTATTCTCCCAAGGATTTTGTATGCGTTACTTCCATTCCCTTCCTAAATGATATGTCCTAATTCCAGCTGACCTGCACGAATCACACACTTTCCCTTTATATTCCTCCATATTTTCCGCAGCACTATTATTTAGGCACTTGTAACTTGTATTCCTTCGATAAGAGACCAGGTTTCACACTCACGTAGAACAAATGACAAAATTATTCTTAATTTTGTTCAGAATTTTGACATTTCTCCTTTACCAGAATTTATTCGTCTCACAGAATCTTCAGGGCCATCACCTATATTCGGTAGTTTTGTCTCAACCAGAACACTGAAGTGATATACTGCACACCGGCACACCTACATTAGTACTCTACTGTTGATTCTGATATGTTAGCGCGTGCGTTAAGATTTGTTTTTAAAAATCTTCTCTAAGCCTTACTGCGGAAAAATCCTGTACATTGTTGTATGCTTTCTTCTGGGAATTTCCCCGACGTCTGAATTTTACATACCGACGTTTCGGAACACTCTGTTCCATCTTCATAGGTAGGTAGGTGCCTATGAAAATGGAACAGAGTGTTTCGAAACGTCGGCATACAAAATTCAGAAGCCGATGAATTACCCAGAAGAAAGCATACATCATTCAGAACAGGGCGAAAGTTTGAAACCAAAAATCCTGTACATTGTCCAAAATGTATTCAAAATCCAAACATAATCCAGGGTAATATAGAATATTAGCCCCCTAAATAAGGGTGATTTCCCTATATACCATCTACTTTAACATTCAGGAAGTCTTCTTTTTACAGACACATTCTTTATAAATGCTTCTCACATTTCATAAAATATGATCAAACATAACCGAATTCAAATCGTGACCACAAAGTAATTACGCGTTTCTTACGAGACTTAAAATTTTACCTAATAAAAAATTTCACCCATAAAATTTATTTGTGTATTTCGTATAATTTACACACAGCGATCATTTCCCTAAACAGCATTAAACTTCTGTACCTGTAATGGTAACGCAGTTTGTTTACTGTATTTACGAACATTTATTTTATGCGTTCTTCATATGAACGTTAGGTTGCAAATGATTTTCATGCACTGTTAGCATGGGATACTATAACAACATGACTGATACTTACCACTTTGTTGCGACTTGAACTCCGCGGGGCTGCTCAGTATCGTGTGGCCGGCCTGAAATCTGTCGGGCTGCGGTTCTGCTTCTCACAACTTTATAGTAGAGCGTTGGGGCGCGTCTGGGTAAGGGGCATGAGCAGCGTGATTATTGGCGCTGCCTGCGCCTACGTAACGCCCATGCGATTATCTCAAATACAGACGGCATCTTTATGTTGTTGTTACCAATTTGTCACGGTCACAGTTGTAGTCATATAAGATTTATTGCACGTGATCTGAGGACACTACTTATAGCTGATTGAACGTAATCCTATTTGAGAAGCTGATTGCTGCCAAGGTGTCAAGAGATTCGTTGCATGTTATATAACCACAAATTTTATTATCCTATTCATGAAACCTGGCCAGCAGGTTCAATCCTGAGACATGGGAATCCAATCCAAGCCCCCAAAACCAATTTCGTAACTCTGTTTTTTGTTCCATTTTGGTCTAGGCCAACGTGTGTGAAGTAGTTTCCTTCCTTAAGGTTACCCGACTGAAATTTGTAGAGATACCTCAGTCCTTACATGCCCCTAATCATATTATCTTCTTTGATTTCGTCGTCTTATAATTATTTGGCCCAGAGCCCTAATTGTACAGATTTTACTTCCTCTTGTTGGATCTAGATATTCCTCTCGGCACTCTGTTCTCCAACACACTCATTTAATTTACGTAAATAAGTGTGTAAAGTATTTTGACATTCAGAGGACCGTGCATGGTGACATATTCTTATAATAAAACCAACGAGATGCGGGATCAGGATCGATTCTGATCCCGCTAGCAAGCAGTCAACATAACCTGTATGACATATACCTATTGCTGTGTATACAGTACTAGACTCCTGATGATGGAGAGAAATACCTCTCCGAAACATGTAGATTTCTATTCCAAAAAATAAATTTGAGAAATAGTACATCTCGTTGGTTTTATTATAAGAATATGTGTAAAGTATCCTGGGCACAGGGGAATAATACAAAATTTTTAAACAGGAAAACGTGGGGGCATCCAGTGACCTACAGTAGGCTATCTATAACATTACGACGGCTCTTTAGATAGGGACATAGAACATAACAGGTTTTTGTGTATATCCATAACGTACCTCTATCCACATACGGAATTAGAACGAATTTTTTGTGCATTTTCAACCATCGAACATGAAATAATCGGCAGGCAGAAATGCTACACTTAAAGGAGAATTTAAAAAATATTTTGTAAAATGCGAGAGAACTGACGTAATAACAAATGCGGCCACTAGAAACACAACTGTTGACATTACAGTAAAATGGCCACCCAACCCGAAAAAACAGTTTTTATGCTTGAGTTCCATTCTGCTAACTGAGAAAGTTCCATAAGTGTTCTCAATGCGCGATATGAATGAAGTTTATAGTGAACGGCTAAAAAAAAATAGTATCTCTGGATTTGAGCGGACGCACGTATTTAGCACACATTCACGCCCAATGCTGTAATAAGCTCTCCTCCCGGTAGAATAAGCTTACCCCTCTTCTATATTCAGGTTTTGTGAAACACAATTTTGAAACTGGTTATATCGTTATTATACACCCTTGCAGATTTGTAAACCTAGGGGTTTGCAAAAAGTAACACAAGAGGAAAGGAATAAAGGAGAGCAAAAGTTACGCTCCTTCGGTACGGGAGTGTAGAATTTACCAATAGGATTTTAAAAAATCCTTCTATATAGCAATACCGCTAACTACATATTTTTAGTCCGTCACGTTTAGTTATTTAATGCAAATGCAGGGCAGGAAATAGGGCATACCATGTTCACAAGAAACTATTTACATCAAAATTAATATCCCGAAACGTCAAACTACAACTCTATAACACGTTAATTCGCCCAA
>JGI20166J26741_11786918_pt1 | contig 10259 bp, 15 predicted proteins | sample TergutCu122P5_FD_26741 | JGI IMG/M metagenome (IMG submission 26741) | reverse complement strand
TGCACAAAGCATGATCAGCAAGCAGAAACGGGAGGCATCTTCCCCACTTGGTATAATCGGTTACAGTAAACTGTCCCCCAGAACTGAGGAGTATGACATGGCTGAGAGTGATACAAAGCGGAAAGGCTGCGGCTGCGGCATCGGGACTTTCGGTATCGGCAGCGTCGTGGCGATGATCATCTCCTATACCGCGAACCACTCCATCCTGTGGATGCTCATCCACGGTTTCTTCGGCTGGTTCTACGTGATCCTCTACGTGATCCGCCGCGGCTTCAGATTTTGATGTGACAAAGGGGCCTGACCCCTTTGTCACAGGCCCGTTTCTTACGAGGTGCAGATCGTTTCGGCTAAGACATGAAGAGCGACCCGTGTCGGGCTTTAGCCCTTAAGGGTCGCTCTGAGCGGCTTAGCTGGAAGGAGATGCTCCTCGTTAATCTAAAAGCGACATGACCACCATAGGCGCCGCGTCGCCCTTGCGGGGGCCCAGCTTGCTGATGCGGGTGTAGCCGCCGGGGCGACCCTCGAAGCGCTCTTTCTCCTCGAAGATCTTCGCGACGAGCTCCTGGTCGCCGACCTTCGCGATCGCCAGGCGACGCGCATGCACGTCGCCGCGCTTGGCCCAACCGATCACCTTGTCCACATCGCCGCGGATCTCCTTGGCGCGCGTCTCGGTCGTCTTGATACTCTCATGCTTAAGGATGGCCGCGACCAGGCTTTTACGCATCGCCGCGCTGTGCGAGGCGTCAGTACCCAGCTTGCGGCCTTTCACTCCGTGTCTCATCGCGATCCTCCTAGGACTTCAGGTTCAGGCCCATGTCGATGAGTTTGTCCTTGACTTCCTCGATCGATTTGGCGCCGAAGTTGCGGACGTTCAGCAGGTCGTTCTCGGTGCACTCACACAGCTGGCCGATGGTGTTGACCCCCTGGCGCTTCAGGCAGTTGTAGGCACGGACCGAGAGATTGAGCTGCTCGATCGGCGTGTCCAGCTGGCCGAACTCGCCTTCGCTGTACTCGGAGAAGATCGACTCCTCCTCGATGGGCGTGATGGTCTGCTCGACGAAGAGCTGCATATGCTCGTCGATGACGCGACCGGCGCGCGCGATGACGTCGTCGGGCGCCATGGCGCCGTTCGTCTCGACCTCCAGGATCAGCTTCTCGTAGTCAGTGCGCTGACCGACACGCGTGTTCTCAACCGTCAGGGCACAGCGGCTCACCGGCGAGAACAGGCTGTCGACCGGGATCACGCCGATGACATCGCCGGGCTTCTTGTTGCGCTCCGCCGACACATAGCCGCGACCGGTACCCAGATGCAGGTAGATGTTGAGGCTCGTGTTCTTGTTGAGCGTCGCGATCACATGGTCGGGGTTGACCAGCTCGAACTCGCTCGGCACGCTCAGATCGGCGCCGGTGACGGTGCGCGGCCCGGTCACGGAGAGCAGCGCCTCTGCAGTGCCCTCGCCGATACCCGTCTCGCGGAACACCAGTCCCTTGATGTTGAGCACGATGTCGGTGACGTCCTCATGGACGCCCTCGATAGTCGAGAACTCATGCTGCACGCCGTCGATGCGGATGCTGGTGACCGCAGCTCCTTCCAGCGAGGAGAGGAGCACGCGGCGCATGCAGTTGCCCAGGGTGTAGCCGAATCCCCGATCAAGAGGTTCGACGATATAGCGTGAAGTATATCCGTCCAGCTCCTGAACGGTCACGCTTGGCTTCATAAAGTCACTCATTGATACCGTTCCTTCCTTACTTCGAGTAGAGCTCGACGATCAAACGCTCGTGGACCGTGATGTCGATCTGTTCGCGCTTCGGCATCGAAAGCACCGAACCCTGCAGTTTCTCGATATCGACTTCCAGCCATCCGGGGACGGTCGAGCGCTCGTTGCTGACGATCGCCGCCTTGATGACCAGCAGGTCCTTGGCCTTAGGCGCGACACCCACCAGGTCTCCTTCGCTCACGCGGAAGGACGGGATGTCGACACGCTGGCCGTTGACCGTGATGTGTCCGTGGCGCACGATCTGGCGCGCCTCGGCCCGCGATTTCGCGAAGCCCAGACGGTAGACGACGTTGTCCAGACGGGTCTCGAGCAGGATCAGCAGATTCTCGCCCGTGATCCCGGGCTGACGGCTGGCGAGCTCGTAGTAGCCGTGGAACTGCTTCTCGAGCATGCCGTACATACGCTTCGTCTTCTGCTTCTCGCGCATCTGGAGTCGGTACTCGGACTCACGCGGACGCTTCTTGCCGGCCTGTCCCGGCGGATAGGGGTGTTTCTCCATGGCGCACTTGTCGCTGAAACAGCGGTCGCCCTTCAGGAAGAGCTTCTCTCCCTCGCGGCGACAAAGGCGACAAGTGGCTCCTCTGTATCGTGCCATAGTGTGTGTTCTCCTCTTATCAGCGCGCGTCTAGACGCGGCGACGCTTGCTCGGACGACAACCGTTGTGCGGGACGGGCGTCACGTCCTGGATGGACGCGATCTCAAGACCGGCAGCCTGCAGGCTGCGGATGGCGGTCTCGCGACCTGAACCCGGTCCCTTGGCGAAGACGGCGACTTTACGCATGCCGTGCTCCTGGGCGACCTTGGCGACGGCCTCGGCCGCCAGCTGGGCGGCGAAGGGAGTCGACTTACGTGAGCCCTTGAAACCAGAGGTACCGGCGCTCTGCCAGGCGATGACGTTGCCAGCCGGATCGGTGATCGTCACGATCGTGTTGTTGAAGGTGGATTTGACGTGCGCCTGACCGACCGCGATGTTCTTACGTTCGCTCTTCTTCAGGCGGCTGCGGGTGTTCTTCTTGGGGGCCATCGTTACGCCTCCCTCTTCCGCGCGCCGATCTGACGGCGCGGTCCTTTGCGGGTGCGGGCGTTGGTATGGGTCCGCTGGCCCCGCACGGGCAGGCCGCGACGATGGCGCAGGCCGCGATAGCAGCCGATCTCCATCAGGCGCTTGATATCCTGTGAGGTCTCACGCCGCAGGTCACCTTCGACCTGAAGGTTCTTGTCGATGTAGTCGCGGATGGTCGAGACGTCCTCGTCACTGAGGTCCGCGACGCGGGTGCTCGGGTCGATGCCGGTGGCAGCCAGGATCTTCTGGCTGGTGGTAAGCCCGATGCCGTAGATGTAGGTCAAACCGACTTCGACGCGCTTTTCGCGCGGCAAGTCGATACCGAAGATACGAGCCACAGATGCTCCTTTACTCTAGCCCTGACGCTGCTTGTGACGCGGGTTGTCACAGATGACATACACGCGCCCGTGGCGTCGGATGATCTTGCACTTATCGCACATCTTCTTCACTGAAGGACGGACCTTCATGATGGGTCTCCTTTGTTCCTTTTCGCTCTATCTACAACGCCCAGCCGCAGGCGATACTTTTCTACTTGTAACGGTAGGTGATACGCCCCCGTGTCAGATCATAAGGTGAAAGCTCGACTTTCACACGATCGCCCGGAAGGATGCGGATATAATGCATACGCATCTTGCCAGAGATATGGGCAAGGATCTGATGCCCGGGACCGTTCTCGTTATCGAGCTCGACCTTGAACATCGCATTGGGGAGCGGCTCGATGACCGTTCCCTCCAGCTCGATGGCTGCTTCCTTCTCCGACAAAACCTGGTACGCCTTCCTGTCACATTCCGAGAAAACACGCGGTTTATTATCGTATCATGCAGGCGACTGACCTGCAAGCGGCGAGGCGAGGGGGTTCGGACTGTAAGTGGGTGGCAAGGGGGTCGGTCGACCCGTCGCCCGAGCCCCCTTGCCGACAGAGCTGTCAGTGGGTGGCGAGGGGGTCAGTCGACCCGTCGCCTGAGCCCCCTCGCCGACATACCTGCAAGTGGGAGGCGAGGGGGTCGCTCGCGTACGCGAACGACCCCCTCGCCAACAGAGCTGTCAGTCGTCTCAGTGATGCGGCCAGGGGCCGGGGGTCGTCGGTGTGCTCGTCGGCGGGATCGAGGGAGGCGGTGGAGTCACAGGATGCGTTGGGTGCGCCGGAGAGTGAGGGAGCGGGAGCGGCGGTGGCGCAGAGGAGCTGGGCAGTTGGACCTGGTATGCTGTGGAGGCAGCGGCGCTGCTGTTCTGTGCGGCTCGCTGTCTGGCCGCAGCCTCGGCCGCAGCACGAGCGGCCGCTGCCGCCTCGGCGGCCTTCTTCGCGGCCTCCGCCTCGCTTTGCTGCGCCGCCGCCGAGGCGCTCTGCTGATTCTGCGTCTGCGTTGCAGCCACCGGCGCAGGCGGCGACGGACGGCTGAGCATCACGGCGCCTGCCGCGACCCCGGCGACCACCGCCACGCTCGCGACGCCGACGACTGCTGCCTGAACCGGGTTCGAACTGGCGCTGCGCAGGAGCTTCGGGATCAACTTGAGGGCTGCGCCCGGCAGCGACGCCGCACGCGCGGTGGTCGCCGCCACCTGGGAGGCGCTCAGAACACTGCCCGCGATCACCGGAGCCGACCGGGCAAGAAGACCGACCTCACGGGCGACCCCGCTCCAGATCTCTGCCGAGACCGTCAGAAGCGAGTGATGCTCCGGGATCAGCCGCGCGATGCTTGTGGCCAACTTCCCGAAGCCCGCAGAGGACCCGAAGTCAGCCAGCTGGCGAGACAGGAAGGGCAGGAGTATGAGCGCGTCCATGCGCCCCAGCGCGGTGTTCAGGTCCAGGCTTCGCAGGCCGACCGCGGCCTTCTCCCCTTCCTTCTCGAGCAGCGCCATCAGATGACGACGGGCCTTGAAGAGCCGGGAGCGGGCCGCTGAATAGGAGATCGCGAGTACAGCGGCGATATCGTCGACGGAAAGTCCTTCGACGTAGTACAGCAGGATGACTTCCTTCTGCTTCTGTGACAGCGCCTGGATGGCGGCCCAGACCGCCTCGTCCGACTCATGGGCCTCAAGGGCCTCGTCCGGCCGGTAGCTCTCTGATCCGCCGATCATATCGGCAAGAAGGTCATGGCCGAGTTCTGTGTCGATGTCATGGGCGTGCTTGCGGGCCTGCATCATGCCCTTGCAGGCGCTGGCGATGACCGCCTCAAGCCAGGGTTGGAACTGGTCGAGGTCATGGAGCTCCTCGATATGCTTGTAAAGATGCACGAAGCAGACCTGCGCGACCTTCTGCGCCTCGCCGCGGTCGTTGAGCAGGACCAGGGCACGATAGTACACAAGCGGAAGCAGCTCGGCATAGAGCTGCTCGAAGTTCTCTTCCTTGTCCAAGCGCGTTGCTGCGACCAGGTCCCTCAGCCGTTTATCGCTCTTCTGATCATCCACTTCGTCGTACCTTGTCCGTTCCGCCAGTCGAAAAGCTTCTCGCCCACTCTCTATTATAATGGCAAAAAGCGGAAGGTGGGAAAGATGTTACTCATCTCTTGGAATGTCAACGGTATCAGAGCCTCGCTGAAGAAGGGCTTCCTCGACTTCTTCACCCGCCTCGACGCCGATGCGTTCTGCCTTAACGAGACCAAGGTCCAGGCCGGGCAGGTCGAACTTGAGCTGCCGGGCTACCGGCAGTACTGGAGCTACGCCGAGAAAAAGGGCTACTCGGGTACCGCGGTGTTCAGCAAGACCGAGCCGATCTCTGTACGCGAGGGGATCGGCGTGGCAGAGCTTGACCGCGAGGGACGCGTCACGGCCGTCGAGTACCCGGACTTCTGGCTCATCAGCGTCTACACCCCCAACGCGCAGGACGGTCTTGCGCGCATCGATCATCGCATGGCCTGGGAGGACGCCTTCCGGAAGTTCTGCCGGGGTCTTGACCGGAAGAAGCCGGTCATCATCTGCGGCGACATGAACGTGGCGCACGAAGAGATCGACCTGGCGCGTCCCAAGCCGAACCGCGGCAACGCCGGTTTCTCTGATGAGGAGCGCGGCAAGATGACCGAGCTGCTCTCGGCCGGCTTCATCGACACCTATCGCCACCTCTACCCGGATACGACCGAGGCCTACACCTGGTGGTCCTTTCGCGCGAACGCCCGCGCGCGCAACGTGGGCTGGCGCATCGACTACTTCCTGGCAAGCAAGCGCCTGGAAAGTCGGATCGCCGACGCGCTCATCTACCCGGAGGTCGAGGGCTCGGATCACTGCCCGATCGGCCTGCTGCTGAAAGACTGACGGCTCAGCGGGCAAACAGGTATATAATGGACTCTGTTAAGGCCTATGGGCGAGTGCGCCCATGAAGAAAGGATTTCTTATGTACCCTGATGAGACTGGCAACAGCCCGGTCGAGAATCACGACGCGACAGCGCCTGCGCCGGACAGTGTCCCGACGCCTCCGCCCGCGCCTGCAGCCCCGCCTGCGCCGGAAGTTTCTGTCCCACCCGCGCCTGAGGCCCCGCCTGCGCCGCAGTATGCGCCTCCGGCGCCTGAAGCGCCCGTGGCGCCACCGGCCGCCCCTCAGTATGTTTCGCCGCCTGCCGCGTCCGCCGCGCCTGCGGCGCCCGCAGCTGCTCCGGCTCCGCAGTATGCGCCCGCAGCTCCTGCGGCTCCTGAAGATGAGGAAGTCAAAAAGCAGGCGACCACCGCGATGGTGTTCGGCATCATCGGCATGGTGCTTTTCTGGTCCGGGATCGGTGGCGTCGTGTTCGGGATCATAGGACTCATCAAAGGAGTCGGCACCCTGAAGAAGGCCGAGAAGTTCAGTCAGGCATGGGGGTTCTCGATCGCAGCTATCGCCCTGAGCGCGGGCGCCCTCGTACTCGGAGTGATCTACCTGTTCGTCTGGCTCTTTGCAGCGCTGGCGGGCATAACAGCCGCGAACTTGAACTACTGATCCCTGACAGCATGTACCGCGATCTAAGTAAAGGGTTCTCGTATGCAGCCAGATGAGTTCAGTCAACATCCAGAGGCGTCACCACCGGTGACGCCTCTGCCCGTAGCTTCGCCGCTACCTACGGCGCAACCAGCACCGGTAGCTCCTCCGCCTGCGCCGTATCCTCCGCAGTATATGCCGCCGCCGCAGTATCCGCCGGCGCCGCCCGCTTCGCAGTATCCGCCAGCAGCGCCTCCGCAGTATCCGCCGCAATACCAGCCGGCGCCCACGTATCCGCCGCAATACCCACCGGCGCCCACGTATCCGCCGCAGTATCCGCCGATGGCGCCGCCGTACCCTCCTGCAACTGCGCCGCAGAGCAAAGGGCACGGAGCGTCTGTCACCTCGCTGGTGTTCGGTATCATCGGCATGGTGTTCTTCTGGTCCGGGATCATGGGAGTCATCGGTGGTCTCGTCGGACTCATCGTGGGGATCGTGGGCGTTAAGAGCTCCACCAAGTACAGCCCTTCGCAGGGGATGGCGATCGCCGGTATCGTTCTGGGTTCAGTCGCCCTCTTCCTCGGAGTGATCTATCTCATCGTCTGGATAGCCACGCTGAGCGCGGGATCTGGCACGCCGAGCTATTATTACTAAGTGGGCGCCTCAGGATAAGCACGTCTCAGACGTGCGCCGGCCAGCGCTCGGATTCGGATTCGCAGGTCAGTATCATCGGCCCGTCGGCTGTCACCGCGATCGTGTGCTCGATCTGAGCCGCTCGGCTGCCATCGGCGGTGACCACGCACCAGCCATCCTCGCGCACCTTGACGCGCTCCCCACCGAGCATGAACATGGGCTCGATCGCGAAGACCATACCCGGCTCCAGCAGCGCTCCGGTCCCCGGTGTGCCGTAGTTGGGAACATTGGGCTCCTCGTGCATCTCGCGACCGACGCCGTGTCCCGTGTACTCGCGCACGATGCCGAGACCCGCAGCCTCAGCCACTGCCCCGACCGCCGCCGACACATCGCCGAAGTGGTTGCCCGGCACCGCCGCAGCGATCCCGGCATACAGCGCCTTCCGCGTCACGTCGATCAGGCGCTGTCCCTCGGCGTCCAGCTCCCCGATACCCACCGAGTTCGCGTTGTCCCCCACCCATCCCGCCAGCGTCGCGCCGACGTCGATGGTCAGCAGGTCGCCGGCGTAGAGCTTCAGGCGCGGCGAGGGGATGCCATGGACGATCTCCTCGTTGATACTTGCGCAGATACTGCCCTTGAATCCACCATAGCCCAGAAAGGTCGGGATGGCGCCCTCCTCGCGGATGGTGGTGTCGGCCAGCTCATCGAGCTCTTTGGTCGTGACGCCGGGGCGCGCCGCCTCGCAGGTCACGCGCAGGGCTTTGGCCGCGACGCGACCAGCCCCGCGCATCTCCTCGATCTCTGCCGGGGTCTTGATACGGATGCCGGGACGCATCAGCGCTCGCAGGCCGCTTTCACGTCGGCCCACACGGTCTCGACCGGACGGTCGCCGTCGATCTCGACCAGAAGCCCCTTGCCCTGGTAGTAGTTGATGAGCGGAGCGGTCTGCTCCTCATAGACAGAAAGACGGTTGCGGATCGTCGACTCGTTGTCATCAGCGCGCTGCTCCAGTGCGCCGCCGCACTCCTTGCAGGACGTACCCTCGTCGGCAGAAGTGATCCGTCCGCAGCTCGCACAGGTGCGCCGTGAGCTCAGGCGCTTCACGATGACCTCGGGATCGACGTCGATGGACAGCGCCACATCGATCACCCGATCAGAGGCGCCAAGCGCCTCATCCAGCGCGACCGCCTGCGCCGCCGTACGCGGAAAACCGTCCAGGATGAACCCGGGAGCGGTGTCGGCCTGGGACAGGCGCTCGTCCATCAGATCGATCACGAGCTGGTCGGGGACAAGCTCGCCTGCGTCCATGTACTTCTTGGCCTCAAGGCCCAGCGGAGTGCCCTCCGACAGCGCCGCGCGGAAGATGTCACCGGTCGAGATGTGCGGGACGTGATACTCCTCGATCAGACGAGCGGCCTGGGTACCTTTGCCGGCGCCCGGGGCGCCCAACAGCACGATGTTCATGGGGTTCCTTTCGCCTTACCTGCGGACCACTAACATCATAGCATGCGTATCAGCATACTGACGCGATAAGACAGGGGCCAGATGCGTGTCTTATCCCAACGATGAAGAGTAGTCGGGGGTATGCGAATGCGAGTTCCGCAGCCGCGCAATGACTATCAGCAGATCCTCATGTTCGCGGCGAGGATGTTTGAGCAGGCGCATGCCCCCGACTACTCACCCGCTCCCATTCGATAAGTCAGGCGACGTTCAGGCGCGTCAGTTGACGATCTGTGTGCCCGTCTTGCCGTCCAGCGCGTCCTTCGCCATCTCGAGCGAAGTGATGATCGCATGTCCCTGCGGTGTGGCCTCGATGAAGCTCATCGCCGCCTGCACCTTGGGCAGCATACTGCCGGGGGCGAACTGCCCCTGCTCGATGAACTCACGCGCCTGAGCGCAGGTGATGAGGCTCAGGTCCTGCTGCGCCGGCGTGTTGAAGTTGATGGCGACCTTGTCGACCGCCGTCAGGATGATGAAGTAGTCGGCTTCAACAAGCTCGGCGATCTTGGCCGCCGCGAAGTCCTTGTCGATGACCGCGTCGACGCCCTCGTAACCATGCTCGCGCTTGACGATCGGGATGCCGCCGCCGCCGCCCGCGATGATGACTTCGCGCGCGTAGAACAGTGCGCGCAGGCTGATCGTCTCATAGATGTCGATCGGCTTGGGGCTTGCGACCACCCGGCGCCAGCCGCGACCGGCGTCCTCTTTGTAGACGTGGCCGTTCTCCGCGGCCAGCCTTTTGGCGGTCTCCTCGTCATAGTAGGAGCCGATCGGCTTGGTCGGATCGTCGAAGGCCGGATCGTTCTCATCGACGATCGTCTGCGTGAGCATCGTGATCACGGGGATGCCGCGACCGCCCTCGCGCTCGATCTCCTCGTCGATGGCGTGCTGCAGGTGGTAGCCGATGTAGCCCTGGCTCATGGCCGAGCACTCGGGGAAGGGCATGGCCGGCACCGCACCCGCCTCGCTTGCGGTATCAAAGGCAAGCTTGATGATGCCGACCTGCGGACCGTTGCCGTGACAGACCACCAGGCTGTGCCCGGCGATCACCAGGGGGGCCAGCGACTTCGCGGCGATACGGGCGTTCTCCAGTTGGGTCTCCGGCGTATCCCCCAGGGCGTTCCCGCCCAGCGCTACAACTATCTTGCTCATACGACGATCAGCCTCGATTCCATGATTCTATACACGACATGCTGTCTACCCTAACGGCAGAACAATACCGATTATACAGAGACTTCCAGCCCCACACAGCATCGCCATAAGAAGCTGGACAGTGGGCTACTTCATACCGTGAAGGGTCACTATCAACATCAAAGACGATCAGAGTTCCTCTTCCTGCTTGCATTGTCGCGCTACTTGTATTATTGTATTAGGTGCTTAATACAATAGGCGTGACAGA
>JGI20166J26741_11786584_pt1 | contig 10261 bp, 5 predicted proteins | sample TergutCu122P5_FD_26741 | JGI IMG/M metagenome (IMG submission 26741) | reverse complement strand
CCAAACTACAGCTGCCTCCAGAACCCCTGACTAGGGGGCTACCGCCCCCAGATCCTCGTTCTCTCTGTCCTCTGTCCTCAACTGAATTTGTTGAACCCCCCCCCGAAAAAATTCCTGGGTACACCACTGATTTCAGTATATCTGTACTCTTATTATGCAACTGTGTTATTGTTATATTTCCACCCTCAGTGTAGGTTACCACCACTGTTATGTACACACAACCACTAATGACACCCCTATTACTTTTCGTAGTCACTGCACATTTTTACCACTGCAGTCTGCACACAGCACCATTTGGCAGCATGTTCCAGACTGTCCTAACCACAGATCATAAATGACGGTCCTAACCACAGATCGACCAGACCAACCCTTACCGTGTGCTTACAGGTTTCCAGACTGTTCGGTCTGAAGTGTACCGAACAGAACCAGAAATTACCAAACCATGTAAAAGAGCCCTGGAACATTCCAGAAACTCTGGAATCCAACACCTCCCCTATTAGAAGAACTCAGTGCCCCTGCAAATGGTTTATGAATACTGGTACTTCATTCTGGGGTTCAGCTCAAACTGATGCTTCGGGATGTACCTTGTTTAGAACGGCGGGGTTCCAACAATGATGATGAAGCTGCATTACTTGGATGCTCTGGTTTGACGACCACTCCCGTAGTACCCTAATTTCCATTGTCTTGCTTGTGTTCCACTGGCAGTTTGCCCAGGTCTCCACGTTTTTCGTTGACATCTTGTGTTCTTGAAAGGGTAGGGTGAAGTCTGTGAAGGCTGGAACGTCTTGTTTCTTTTGCTATGTGGATCTCAGCTGGAGTTGATTGGCATGGAACCTGCAAGTCAATCCATTGCACATCATCATGTTGTAGAGCCCATGTATCAGCCAGCCACCACTTCGTTTGGCGACTTCTATCCAGTCCTGAGATGGGCAGTGTCAAACAAAATTGGGTTCTCCACCATTAAAAGAACATGAAACAGGTCCGTCCATGACGGCAGTTAAATGTTCCTTCTTCAGTTCATGCCCGGTTGGTTGGTTGGGCAGGCGGAAGGTAAAGTGTCAACAGGGCTTACGTCCGAAGAAAGTTCAGCAGCATAATGTTGTGGGAGAGTTGAGCTCGGTGTCATGCTGTAGGCCAGCAGGAATGCGTCCACAATGTGACCCACTTCTTCCCATTTCAGCTGGAGGGGGCCACGGTTGAAAGCATCAACTAAATGTATGGCCCTCCCATTTAGTTAAGGGTGGTGGGGAAGCAAGAAGAAGTGTTTGATTGCATTCGCCTTACAGAACTGCCCAAACTCGAGCAAAGTGAATTGTGCTCTGTTGTCGCTGACAGTCGTTTTGGAAACACCATGTTGGCCGAACAATTGGCGAAGGACTGCCGCAGCTAGCCATGAAGTCATGCTGGACATTACAGTAACGTTAAGATACTTTGAGTAGGCATTCATGACGATGAAGTGCCATCCCAGACGTGGAAAAGTGAAGTCTGTGTGGATATGCTGCCAAGTTTTTGTTGATGATGGCTATGAGTGACATGTTTTCTTGATAAGCTGCTTTGCTGCTCCTGCTGCTGCATGGGGCCTACACAGATGAACCACTTTTTCAGTGTCCTGATCCACTCACAACCAGTACTAGTAGTTGTGAGCAACATCATTTGTTGCCTATTACAGTATGTCCTTGGTGAAGGAGTTTGATCACTTTCGTCCGGAGTGGGGACGGGATAGCCACATGTTCCCTATGCAGAACAGATTCTTGCTTGGTCGTGAGGGATTTGCAGCATTGGTAGGAACTTTTGAGCTGTGACCAGTTGGAGTGCTGGCGAAGAAGTATGATGTCCGGCCAGCGAGACTTGATGAATTGCTGCACTGTCTGTAGGAGTATATCCTTCTCGGTTATTGAGCGGGGTTTATTGAAAGTCACTAGGAGGTAACTGGTCAGTACGTCAGTGTAGAATTTGGCTTGAAGGGTAGCAACAACTTATTCCTCTGGTGCTGAATACGATGAAGTGAGGCGAGAAGGCGCCTCAGTCTGTCCGAAATCCATTGACGCGGGATACTTGATCGTGAAGTCATAGGCAAGAAGGGTTGCAGACCCCTGTTTCACCACAAATTAAAGTTTACCTTTTCCCATGGTGTTTCTGATATTGCTGCCAAACTTCTGACTAACTTTTGCACTGGCTTCGCCATTCTCTTCCTCACAGATCATCACAATAAGCCGAGTTGTAATCAGTTCTTGAAGAATTCTTAAAATTTCTCTGGTTGTTTGAAGTTCCGATGAAACCTCCATTAAATTGAACTGAAGTTTGGCACAACAATTTAATTTTTTTCTGGTGTTTTGGGATCAGGAATTGGGGTAGCACTAACACTGTGACAGTCAGTAGTCACCATCTTGTCTGAGCAGTGGATACTAACTCCAAATATATCTCCAGTATGCAGGCATTCTTGTCCCCAATCAAAGAACTGACTGACAGATTACCAAATTACTTTCAAGAAAGGCAGGCAGTGGATTGTATTTGTCTAGCTACAGCCTTTTCAAAAGTATTCAGCTACGTTTATGACTTTAATTGTTCTTGGTAGTTAGTAGCTGCCTTTTCAGTGTGTTCCATCTACAGGGTTTGAGATGTGTCAACTCTAGAAATGGAAGGTGGCTGTCTTGTTCAGTCTGAATGATGAATTGTGTTCTGGTGAACAGTCTTTACATGGTCCAAAAACTGTTCCAGCTTCTTGTGTCCTTTGCACCCTATTACGAAGATCTCATGTAGCAAAATCATCAGAAGGGTCTGTGACCTCCTTGATGTGGTCTTCCTTCTTAAAGTCCACCATATCAAAGAGGGTGATCCCATTCACCTCCATAAGTCTGCCCATGGACATGGCCATCTGAAGTAGGGCCAGGTACAGACATAATGGTCAGTTTTTATGAAGTCTCACTTTTCACAGGGGCTCCTATTTGGAAAGCCGTAGACCTGCTACCAGCCGAAAGCGGTGAAGAGGGCATCATGGCACACTGCTATTGTGTCTGGCCTGTTCCTCCATTCAGATATTGTCACCATTTCTGTGAGCAGACATACACAATGGTGAATGGATCTGCTTTCTCCTGTGATCAAACTTCTACATGGTAGACTCAAGGAGAGAACACTAGATCAATCTACCCACAGGCCTCTGTGCTGGTTGTCATGTGTGGAAAAGACGTTTGTGATCTGGCTCCACAGACCAGAGAAGCTGGAAGAGTTCTTTCATCACCACATCCTATCGCTCCCTCACTAATCTTCATTTGGCATTCCCTCCTCAGTCCCTTCAGTATGTCATTAGTTAGCTGTCCTGCATTTCTTCTTTTGCTTCTTCCTGCCACTGGTTCATTATACACTCATTCCCTCTATGTACAACTCGGGGGCACCCCAGGAAATTGTGTATGTCAGTGTGTATTGGAATGCTTATTCTTGTCAATAAACATTTACATGTGTTAAAGGGCATTGATCTTTTAGTGCTTAATTTGCCTTCTTCTTTTAAAAAAATTTAGTCTTTTAAGATAAATCAACAATGTACCCATGTCACAGAATTATTAATTTATGATTTGGCATGTTTTGGATTACCAAGGTTTACCAAGCATCTCCAGGGGTCATAGTAATGTTATTCTTTATTCTAATAACTGCCTACCTTGCTGGTTTTATTATTGTATCTTAATGCTGTACACAGTAAAAATATGTTAGTCATGTCTCCTGTACATTGTTCTGCATTACAAGTATAAAATAACTAATTCCAAGTTATTGAGTCATTCTTGAGAAGCTCTCCATCATTCAGCTAGTCAAGAAATTCTACATTTTATATGGAATCTGTAAGGTCATTACAGTGTTCACAGAAGCCCACTATTGGATACTACACTGTGCCAGATGTATCTGCTGTGTAACCTAACAACTCCCTCAGTACTTTGTTGACCATCACAGCTTGATGACAGGTTTATTATTAGCTGAAACATGTATCTCTGTTGTAAAACTAAGCAATTTGTTTTGTGAATAAAAACTGTTTACTGTTTTTTTTGACCATGTATTGTCAACACAGTGGAATGCTTCATTGTAGAAAAAAAGAGGGTTACTCTTCGTGTCTACCTCTTACTGGTGTCCCTTAATCACACCTACATTCTGACACACCTCTCATCATTTTATCTCCGTAATCCACTAAATCATTCTTAAGCATACCTACTTGAACAACTCATGATGCTACTGGGATGCCAGATTTACTTTTTATTTGCCAAGGTGATTATTCCATTTTGAGTCAAGAGGGTTGCAGTTTTGTTACCATAATTCCAAACATAAATTTTGATCTTGAAAACTTATGCAGTCACTACATATGATACGGGACTAACCAATAAATTGTGATGTACTGACAATTATTAACCACAGTGAAAACTTTTTATAGTTAACCCTTCAATTATAAGATGTTTGGTACAAAGAAGAGTGTTGTCCAGGTAAACACAATTACATTACATTGGACAAATTAGGATGTTTAACCTTTATGTATTAATTCTGGAGTGACAAAAATGTTCTGATTTATTAACGTTATGAGTATAAAATTTTTGCAAGGATGAAGTTTGAAAAATAGAAACAGTAAGCTAAACCATCCACATGTAAAACTTAAAATATTTCTTGCTAAGTTTGTGTGGTGTCAGGATTGCATAGTTAGTATACTGACTATGCTATGGGCTGGATGATTCCAGGGCTTTAACTATGGCAGAGGCATGACTTTTTGTCATATCAAAAACATCCACACTGGCTCTGGGGCCTGCTAACATCGTATGCAATGGGTGCTATGGTCTGTGTCTCTGCTGCAAGAATCTGTCCAGTCTCCTATCTCCAGTGCCAATGTTACAAAAGAGTGAACTTGTACCTCCACTCCCAGTATATGCCATTGTAGTATTTCTAGTAACAACTTCACCCTTTTGTGTACTTTACTTCTTGCTGATGATCAACTTATTACTGTTATGAAATCAGAGGAAAATGAAATCCCTTAATCATAAAAAAAGTTTGGAACAAGAACATAATTAACAAAAATAAAAGTAAGGAAATTTTTAAAGGAGAATATCCAATCCCCTGCAAAACTGATTTTATAAGTTTCATTGCAGAATGGAGCGCATGTTTGTATATACATGGGCAGTACAATTCTTACGAAACTCTAGTGGAAAGAATAAGACATCAGTCTCGAGCAATATGTGGGTGGCTGAAGAGATCCTTACAGTAACAAGGAAGAAGCTTGCAAATTAAAGTGATGGTAATTTCATGAGGGAAGTCACACCCCTTAGTAAGTAATATGTCAAAAATGAAAGAAATATGAATTATCTTGGTAGAGGACACCCTGTTGTGTTTAAAGTACAATATTAAAATGAAATACAATATGTACTCCGTCTGACACAACTAACTTTATATTTTATTATTTCAGTATTGATGAATTATATGCACCAGCATTTTTAAGTTTTTGTAAATATTTGGCCTGATGATGGCCTATTCAGGCCGAAACTAGTAGCCAGCATTTGAAATAATAAAATATAAAGATAGTTGTGTCAGACATAGTACATATTTTATTTCAATACAATATGGATTAGATTTTTATTCAGTGCCAAGGAATATACCTCAAACAGAACTAAAAACAAAGCTATATGGAAGGAACCACGTACATGAGGATTGTGTTCTTGAGTTATATGAAGCTCTGTCACAGGAAAATAAGTTGTACAACTTCAATGACAGCAGGGATGATTACAACAGTATTAGATGGATATAATAATACTGACATGGCCATGAGGTGCTGGGGACATGTGTGAAACAATGACGTGTCGAAGGAAGAACGTTCAAGGGAAATATCAAGACCAAACTGCAAGGACTGTATGGACATACTGTACAAATTCTTTAACAATGGTGACAACTCCAGTATATGTTTGGAGAAATTCCAACTGCCCAGGAACTCACAATTAGTGATGTAACTCTAAATTCAACAGAAATAAAACTGTGCATACTTAATTATTTCAATTCAGAGTTCGTTGTAACACACCAGAAAGTTCTTTTATAAAATGACATTACAGTTATGATTTGTCGAGTTCTTGGTGTGTTGGCAGGTCTACCACTGAAATAATTTATGCAAAAGTAGCAGAAGCAATACAGAAAAATTGAATAGCTTTGCGACTCATTAATGAAGACAGTTCATTACAAAGTTACAAACCAGCTTCAATAAGTGTACCACACTATGATTTAAACCTTCACCATGTCAAGCACACCTCTTCTCAACAGGGTAGGAAAAGAATGGATCACAAACAGATTAGCAAATGTTATCAAAAATATTGTCACTTCTCTCAGTTCCTATTAGCCTTGAATAGAAGGAAAAATCTGTGGAGAGAATTCAACTAGAAAAAGATAAGGATGACAAAGTGATTTCAGAGTAGGGCAGCAAGAGGTACAAACATCAGGAAGGATCTAAAAGCAACCAGTGAACATGGATAGTTTTTTATAATCAACGTGATAGGAAATAAGTATTAAGTAAAAAGGGTAGGAATTAAAGTGATAGATTTTGGAATAAATTGGGAGTCCTCCATCAAAACATTAGAAGCCTAAGTGGGAAAAGTACAGAGTTGGAAGTGTTACTTGCAACTGGTGTAAAGAATGCTGATGTTTTATGTTTTACTGAACACTGGTCAAACTCTCAAAAACTACATGCTCTAAACATTGATCATTATATGGTAACAAACACATTCTGTAGTACAAATAACAAGCGTGGTGGTTCATTTATTTATGTAAATAAGAATGTAGTGACCAAAGAAGTAAATTAAGTGCATGAATTAGAGGAGGAAAACAATTTGTATTATCATAATTTGAACTACTAGATTATGGAACTATTGTGATTTATGTATACAGAACTCCTGATGGAAAGTTTGATATATTTTTAAATAAGCTACAGTTAATTGTCCAGAAAATAATTGTGAAAAATAAGATTTTGATTCTGTGTGGAGACTGGAATGTAAAGTTCCTCTACAAAAATTCAAATGAAAGGGAATTAAACTATTTGCTTTTGAGGTGTAATTTAAAACATACCATAAATGTTCCAACCAGAATCACAAAATCTTCATCAACACTGTTGGATGTTCTGACAATAAATGAAAAAAATTTCAAGAGACCCTCAATAGTTATGGGGTTAGTATTATTGAATCATTATGTGCAAGCATTTCAAAATTGTAACACACCGCACAGAATTAAAAGTAGACAATTTAGAGAAGATAATGTATAGGAATTTTTTGATTTACTAAATCAGGTTACATGACAACAAGTGTATGTAGCATCAGATATAAATGCAAAATTTGAAGTTTTATGTATGTCTTTCTATACTATTATGACACTGCTTTTGCAATCAAAACAGTATATTGGAGGGAATCAGGAGAAATTGGATTACTCAAGGAATGAAGGTCTCCAGTAAAAGAATGTGTTTCTTGGATAACCTAAGGAAAAAATTTGCCCTAATGAGAAAGATTAAAATATATTGAAAATTCCAGGTATATATATAGGAAGGTAATAAGGGAAGCAAAGAAAAGAGAAAATAGTGGCTATATTAAATGCCAATAATCAAACAAAAAATGCATGACATAATAAATAAAGAAATTAGAAAATCAACAGGAAGTAATTACAAAATTAAGATAAACTGCAGATCCATTAAAATAACAAATCCTAAGTTGGTGCAGAGTTGACTGACAGCTATTTTGTTGAAACAGTAAAGAAATTCATTGAACAAAACAGTAAGGTATATGCAGCAGGCAAGGTGACAAATTTAAAGATAAATACATGTTTAGAAACAATATTCATATTGCCAGTACCAGAAGATGAAGTAGAAATGGTAATACAGCATCTTAATGGAACTTTTGGCAGGTATCAAAGAACCAGATTGGATTGTAAAGAAATGTATGAAATTTATAGAGAAACCCATAACTGACGTGTGTAGTGCTACATTGGAATCGGGTATTTGTCCTGATGGATTAAAACTTGTGATGATAAAACCTCTACACAAAAAAGGGGATACAGAAAATATCCAAAATTATAAACTAAAATCTCTTCTACCATTCTTTTAAAAAATTCTAGAAAAGTTTGTGTACACTAGATTAATTGCATTCTTAGCAAAAAAAATAATATTCTAACAAACTCAAAATGGATTCAGTGTGGGAAAAACAACTGAAACAGTGATAAACGATTTCCTTGAAAGTAATTAAGAAGCCATAGATGAAAAGACAAACCTGATTGGAATTTTCTTTGAATTATCAAAAGCACAGGATGTATTAAACCATAAAATCCTGCTTTCTAAATTAGATGCTTATGGAATTAGAGGTGTAGCAAATCTGTGGTTTACATCATATCTACCTAATTTGAAGCAGTACATTGAAGTAAATGATGTGGGAAGTATTCAGCAGCTGTCAGATTGACATACTGCTGATTTAAAGGAAATTTAACATGATGTACCTCAAAGATCAGTTCTTGGCCCAATCTTATTTTTATTATACATAAATAATCTTCCAGTTAATGTACAAGGGGCAAAGACTGTACTGTTTGCCAGTGATACCAATATCCAAATGAAGGCTGAAAATGTAGACATTCTAAATCAAAAAGTAAACAGAGTTATGCAGGAGCTACTAATTTGGCTTAATGTAGATGGGTTACCAGAAGGAACCAGGGGAGACCATTAAAGAGACTTCTGGATGTGTGAGACCTGAATGGGTCAACAAGTGGCCCACCTCTATATGTTAGCTAGATGATGATGATGATGATGTAAATGGGTTAGTGAAAGATGCCAAGAAAACAATTTCATTTCATAGTTGACAGAACAAAGGTTGTTTAAAAACCTCAGATCATATTTAAGGGTGTAGATATTGAGTATAAATTCAAAACAAAATTTTTGGATGTACATCTGACTGAAGATACAAAATGTGATGTTCATATAAAAAATTTAAGTTCTAAATTGAATAGAAGTTACTGCATAATGCAATCCCTTAAAGGTATAACAAGTGTAAATATTTTAAGAAGTTTGTATTTTGCAAGCTTTCATTGGTATGTAAGGTATGGCATACTTTTCTGAGGTGGTGGTGGTGGTGGGGAATAAAAAAAATAAAATAAATTAAAAAAGAGAGAAAAGAAATAAAAATAAATACATTATGAAAGAAAGTTATGAGATTAATCAGCAATGTAGCAAGCTATACTTCCTGCGGGGTGTTGTTTAAGACATTAAATATCTCCCATGACCACATATGTATATAATGGAGATTGTGGACTTCACAAAAATGAAAATAGCATAATTTTATTACATGTCAACAAGGTGCTAATTTTCTGAACAAACACAACACATAGATCTTGTACAACAGTCTTTTATTTTACTCTGTAATGTGTTTCATTTGTCCACATCAGCCATCATCAGGTTGATGTAAGGAACACAGAAAGAAATATAGAGGGAGAGATGCCTCTGGACAGTGGAAACATGTAGTGTGGACTAAATGACTATTGAAAAATATGCAATTGTCTGATGTCACCCAAGATAATCATGCCATAGATAAGGTATTCAATCCCAGTACTGTGGAGCTGATTTTTTTTTTAAAAAAAGTGTAAATAAATGGGGTGAAACTGTATAATAAGTTGCCAAATCATTTGGAAAGTCTAGAGTTGAACTTTTCAGAAAGAAGTTAAAAATTTTGTTTATTGCAACAGGCCTTCTAATCCATAGAGGAATATTTGTTGTATGAATATTTTGTCATGGAAAATGTCAGTGTATGGGATGAGGACTTTTTTAAAGAATGGGCACCTTTGTACGTCTATAGAACTGGTACAATGGTGAAGGTTTGTATAGAATGTGTTGGTGACCAAAATGTGTGTGTGTGTATATATATAAACACACACACACACACACACACACATATGCGCGCGCGCTCACACACACACTCATTTTGGTCACCAGCACATTCTATACAAACCTTCGCCATTTTATATATATATTCCGGAGTGGTCTGTAATAAATTGACTGGATTCTCAAATTATTGGGCCTGAGAAAATGTTGTGTGGTTAATGTCGGTGATGTTATGCAAATGCGACGGGTATAGCAGATTTATCGATTCTGTGGTTATGGCCACAGATTACCTAGCGTTCTAGCAGTCTGTGTCACGGGGTGGCAAGTGGGTCGGCCGGGTTGGAAACTTGGCGTCTTGGAGCGACATCTTTTGACTCGAGTAAGTTGGCACTTCGCATTTCTCACAACAGA
>JGI20166J26741_11786473_pt1 | contig 10261 bp, 9 predicted proteins | sample TergutCu122P5_FD_26741 | JGI IMG/M metagenome (IMG submission 26741) | reverse complement strand
TAGTCCTTTCTTGTCTTTTATAATCAGGAAGATTTAAAATAGCACTGAAAACATTGGACTTAAGCCTTAAATGATTTGCAATAAAAATATTGTCTAGGACTGATAGATCTTTAAAAAGCCGTATATTTTGGAACGTTCTTGCTATTCCAAGCTTTGTTATGATATCAGGCCGAAGACCTGTAATATCTTTGCCTAAAAAATATATTTTCCCAAATGTTGGTTTATAAACTCCTGTTATCATGTTAAATGATGTGGTCTTTCCAGCTCCATTTGGTCCAATTAAAGCTACTATTTCTCTTTCATTTACGTCCATATTGAAATCTTTTACAGCAGTAAGCCCTCCAAACTGCATAGTTATATTATCTAGTTTTATAACATTTTTAGCTGCCACTTTTTATTCCCCCTTTTTAAGAGGTTTATACTTGAATTTTTTAAAGAGGAAATCAAATAAATAATCCCAAGAAAACTCGTTAGACCCCATGATACCTCTTCTAAAAAATATTACTACAATTACTAATATCAAAGAGAAAATAACCATTCTAAGCCCAGGTAAATTTATTGTCATAAACCCTAAATTCATTGGCGAATCGAGAAATCTAAGCCATTCTTGACCAATGGTTACGATAAAAGCTGAGATTATGGTACCTGTTATGCTACCCATCCCTCCTAAAACTATTATTAATAAAATATTAAAAGTGATGGTAAACTTAAACATGGTAGGATTGACTGTTCCTAAAATACTCGCTAAAAGTCCTCCACCAACTCCGGCAAAAAAAGCTCCGATTATAAATGCTAGTAATTTATGCTTAAATAGATTTATCCCCATAGCTTCAGCTGCAACTTCATCTTCACGAATTGCCTTAAGTGCTTTGCCATAACTGCTTTTAATCAATAATATCATGATTATCGTTGTAAAAATTGCAATAGAAAAGGTCCAGATCATATTTGCACTCCTTGGTACCTCTTTTATACCTAAAGCTCCATTTGTTATGTTTTGTGTATTAGTTACAACTACCCTTATTATCTCAGCAAAACCAAGCGTTGCAATAGCAAGATAATCTCCTCTAAGCCTTAAAACAGGTGCTCCAATTAAAAAAGCAAAAAGTGCTGTTATGAGTCCCGCAATGATTAGAGCAAAAATAAGAGGAATTGCTATTTTATTAAATGGAAATATGAGTGGCGACATATAAAAGATCTTTGCTTTTGACTCTAAAGTCATAGTCAAAAGTGCTGTAACATAAGCACCAATAGCCATAAACCCAGCATGTCCAAGTGAAAAAAGTCCAGTAAATCCATTTATTAGATTCATACTTAAGCCTAATACAGTGTAAATTGCACAGTTATTTAAAATCCTTGAAATATAATCATTTAAAGTAAAATTACCTATTATAACAAATGCTATTAACAGAATCATGCAGATTATAGAAAAGATCATATTTCTAGTCAAGACTATTTCTTTATTATTAATTGTTATTTTTTTCATATACTCTACCTCATACCTTATTTGCTATCTTTTCGCCCATGATTCCTGTTGGTCTAAATAACAATATAATTATTAAAACGATAAAGGCAAAAGCATCTCTATATCCAGTTATATCAACTGATAATCCTAACATATTTGGAAGAGCTATTATCATAATCTCCCCTACTCCTAATATGAGAGCGCCAATAACAGCACCTTTTATATTACCAATACCACCTACTACAGCAGCTATAAAGCACTTAAGTCCAGGCATCATTCCCATATAGGGTTGAACAGTTGTATATTTTAATCCCCACATTATCCCACCTATTGCTGCAAGTGTTGAACCTATTGCAAATGTAATGGAGATTATATTATTTACATTTACCCCCATTAGCCTTGCTGCTTCGTGATCCTTTGACAGAGCTCTCATAGCCATACCGCTTTTAGTATGATTAATTATAAATAACAGTATTACAAGAAATAAAATCGTTAAAATAGGTATGATCAAATTTACCCTCTGCAGTGAAACAGGGCCAATTTTCATAACCTGTGTAAATAAATCTATACTTGGGAATGCTTTTGTAATACCCCCAAATAATACGACTGCAAGATTCTCCAAGAAGAATGAAACACCTATTGCTGATATCATTATAGAAATTTTAGGAGCATCCCTAAGTGGTGAATATGCAGCTTTTTCAATTGTTATACCTAGTGCAGCTGTTAAAACAATAGCTAAGATAAATGTTATTGGCCAAGGTATTAGAAACATTATTATGCCATAAAAGGCAAAATAAACCGACATCATAAATATGTCACCATGGGCAAAGTTTATAAGCCTTAATATACCATAAACCATTGTATATCCTATTGCGATGAGAGCATATAAACTACCTAAAGATAAGGCATTAGTTAAATTTTGCAGAAAGTTAGCCATATAAATACCATCCCTCCAATGCTGTTCCCTTTTTAAGTACAAAACACTAAAAAAGAATTTATCTAATTATCAGTATCCAAATAAAAATTAAGTTAGATGATAAATTATCTAAAAAACCTTTTCATCTCCATATATCATCCCCTTGTATAATCAATACAATTTAAATTATATATCAATTTGCTCACAATTTCAATGATTGTTAGATTTTAGTTAATATTACTTGCGCTAAAAAAATTAAAAAAATAAGCTTATTCATCCAAGCTAAGCCTTAAAATACTCAAATTTATGACTAATTAATAGTCAAAATAGATATCATCAATGTCATTTACATTGTTATCCAGGACAATAATTCTGAATCCTAAAAAATCATCGCTAGAATGTAAACCATCATTTTTTAGCTTTATCAAGACATTGTTCCACCCTTTTAAAAGGTTTATTGGTATATCATAAACATATCTAAAAAGAATGCCCGAAACTTCAAATTGTTTCTCATCATTTACAAAAATACACATATTGCAATTGCAGCTTATATCAAAAAAAACTTCCCGATCATAATCGCTATAAATGCGAGTTTTTGCATATGAAACAGCATTTTCTTGCTTCTTTAACATTGGAAAATCAATTATTCCAAAGAAAGCATCCTTGTTTTCTACCTTTATCCAAAACTTTTTTTCATCTCCTGATAGAACATAAATATCATCGCTTGAGGATTCAATTTCTTTACAGATTTCCTCATTGCAAATGCAATCTATTGTACTCCATTTATTTATAGCATTACAAACAAGTTCATAGCTTTCCTTATATACATCATCTCCAACATGAACAATTGCTTCAATAGTTTCCTTTGCCCTTTCTCCAAGCTTAGAATTGCTTATTTCAAGATTCATGTTTAAATTCTTTGTAATTTTTGATGACAATAGTTCATTTTTAGTATCTAGATTATAGCCTTCAGGTAACTTTACATCTATATTATAATATGTATCTACAGGGTAATTAAGGATTATAATTTTTAAAATTATTATGCCATTTTTCTTAGTAAAAAAATTAACAGAGCAAGATTTATCATTAATTTTTTCTAAACTTGTGTCATTTTCATAATTATAAGAAATTGTACAGCCTCTTTTTATATTGTAATCCTCTATTTTTATAAGTACAAAATCACCATCGGTCTGGTATTTAAAACTAGTGGAAGCTGCTCCATCTATCTTAAGATCGACTATATTAAAGACATTTTGAACAAAAATATTTACATTTTTTATCTCTTCATAACCATCATAATTACCGATTGCAGGATTTATCAATATAACTTTTTTATCTTTATTTTCTGTATAAGAAACATCTATGGTCACGAATTTATTTTCTAAATAGTCATTGCTCTCACCATCATCATCATAAAGAGTAAAGTTTCCACTATCTTTAGGGAAAATATGCAAATTTATGCTCTTTGTCTTTTCGCTTGCCCTTTGTATTCCGCTGGATGTAGGAATAATGGAACCGGCTTTAATAAAAAGAGGGATCCTTTCGAGCCCTGTCTCTATACTAATGGTTATTGGTCCCTCATAGAAATTTCTTGTCCAATAATCCCACCATATCCCTTTCGGTATAAATACTTCCCTTGAAAAAGAATCCCTTTCCATTATTGGTGCGACGATTATATTAGATCCAAAGTAATATTCGTCATTTATATCACTTGATACAGCTTCGATAAATGGTTTAAATGTATCAAATGTTCGTTTCATATTGGAATAAATATATGGAATCAAACTGTATCTTAGCCTTATAAATTCAGTTACAATCTTTTCTACGCTCTTTCCAAATGCCCAAGGTTCAGCGAAGAATATGGAATTATTAAAGATAAAAATCGGGAAAAATATGGAAGCTTGGATCCATCTTATAAATAATTCTGGATCCAGATCATTATTGCTAGTTTCTTCATGGTTAAAAAGGCTGATGGAATTACTTATGTAAGGCTCAATGGAATTCTCTAAAATTAGATATCTTACATTATTTTTCAAACCTTCATAACTCAATTTTAGTTTAGATCCACTTACAATAGTCCCGTATTTTGATAATCCTGAATTAATATTTTCAAGTATAAATAATTTTCTTTTATTTTTATCTAATTTCCCCCATATATATCTCACTGTCTCGCTTTCAGCTTCCGAATTAATTTTATATCCTCCTATATTTTCATCGCCAATTTTCTTAATTTCATCCCAAGCTGATTCTATTGATCTATTATTATCAATATGCTCTATAAAAGGATTAAATGAGACTAAGAGGGAAACTTTATTTTCTTTCAAAAAAAAATCATCATTAATAAAATTACAATCATTAATATTAAATTTATCGATTTCTAAAGAATCAATAGGTATATTTTTCTTGCTAAAATCTGTTACGCACGATTTAATTTCATCAATTCCAAATGTATTCTCTTTAGAAAGGATGTATCCATAGCTCCATTTAGGAAGGAGTGGAGGTTTCCCAACAAGACTATTATATTCTTTAATAAGGTCTTCACTAGTTTTCTTAAATATAAGGAAAATATCAAAATATTCATCATCGATTAAAATTTCAGAAATTGATTGGTTTGAATCCCTTCCTTTAGATATATTAACATTGTTCTTATGGTCGATTGAATATTCTATCAAAGCATCGCTATCCTCTAATTGCCAATTAAATCTATACTTTATCTGTTTATATGTATTTACAAAAATGCCAAGCTCCTGTGATGTGAATAAGAAATTTGAATTAATTAATTCATATAATCCTTTTTTCCATTTATTTTTAGGTACAAGATATCTAACTTTAGGAAAATATTTAACTTTACCTTTTTCATCTTTAAATACTCCAAATAGCACTGTGTCTAAATTTAAATTAAATTTGATATCTGCATTTTTATTTTCTATATTGATAAAATCTAGCTCTTCTCCAGAAAACATTAAACCATCATTAATTCTAAATATCTTAATATTAAAAGGATCTAATTTAATTTCTACACATAGCTTTTTTGAAATCATTGTTATTTCATTTCTATTTCTTTTTATAGTTCCAAACTTTACATCAACATCAATATCTTTTACTAAATATGAAAATTGTATTTCTTCATTTTTATTAAAATGCCTTATGCGCACTGTCTCTTCATCGCTAAAACTGATGCTCAGGGTCTTAAAATTGCATTCCAATATTAGCTCATCATTTTCAACAGTAGAATTGTATACTTCCATATTCATATAAATCCCCCTAAAAAATCATCTCTATATATAATTTATACCAGTATACAACATAAAAATATCCATTAAGATCATAAAATATAATACTTGCGTAATAAGTCATTTTAAATACTTAAAATAGAAATATTTTTATATAATATTAAATATAATTGAAAATTATTTTCCTAAATAAAAAGAAGCTATTAAGCTTCCTTTGATTTTAATCAGCATATTCTTGGTAAACCCTCTCCTGTAAGTTCCCCTATTATTCTTCTTCCACCTAATCTGGTATTTAATATAACTCTATTCCCTTCCCTAATCTCTCCAACAACTGCGCAATTTCTGCCATACTTTGATCTTCTTATTATATTAATAGCTTTATCCTCATGCTCTTTCGAAACGATTATGAGCATCTTTCCTTCATTGCCCATATACAATGGATCAAGCCCGAGTATTTTGCAAAGTCCTTTAACTTCCTCTAAAACAGGAATATCTTTCTCAAATAAATTTACTTCTTTGGAGCAAGATTTTGATATCTCATTTAAAACTGTAGCAAGACCCCCTCGAGTTATATCCCTCATGCAATGTATATCTATATTTTCATCCATTAGATTAAACACCATTTCGTTTAATGGAGTCACATCGCTCATAATATCATTCTCTATGCCAAGCCTTGAAGATATTATTGCTGAGTGATGATCCCCTAAATTCCCAGTGACTATTATCACATCTTGAGCTTTTACGTTTTCAATTGAAAAAGGCGGTTTATTTAATTCTCCAATTCCAGAGGTATTTATATATAATCCGCCTGATCCATCTATAACTTTTGTATCTCCAGTTACTATCATCACTCCTGCCTCAATAGCAGATTCTTCCATAGAAATCACTATTTTCTCTAAATCACTGGTATCTAATCCTTCTTCTATTATAAACGATGCGCTTAAATATTTTGGAACTGCACCTCTTGTCAATAGATCATTTACAGTGCCACATATAGCAAGCTTCCCTATATCTCCTCCTTTAAAAAATATAGGTTTAACTATAAAGCTATCTGTTGTAAAAGCGATTTTATTAGAAACGTCTAAAACAGCTGCATCCTCCATGATTTTGTTCTTTTCATTTCTAAAATATTTCATGAATAATTCATCGATTAATTTTGATGTCTCTCTGCCGCCATTACCATGACTTAAATTTATTTTCATAATATATCCCACAAGCTCCTTCCGATGAAACCATACAAGCTCCTATTGGGTTTTCGGGAGTACACGCCTTTCCAAACATCTGGCACATTTCGGGTGTGATCCTCCCTAAAATAACATCGCCGCATCTACATCCAGGTGTTTCTTTATCTATTACAATGTCACGGCTTCCTATATCGAATTCCTCATATACTTTTTTTAATACCAGTCCGGAATCCTCGAGTTTACCAAGTCCTCTCCATGTAGCGTCATAGCTTTCAAAATATTTATATATGCCATCCATTGCTCTTTTATTTCCTTCTCTAGTCACTACGCTTTTATACATATTGTTTACCTGTGCCACTCCTTCTTCAATTTGATGAACTATTTCGTAAATTGCACAGAGTATGTATTCCGGCTCAAACCCTGATACAACAAAAGGCTTTTTATATTCGCTGCAAAGTCCTTCATAAGCATCGCTGCCGATTATAACACTCACATGACCTGGTGCTATAAACCCATCTATCTCTTCGTTTTCGCATATATATTTTAACGCTGGTATCATAGTCTTAAGGGATGTTAAGAGCTTTACATTGTGGATATCATCTTTTAATAGCTTCTCCATCAGAACAGCATAAATTGGAGCTGTAGTTTCAAATCCCACTGCAGCTATGATATAGTTCATTTTTGGATTCATTTTAGAAATTTCCACAACGTCTAATGGTGAATACATTAGTTCTACGTTTAACCCTGCAGCTTTTGCTTCTGCCAAAGACTCTGTATTTCCTCTAACCTTAAACATATCTCCAAAGCTTAAAACACAAGATTTTTCCTTTCTCCCACAATCTATTAAAACATCGATGTAAGATGATAGTGTAACACAGACAGGGCAACCCGGTCCCGAGACTAGTCTTATGCTTTCTGATATTAAGTCTTTTATACCATTTTTTGCTATGGATGATGTATGAGTTCCGCACACATCCATTATCTTCACAGGTCTTTTATAATTTTTTAAGTAATTTATGACTTTATCTATCTTCATAGGATTCCTCTAGAAGTTTATAAAGTTCTTCCATCTCTTTAGCTGTATCCTCTTTTACGATTTCCAAAGCACATCCAGCATGTATTAAAACATAATCTCCTATCTCAGGATAGATAAGACTTACGTTCACATTTAATAAATTACCTAAAACCGATACTTTAGCTATATCTTTTTCTCTATCTATTTCAATTACTTTCCCAGGCACCGCTACACACATTATTAATCCTTCCTATACTATTTAAATCGGCAGTTAGCGACTGCCGATTTGGTTCAAGTTCATTTCTACTATTTAATTCGGCAGTTAACGACTGCCGATTTGGTTCAAGTTCAGATGACCATTGTTCGAAAAAAGCACGCATATTTTTCATATTTGATGGTGAAAAACCATGCAATCCTGGAAGTTCACCTTGAAGCTGCTTAGAGATGGCTTCAATCACACCTGTCCCCCATTTTCCTGAACGTGTATTTGAAGCTATGTACCTACCCACGCTAAAGTAAAGGTTCAACATTTCAGTGTTGGCACTCTTTGCTGTCTGATAACGACTTTGTAAAACCGCATTTTTTATTTTACACACTGCTTCTCGGTAAATTAAAAGTTGTTGATTTATGTTCTCCATACAATTATCACCAATCCTAAAATCTATAATTTATTATATCATCCTGTAAAATTATTTGTATTTAAAAAGTTAATTCTCTATTCAATTTTTTGACCACAATAAGGACAAAAAATAATCTTGTCCATTCGACTGTGCCTTATTTCAAATCTTTCACCACAATAAGGACATCGCCAAAATATAAAACTCAATATAACTGATATACCTCCACTTATTAATCCTACTATTATTTGTATAAATATTAATAATAAGCTTCCAAAATTTACAGTAATTGCTATTGAAAAAAAACAAAAAAGCCCAAAGTATAATAAAAATAAATTAAATTTTCTTATTTTTTTGACACTCATAAAAAACTCCTCATATATACTATTTAAATCGGCAGTTAACGACTGCCGATTTGGTTCCAGTTCTGATGACCATGGTTCGAAAAAAGTTCGCATATTTTCATATTTGTTGGTGAGAAACCATGCAATCCTGGAAGTTCACCTTGAAGCTGCTTAGAAATGGCTTCAATCGCACCTGTCCTCCATTTTCCTGAACGTGTATTTGAAGCTATGTACGTACTATTGTATCACAACATGTACGCTCTTATAAGACTTCTAAAAAAATTAGCTCTATTAGTATTATATTCTTTATCACATTTTCTTGATACAACATATGCTCTTAAACTCTTATAGTTAAATGAATATTTTAGAAGTGTAACTTTTTATTTAAGAATTACATAACATAATAGTGAAACATATTAAATAAAATCATTCCTTGATATTAATGCTTGTTTATGGTGTGATAAGAGCATTAAAATCAAAATAGATTCTTTTTTCTATATTTCACTAAACTTATTAACACCATATATGGTATCGTATATAATAAACTTGTTAAGCAATAAAATGAGTACATGGGAAAAGCTAATAAAAAAAATTAAATCCCTTAATAAAAAATTAAAAAAAATAAGGTGATAATGTGGAAAAAGATTTAAGCTACTACATGAATCTAAAGTATAAAATTGAAATTATAGAAGATACAGAAGAAGGCGGATACGCTTTAAGGCATCCCGAATTAAATGGTTGTATAACATGCGCTGAAACAATTGAGGAAGGACTTAAAAACTTAGAAGATGCAAAAAAAGCATGGATACAAGCATGTATAGAGGATGGTGTTGAGATACCAGAGCCTGATGATAATAATTTCTCTGGACAATTAAGGTTGAGAATGCCTAAAAGTCTTCATAGAGAGTTAAGCATGAACGCAGATAAAGAAGGCATAAGCATGAATCAATATATTATTTATCTTTTAAGCAAAAGTGTAGGTAGAGTTCAAAGTTGATTAAAAGTAATTATAATATTTTATAAGGGAGATGATGAGCATTGGAAAGAATGACAGCAGAACAAGCAGCTGAAGCAGCAAAAGGGTTGACTTTTGAAAAAGTCTGGGCAGCACTGATGGAAAGTCGACAATTAATAGAAGAAACGCAAAAGCAGATAAAAGAAGCACAACTTGAAACACAAAAGCAAATGCGAGAATCACAGCGAAAGACAGACAAGATTATTGCTGATTTATCTAAAAATATTGGAGGTTTAGGCAATTCCCTTGGACGATTTACAGAAGCTATGTTTTCTACTGAACTAAGGAAAAAATTTAACGAACTTGGATACACATTTACAAGGCAGGCACCTCGTATGAAGTTTATTGAATACGAAAAAGTTCTTGCAGAAGCGGATTTTTTTCTTGAAAATGGAGCATATGCTATGATTGTAGAAATTAAAACTGAATTGTCCATCAGCGATATCGATGATCATTTGGAGCGAATTGAGAAAAT
>JGI20166J26741_11786362_pt1 | contig 10261 bp, 9 predicted proteins | sample TergutCu122P5_FD_26741 | JGI IMG/M metagenome (IMG submission 26741) | reverse complement strand
GAAACGTACCAATTGCCGTGCGTACACTAGATAACTCCTGATGATGGGCACAGAAGATGCCTGAAACATGTAGAGTTTTATGACAAAATAAGTGTTGGATATTGATGTATCTAGTTGGTTGTTTTATACGAAGAATATTTGCATGATTTTAATCAGTGTCATATGGAAGTACACTTCATGAACACCAGTGTTAAGTACTAGCCTTCTGCAGCCTAGCACAAGAGGAAACCACCCTACTGCCTTCAAACTTGCCCGGAACATACTCCACCAATCAGCCCAGTCCTGTACCATTTATGAAACCAGAGGTTTCAACCGGACCACATGAAACATATACGTAGTACAGCTCATACTCATCCCTTTATGAAAGAATTTAATGTTTACATTCCATCTATACCTATGTCTCCTTTGATCTCTTCCTTCAAGTTTTCTGACCAGAATTATGTATGCATGCTCCTATGTGAGCCACATCCACGCATCTCTTCGCCATATTTCATTAAAAGAGTACAAATTATAAAGCTAAACATTGCACTTCTCCAGATTCCTATCACTTTCTCCCTGGTGGGTCCATTTCATCCTTTAATGCAAGACGAGGCTGCACACCCACACATACAAAAGAGAAGACAAAATTTTGGTTCTGCATGTTTTCATCTCTGTATTTTTAAATATGTATATATGTATCCCAGTATAGTCATGCACACCACCATACATATAAGGCAATTACGTGGCAAGTTTCAGCTTATTACAAGCCATCATCAGGCTTACTCTTTTAAGAACCATTCAGTAAAATGTATAACTGCATTTATGAATTTGATCTCTTCCTTTACAAAGTACACACCACTGGAATATATTTAAAACATTAGTAAAAAGTACTATAAAAATATTAGTGGCACAAATGTATAGTGTAGGGGTAATATGTAAATTTTGCGTATAAGAAACTGTTTTTAAAAACTGTAATTTTTAACACTAACTTTTGAATATATCCGTATGACACACTTCGCAAAGGAAGAGATCTCTTTCCAAAATACAGTCATAAGTTTTTATTGAACTGTTCTTAAAGGAGTGGGTCTTATGATTGCCTGTCATTTGTCACAACCTGTCACCTAATCGACTTGCATGTGGTGTTATGTACAACTATATGTTGGAAAATACACATATTTTACCAACAGCAAAATGGGAATAAAGCACCTTTTATATTTTTAGACTGGAAAAGGGAAAATACAGATATTCTCAACTGCAACTGAATTTAATCTGCTATTCTTGTGTTTGTGAATGCAACTTAACCTTTTGCTGCTGTTCCCAAGTATTTAAAATTTCGCACATTTTCAAAAGATGCATGTCCTATTTATACTTTATAATTTTCCCAACCACTCTTTAGGTGAAACATGTACCTACTTTTCTGTGCTTACATCCAAACAATTCTTACAAGAATCTTGACTGAGCTACAGAGATTTCTTTACCATAATTACACACACAGCTGTAACACAGCCAAATGTTCTGTTTCTGTCTTTGCAGGCTCAATATGTGATAGACAAGGGCTTGGCTGGAACAATGATATGGTCTGTAGATAGTGAAGACTTCTGTTACATTTGTGATAAAGAAGCAAATCCCCTTCTCACAGCAATCAACAAGGTGTTTGGACGTCTATGACAAAAAACTAGAATAACTGTCCTGTCTCATGCGGTCATGGAGGTGAAGTAAACAGCAAGAAGAGGGAGGATGACAGTCTTAACACAGGAATGTAACCTAGCCCTTAGTACATGCTTTGCATGGGAATTATATATGCAAATTACCAAAAAATAACAAACCAATCCATTCTTTGTCAATCTCAAAACAATACACATTTCATTTATAACCTACACTTTAAAACAAAAATACCACATGACAAGAAATTCACCTTATAATCATGTACGAAGTTAAAACACATTCTATGTAGATATTTTCCTGAAATTTAAGACTGTGATGGAGTCATCGTCTTATACTTGGGGAAAAAACTGGATTATGCAATAAACGCATACTCAACGTGGGAGAGCACATACCACTTCTTTGCATGGGACATACGTGATGTGTGTATACTATCAAGCAGTAGAAACCAGTAGAAACAACCAAATACAATCACTTATTAAACAAATTACTTTGTTGCTCTAAGTATGTCAGCTACATGCTTTGGCTTAAATACCATTAACCTGTGTCAGGTTCTTGTAACAATTATACAAAGAGAAAAATCATGGATTTTGCCTTAATTTATATACCAATATATGATCTTCCCCTGTAACTATTGCTACATCCTGATGGTGCCTTAATGAAAATCAAGCTGAAACATTTAGGCTACCTGGCTTACTTATGACAAAGTAATTTGTTCTGTAAATGGCTTAGTTTTATAGTCTTTACTATTCAGATGTTCATCACTTGTTTGAAGAGCTCAAATTCTATAGACTGATGCTACTGCTACAATGTATGCTCAATACATTGCTAATGCTACAATGTATGCTCAAAACAATATATCAAGTGACACAACTTCATTGTTACTATCCTTGAAATATGTTCATAAAGGCAACCAAGCAAACTTTGTAACAAGAACATTACTCGCACATCAGATTTTGTAGCCCATCGGTCACAAGCGGAATCTTTGTACCCGTACCACAGTCGATAAATATTTTTCCTGGCACAACACTGAGAAGCACACTACCACACAGCAAAACAAAAAGTGTAAACACTTCTGCTGCTCATTCATCTATTACACTGACCCCTACCAACTTTTTATATTTTTACCTCAGACACAGCCCATACAGCTTTACAATGTGGCCTGCTCATGTTATGATACTTAAGTTTTACTGTCCTAAATTTTTGCAAAATCCTGAGAATTTTATTGCCTGTCAAAAAACCACCTACACACAGCACTCCATCTTATATCCTTTCTTATCATGGCTGGGATAATGTAGTCAGCATAGCGACTAACTATGGGCTGGACAGTCCGGGGGTTGAATCCTAGAGGGGGAGAGATTTTCTTCACCCATCCAGACCAGCCCTGGGACCCACCCAGCCTCCAACACAGTAAGTACTGGGTCTCTCTCCCCAGGGTAAATCAGCCAGAGTGTGATGTTGACCACCCACCCACATCTAGTGCTTGCTTAGGTTAAAGAAAGAACATCACTATACCTCAACCCCCACCCCCATGGCCTTCAAGGCCTGTTCTAAGGTAAACTTTTAACTCTATCCTTTCATATCACTTAGTAATTATGAAATAGTTGTTTTGGCATTTTTAAGTGACAGCAAATTTGGCAGTCCAATAAACTGAAAAAGAGGGTCTTTGAAAAATGTGTATAGTTTCAGATAGAGGATACAGTCACCAGCAAATGCCACTGATTACACTACTGCTCTATAAATTAACAGACTAGACAAGTCAGAAAACCTTACCATACTGTTAAAAAATTTCCTGCGTAGTAGGTTTCTCACGTATAACACATTCCTGCATTAAAGGTTCCTACTTTCACAAACTTTTAGACAAAACTTTCTATTTTAATACGTTTTAAGACCCATATACTACAAACTGACATCAAACAATTCACTCTGCACACAAACACACAACCTATAATAGTTGTGCACATAAGAAATGTATCTGCTAGAACACAGCGCGTTGTGGAACAGTACGTAACTGATAAAAAAAAGGGGTGTGTGGAATAATGCAGAAAACTTTCCTTACAAGAGATAAAAACATGGCTGTAAACACAGCTTTCATTCCTACTCATCCAGCAATTCCAATTCTGGTTAAATTCAAACACACTGAAATGTTTCTTCATAATAAATTTTTAGCAGAAAATGCAAACCACATTAAGACCCATGTGTGCTCTGCACTCGTACTAGCTACAATATTCATGGAGCAGAAAATGTTTTCAACAAAAATTGCAAAGAACCAGAAAAGAAAGTTTATGTCTAACAAAACATGTTCCATAAATTAACTTCAAATTAAATCACAATATTCATGGAGCAAAAAATGTTTCCAATAAAACCTGCAAGGAAACAAGACAGAAAGCTTATGTTTAACACAACCTGTTATATAAATTAACTTCAAATAATTCAAGAAAGGAATTTTTAGACTGACTCGTACCATAACCTGACTGCTGATCTGATTTTAACCCTTTAATGCCGACGACTTATAAAGACGTCACAAACAGTGTGTCAAAGTTTGGAGGAATTCTGTTCACTCCTATTCGGTTAACCACTATGGCTTTCATACAGGAGCCAGAATGTACCCCATCCACCTCCTAAACCCCTCCACATATATAGACACTTAGTAACCGCACATTTTTCCCAGCTGACTAATACGGTTCTGACATTGCTTGCTCTGAACTTCACTGTGGGTTGAAATATCAACACTGGCCTATGAAGTGAAATCTAGTTGTTGACCAGAAAGGTTGTCAGTGGCATACTGTACCCATATAATGCAGCCAAAACTAATGCTCAAAAATCAGAGATATCCACAAAACTCAGTTTACAGCTACGGAAGGGCCCACAGACAACCCTCTTGTAGTGCTGGGGTAATCTGTAGGGGTTGTGGGGTAGTAACATGCAACATACAGCCATCAATGTAGTAGTAACTTTTTGGGCACCCTCAAATAGCTGGAATTTTTATACAGCAGCACATCGTAGTTTTAGATCTGTTCTGCTGTCACTATAGAAGACGTTCATATATGACTGGTATTATGTTTCTGAAACTGCCAAGTCATACATAGTAGTCTAAACAAGGCAAACCATTGTGGGTATCAAGCAATGGTCAGAAAAAAATAAATAACACTTGAGGAGGAAGCCATCAGTGAAATTCCGGTTGCTGACACGGCCTCGGAATCAGGTGCAAAAGCTAGTGATGTTAAAAGACTATTTTGAGGAAGAAGAAGGGGAACAACAGCAGCCAGCATCAGCAGAAGTAGCCATAACAAACAACAGCCAGCAAAATCAATCCAACTGCTCAGCCTTCTGTGTTCTTCTTGCAGCCAAATAATGGGCACAGTGCACCAGATGTGACGTGGGCCTGTGCATGGTGCCTTGTTTCGTGGAATATCACACAAAAGTAAATTTGTAATATATCACCCTCTTTGTGTATACTGTGTGTCATGATAAAACAGTGATCCAAGGTGCCACAGACCGTATGCAGCAGCCAGAATTATGTGAGCAATGACCTATTTACACCACATTTTATATGACACACATGATTCACAGGCCTAAATTTATTATAAAAATAGGTAAAAAGTTTTTCCTGGATTAACCAATTCATAAGCACAGTGAAAAATTTTATTTCATTAAATTTTAAGGAAAAGTATATGAGATATGCTTTTTTCCCCCTAAGAGTAAGCACTAAAATTTAAAAGCCCCAGTAAAAAATTCCAGCAGGCTGCGTTGCTCGGAGGGATTTAATTCCAGCGTCAAAGGGTTATTGGAGCTTTATATTTGAGACTCACACAGATCTCATGTTCATGTCAGATGTGTGTAACCTATCAATGCCTTGCTCACTGGAAAGATATTTGGAGACATTTGCACAGTTGTGAAAAGTGACTATTTGCAGCATCACGTACAAATGCCTTTCCACGTGGAACTCAACTCCTGCCACATGCATCTTAAATGTTATACTGGGAGGATTTGCTAACGTCTCTTGAGAAGAGGGCGTCTGGTTATAATCTATCGGAAGCGACAGCTTACAAGAAGACATACATGCATCAACTATTATTATAGTTACCATTGTGAATAACCAATATCAGTCTTGACAGTAAACAATACCATTAAGTTTTATTTCATGCAAATCCCATAAGATGCTACATACATGACTGCAAATTTTAAAAAAATAATGTGGACAAACAGAAAAAGTTCTGTGAAAATACAGAATGCAGTTCCGGTACTGGGAAATGTGACCACAGTGCAGTAAGGTGTATGGCCATCTACAACCAACTACAAGGGGTTCAGGATTCAAAGATCCAAACATGCCTAAATGTTGTTATACACACATCTCCTAACCTCTTGCAAATTCAATGTGAGTTTTGCTAAAAGCTGCCCAGCAAATACAATTTTCAGCCATATTTAATCCACAATAAAATCCCCTTTATCCCAATATCACAAATCGACTTCTTCACATACATTCTGAAAAAGTTAATCAAATTTTATGCATACACCACATATGTGAATTTATGTATGCTACATTATGGAGTTGCAGTGTTGTTTTAAAAACTGGAGTGATATGTCAAGGCTTTTAATGATGATGATGTCATCCTTCAAGGTGAAGTCAACTGCAGACAAATCCATAGATTGAAAACAAATGGTACAACTACAAAGTAACTGTTTCCTTCTTTTCCTGAGGCATCTGCCTGATTCATCCTTTATTTTCCACTGGCTCAACACAGTCCCATCCTGAGCTCAGATCTGCTACTCCTATCCCCTGTAATGTGTATTTTTCCATCTGCTGTCCCAAACTTGTTCATTTAATACAGACTCAAAATGTAAGCCTACCTTCAAAACTCTGGTAAAAACTGACAGAGTGCCCAGCATCAGATAAAAGAATGTTCTGAATATCCATCAACACCAGAACCTATAGCTCATTGGAGTGAGTTTTTTCTGTAGTGGGTTAAGGCTGCAGGATTCAAGGTGCCAATAGCAGCCTGAATATCAAAAGACTCAAATCTTCCATATGAAAAGCTCAATAATTTGCAAAGACACTTCCAAATAACCTCAATGAATATTTTATACAGTCAAAGCAAAAGTACAGAGTACATTACACTGGAAAATGAAGACAAAACATGCACCAACAGTATACAGTGTTTCTCAGAAAAGATGTTCCCACAAGGTTTTCCTGTCTATTAAGTTCAATTTCTGCAGTCAGCCAAAACTCCCATGAAAAAAGTGTTACATTTTCTCATACACAAGTTCTCCCATAATTTTTCTTACCTTCAAGGTTCACATTCTTCAGACTTACGTTGTACAGAACAGGTTCCATTACAAAACATTAAAACTGGGGTACAGGAGGCCCTCAGTGTGAGAACATTCAGACACAAAAAAATCAGAATGGTACACACAGCACAAATTCTCACACCATCTTTTCTAATTCAAGCAACAAGAAGCAGGAATACAGGCTCTTCCAGCAAGATTGTGTAACTGCCCATACAACTGATAATTCAACAGTCACCTTACGAAACAATTTTCAGGACCCAATGATTTGTCATTCTTTGTGGCCTTCTCGCTTGTCTGATCTGACACCACATGACTATTTTCTGTGTAATGATCCATACACACACATGATGAACCTACAGAAATTATCAATTACATACTTTCAGCAATTTTTTGATAAGAACTTCAAATAATTTCCAACAATCTGTACAGCTGGTTCCAAGCATGTCTCATAGGTGGAGCACCTTCACCTGCCAAAATGCAGAGAGTTGTAACATACAATAAAGACTGATAATGCAGACTGTATGAGCAAGTCTCAAAGTTTATATGCAGGTCCGCCTCTCGGCTGGACACCGTGTGTGTATGCACTTGTGTACAGAAACTAGATGCACTCAACTGCGTTTGTTTCAAAATGCTTCTCCTTATACAAAAATTATGGTCTTATCGCTGGACCCTGTAAACAGCATTCGGTGACAATCCAGTGAAATTCCGGAAATTGAGTGAATATAAGCACAGCACCCTACTGTCACATCACCTTACAATGAAAGCTACATTCCGCAAAGCTGAATTTCCTATCATGGTAGAATACAAGACGTTAAGTTTGAAATGTGACAAGAAAATCTGAACCAAGTAATGCAATTTTTCATCACTTTATTTTAAGAACAAGACATAAGGGCAGCTAATTTAAAACTGCAGGTATCATTACACTAATGAAAAACTCTGGACTGCTGAAAACTCATTTTCAAATATCCTGAAAAGTCTCACATAAGCACAAAAACCTTATGAATAGAATTATTATGCTACTCAATGCATTCTACACTGAATGCGCACTAGAAATAAAGAACAAAATTACATTATTTTACCATCTTAATGGCATTCATAGTAGTATTTCCTACATTAACATTCAGAACGAACACCCATCTACATTACTGGCGAATGTCAACAAGCCATATGAAAAGCAATAAACAGTGACACATGAAAAATAAATCCTGTCTTGTCCTTTTAGTTACAGTTCAGTATTCCATAATAAAAACACCTAACAGCTGAACACTGAAAAATCAGAAGGAACTGACAAAGAAAGGAAAACAAGTCGCAGTGCACTCACAAAATAAAGGAGCAAAGGTTTTGCTAGTTGCGAGCATCATTCTGGGTGTTGCCATTCCTGTCCGTGGAATCGCGACCCCTGAAAGTGAGAGAACATTGCCATCAAACTGCAGAATATTCAGAGACTTCAGGATCCTGTAAGTGTTCAATCAGTACTGCAGCATTAACTTTTTTTACTTGGAGACATAACACCTCAATTTTCTCATTATATTTATGAGCACACTTTGTAGTATGGCACGGTTGGCAACAGGAATTCAGAGTACTTTAAGTTTCCAGCAACACTATATTACTGTTTCATGTGATAAGTACCATCATGATTCAAGTGGACTGATGTCAACCACACCAGTAAAGATTCTGCAAAAGGCACTGGTGACCACTTTGCACCAAGACAACTGTCTGCATACTTGCTGGTGTCCTGCATGGTGTTCCAAAAGTTACTTCTTCTTCAACGATGCAAAATAATTGTGTGTCAGTGCTACAACCCGAGTGCTCAGCTCCACCATCCAAATCCCATATACCCTGGAAAGTTCCAGCCTTAAAACATAACCTGCTATGGAGGAGGATGGATTTCAGCACTACGCTGAAGCAGCCAACAAATTCGGAATTACGTTTTACCATACACATTCACATCGCCATGGTCAAGTTCTTGAAACTACCACACAACGGATGTATCGTCTAAATGTATCACTCATGAAAAGTAGTTACAAGTTTTCTTAGTAGATAGCTCCTCCATTTTCATACTTACAGTACTTCAACTTTTTCAGACAATCATGCATTACAAAATCAGCTGTGCCCTCAGCAGAAAAGCTGGCCAGCAGCGTTGTACTGGAAGCACTGGATGTCTTTAGTTTTATAAGCCCACTCACTTTCATTCAAATTAGGAAAAAGGATGACTTAATAACAAAGCTTTGAGGTAATGCTGAAAAATACTGCAACGTAAGCACATGAAACTGCAGCTGCAAGTAAGGTTTCACTTCACTTCAGTGCTGGCAAAATAAAGACAATCAGGTAAACCAGTATCTCCTACAAAGCATTACAACTGCAAGGGCATAAAAAAAAACACTTCAGGACAAAGCACTTAAGATGTTTGAAATTCAGAGATCCACAAAAGAACATCAACAGATCTAACAATGACACTGAGCAACAGTGAGTCCAGATTAGATCCAGAACTGTAGAATCATATCTAGGACTGGTTTTAAGATTGAGAAAATGGAAGCTGACACCAATAAAAATTAGGTTTGGGACTGACTCGCAAGTATAGACAATGAATTAAAGATGACCCTTCAAATGTACATAAATTCCACAGACAACACTGTTCACAAAAACATAAATATAAATGTAAGAGGTTCCGTTCTAAATAAAGGAAGTCCTGCAAGTCCTCCAGGTACACTCAAGTACACTTCTTTAGAGGCATACTTCTCTGATGATGCAAAACTGCAAATAATTGAAAAGCCTGCATGCCTAAGGCCTAGCCCTGAATAACAGTTGAGTGAAAAACTGTCAAATACAATGACAAAATCATGTTTGGATCATGGGAGTGGCCCCTTCAAAAGGCACGCGTCCATTATACGATGTAAAAAGAACAGTGCACACACGTTCTGGACAATTGACTCTTCACAAAATAGAAAAATATGATTTCCACGAGACAGTGCATATACTCCCTTAGTGTAAAGGCCAAAGGAGTGCCAACAAAGTATCAGAACAAGCCCTCATCTATCAACGGTAAAATCAACCACATGGCAGGAGTAATATATATAAAACACATTTAACCTGTATAATTTTTTAAATAAGTCTTACAGCACAAGAAAGAAAAATTCCTAATTTTAACCCACAATACAAAGAATTCAGTAATCAATCTTCAAGTTTTACACCAATTTCCTACAACTCAAACCAGAAAAAATCTCTGCAGTTCAACCATAGAGACTTGATTGCTCTAAAATCCATGAAAAATCACCAACTATAAAAATACAGCACAATTCCAGTTGCTTAACTATTGATATGTTCAGCACAA
>JGI20166J26741_11786251_pt1 | contig 10262 bp, 6 predicted proteins | sample TergutCu122P5_FD_26741 | JGI IMG/M metagenome (IMG submission 26741) | reverse complement strand
TCTAACAGTAGCAATTCCACCGCATCTTCACTTCTCCCCTTTCTTAATTCTCTGCCAAATAGGAATTAAATAGACGCCTTTCCGCAGATGGCACGTTAGGTTTAAGTTTATATATTTCTTCTTCTTCTTCTTCTTCTTCTTCTTCTTCTTCTTCTTCTTCTTCTTCTTCTTCTTCTTCTTCTTCTTCTTCTTCTTCTTCTTCTTCTGTGGCGCTGCGGCCCAACGCTGGCCATGGCTTCCTCATTTTTGAGGTTTCTAGATCACACACAAAAGTGCACCACATTTGGTAGGACTTCTCTGGACGAGTGATCAGCTCGCCGTAAAGACGTCTACCTGACACACAACACTCACAACAGACAGACAACCATACACCCGGCCGGATTCGTAACCCACAATCTCAGCTGGCGAGCGGCGGCAGACCCACACCTTAGACCGCGCGGTAACTGGAACCGGCATATTTAGATATACGTATGTAGTCACAAAATTTCAGGTCAGCGCCAGCGTTGTTCCATTGTTATCGATAACAAGAAATTTCTATAATATTTGTGTGTGTATGTAATAAGCAAAGAAGCACGTGTGTTTTTCAGGTGGAATGTCCGTTAGTTTTGACCGATTTTCAACAGAACTTGATGCATAAACAGTCGGTCATAACGGCATAAATTACCTCCTCATTATGCCCTAATTTGCACTGTATATTTTCTGATTTTTCGCAGGTCAGCAGACGCAACCAGACTCTGATGCCCGCAGATCATCTCTCAATGCACCCATTTCGAAGAAGCAGAATCCACGTAAGTACCTGCCTGAGCTTTGTTTCTTCTTGGACAGTGGCAGGAACGCACCTTCAGGTAGTTTCTAGCCATTCGACTCAAGTTTCTGGCTCCGTGCATGTATGGACTGGCAAGTTTACCATAACGCAATAAATCTCATGTTTGTTTTGTTGAATTCATCCAGTTGTGGTATATCATCTAAATATTGATGTATGTACTGCCGTCAGCCACAGAGAAATTTTAGTAATTTCGTCAATATACGCTAAATGTTTCGGTCGTACTGAACATTCCCAGGCATTAAAATACATGTCTTTAAACCCCAAAATAAAATGCGTATATATAAATAATTTTTGAGATTTCACAAATTGTACAAGCTGTAATAATCTTCATGTAGCATTAAAATATAAACATGTTTCTATTTCTCTTGTGTGGTTTCTTTATTGCATATCTTCCTGCTGTGTCTAAAAAGTGTCAAAATCCTCTGTAGTATATTAATCCATTGTATTTTACCTCCCTAAAATGGTCAAAAGTTTGGCCGAAGCTTGCAGCAAGTCAACGTTTATACAAGGTAATTTCAAGATACTTTTGTGCATTTGTTGGTACTAGTGTTTTATATATATATATAATATTCAATTGATGTAAAAATTGTGGATCGTATAAAGAGCCATATCTCCTTACTCCTGACGTAGATGTTGGTTTCAGTGCTACAGAATTTCGCACCCACAAAATTTGTTTCCTGAAAGGAAAACAACACAGTAGAACGGCTGGAACCGTAGTATTCTCGTTCCACTTGAAATTCCCATTTTAATAACACTCTTTCATGGGGAATAAAATTCTTGCTTGCTAATAGAGAGAGGAGCAGGAAGATGGGAAAATTCATGGGTGCTTAGCCGTTGTTATTACACAAAAGTAGAGGTGGAGAGACATGTTGCTGAATCATACATGAGAGTAGAAGGAATGACGATGAGAACAAAAGACACGGATTCCTGCCGGCATCGCAAGTACGGACGATCTTGATGCTGGATCATATCGTGGCTCACCAAACTGATATGTTTCAACTGAAAGGCTTATTATTAAAAAGTTAATGGATTCAGACTTTACAGGAGAAACAAGAACCACTCGATTGCTAAACCTCTTTTTAAAATGATTTTATGAGTGCAGATATCATAATTTAATAGACAGAACACTTGACTTCTTCTATTTTCAATATTTGTTTTTGTAGATGTTGCTTCGAAGAATGAAAATTGGGAAAAAAAGTGAGCTTTTCGAGGAAACTGAACCATGTTCATTTCAAATTACATGTTATACGGTATTAGGCTACAGGTTTTGAAATGTAGGCAGTATTTATAGAGATTATTGCTCTTCTGAGTCTATTTTACTTCCTTAAAAGACAGAGTAGAACTATAATAGCATAATGTTCTGTGTGTGTGTGTTTGTCTGTGCATGCGCTGTCATCTTTTGAACTGGCTGACCGATCTTCACGAAACTTGATATGATATTACGCCATTGAAAGTCACTTTAAACCCGCACCTCTTAATTTCTTGTAATCAAAAATAACACGAGCGCCTAATTTTTAAGGCCGGAACGCAACTAACGTGATTCTTTTTGGAATTCTAATATTACGTAACACAAAAACACATCGGAGGTCGTGAAAAAACAAGCAGCTTCTATTAAAGCAGTATATTTTGATAACATCAACAGCGGTTTAAAGAACTTCTTTAGCGATCACCAATAAACCACTGGCATGTGAAATTCGGTAAGATGATAGATGGTAAATTTTGTGTATAAATAATGGTTTGTAACGCACCAGTTTTAAAGATGACGGCAATGATAGTCTTTGGAGTAAGGAAATTGGGTGCAGTTGCTCCTGTACACGCCATGAACGCATATTTGGGAGTGGAGGTACAATCCACGCATTATTAGCCTAGACTCTAGGTGGATGTAAGTGATCTCCGCACCTTGTCCGCTTTACCCTTGGGGAGGAGACCCTGGTATCAACTGAAAGGGAGGCCGGGAGTCTCAAATTATAAACAACAAATTTAACGGATTCAGAATCTGACAATAGTGAAGTAAATAGAGATAAGGTTCTAGAAATTAGTGCATTGGAAATATAGACTTGTGGATTATATTTGCTGTTCCATGTTTGTTTAAAAATTAGGGCGCCAAGACAAAACACATCACATACACACTTCGATCTTTGGGCTACGAATCAACCTATAATAGATTAAAGGCTTCCTATGCTATTGAACATGCAGGGACACAGAGTTTAATATTAGCAAAGTTAAAACAGGTGAAGACATAGTTACGGCCTTGCGAAATTTGAAGTTGTCACAGCAGTCTTAAATAAGTAAATATATAGGCAAACATATACCAATAAACACGGAATCATATCACAGAAAATTCAAACCTGGTGTAAAATAAATTTGTTTTAAATGATTAAGTATATGGTCAGCAGAAGTTGTGCTGTTTTGGTTTTCGAATTCTGCGGTCTATTCTGATACTCTTTGTTTTGTAACTTGCTGTCAATTTTCTTTGAAAGTACAGCTGCACGTGTTGCACTAGGCTTCCATAGGGTGTCGAAACCTATTAGTGAATACCATTAAAAGAATGCTGAAAGAGAATGTGTATCAAACCTTAATAAAAATCTTGTGCCTTGCCCAAGTCTTTTATTACCTCCAACACGAACTATAAAATGTAGGCATTTGCTTCTAGTATATTGTGTGCTGCAGGTCACCATGGAGCGCCTTCCACAGAATACCTGCTCCACGCCGGCATGATTTCGAAACGTACTCAGAACTTCTCTCTCCGTTTAATGGCTCTTATTATTGGCCTATTATGGGCCATAGCTCTAGGCTGGCAATTGTGGCCTCCTCTTCACATACATTCCTCTGGTCGGTGATTGCATTCCACTCACAAGTCAGCATGCTGTTAATAAATTCTATGGCTTTCTACACTGCCACAATTAAACCTATAAAAATTGAGATTTTTCTGAAGAAATGTGTCCATTTTTGTAAAACTTGTTGACCTGAATCATGAAATAATTGTGTATAACCCTTCCGTAGACGAAAGTGTGGTTATTGCGTCACATTATATGTAGCACTAACAGATTTTTGGCATAGACAACAGATTTGAAATTCGAACAAGGTAAACAAGAAAATTTGAATCTAAGAGTCAGGAAATCACATGACACTGAAGGAAAACTTCATAATGAGGAGTTCCATATTTTGTTTTCCCTCCCAGTATTCTTAGCGTGACAGAAGCAAGGTGGTTCACAGGGTTGGGGCATGTAGGATATACCGAGGTAGGTGGACAGTGCGTACTGCTTGAAAATCAGACGGTATAAATAGCAGGTATGTGTAAAATATAAAATTTTCCCTCCGTATGAGACACATTGAAAACTTGCCGTATACTTCCACTAACAGTTAGTTTCAGCAGTAAGCAGAGGCTGGTGTTCTGCTGCACTCGCGCGGTACCCAATGGATAGGAGGCTCGGTGACCCTAAAGGCTGCTGGACTATTCGGAGAACAGAATAATTTCTTGCCTCTGTCGGGGATCGAAAACTTTATTTCGCGCTTCCAACCCCATAGCTTAGTCATTATACCGACTGTTCTACACAGTTGCGACGGTAATATTAATGTGCATCTTTAAGGAAATGATACTTGTGATGGAGGCTGTTGCAAGAAGTTAGAATAAACAATTACGGCTCTCTATTTGTAAGGCCTCACAATTGATGGACACAGAGGTGTAAGATATACTTTACGTTAAATAGGTCTCCTTAATTTAACTTCATAGGGCTTTGTTAATGCTACACTACTGGGTGAAAAAATCTGCTTCTTTTTAGCTCTGATCGTTCTAAAGTTTTAACGGCGGATGACATAGCGGAAGCTGGCTCTGCATTATTCTCCCACTAAAACATTAGAACAACAGTCCCATACTAGAAGATTGTTTCTCTAAGCCTCTTCAGACCACGCAGTTCTGAGAAGTCGTACCTTTTAAAGGTAGGCGCGTCTACTCGGATGAAGTGAAAAGTTCCTGCGAATTGTCGGTACAAATCAGTAAAACTACACAGCGTTGCACCCCGGAAGAAAGTAATTTTAAGATAAGCACTAGTGTAAAGGGGGGGGGGATAGGAGAGTGTAGATTAATGCGAGATTTCAGGTGTTCAGAACGGTGCTGGTGAAGAATCAAGTCTGCTGGGACTTGATCCCATGTACATTAGTATAAATAGGGGTAAACGTTACGGAGGAATTTGCTGCCTCCCTATTCATAATCGTCTGAATATGGAGGCAGTTGACAGCTCCAAAACTTTGGTACATGTGTGAGAATATGCTGTTTTGGAACATCTTTATGAAGGTAGCAGATATGATGACAGTAGCTGTACTAATATGAAATGAAGGTTCGTGAGAAAATTAGCAATGATATCTAAACGTCTTATCTTAGCTGGATGGAGAGACAGCATCTGGCATTGTGGCGTTGTCCCTGCGGTACACAGAGACAGGCTCGGGGATTAATCTCTGGCCCTAATCTGGCTACAGGGGCCCGATTATTGTCCTTCAATAGGACACAATACAGGGCTGTTATTGGTCTGCTCACCGGACATAACACCTTGAGAAGACATGTAATGGGGCTAAGTAATAACCCCACCTGTAGGAAATGTGGCACTGAGGAGGAAACCTCAAGTACATATTTTAGGTGATTGTGAGGCCTTAGCCTCACTCAGGCATAGGTATCTGGGTTCCTTCGTTTTGGACCCGGAGGACATCAGGATGCTAGGGGTGGGGGCCATTTGGAGCTTTGCTAAAGGAACAGGGCTCCTATAACTTAGTACAGAACGTGGGGCACAAAGGGCCTGTCTTAAGGCCTAAGTGCATCGGGCCCGGAAGGGCTCGAACCCAAATACTATTCTATTCTATTCTATTCTAAATGTCTTATCGTCAGTTGCTGGACAGTTCAAGACCCACTGTGCGGAAGATTTTTCATGTTGTTTGCTGACCGCAGCCGAAGGAGTGGTGTTGCTAGAGAATTCGTGGGGTGCAACATACCGAGTTTTGTGCATCTCATCAGGAATAATTTTTTTTTTCCTTGGGCATTTTCGTCACGAGGTGTTAAAAGTTAATAACTAGAAGTTAATTAAACATTGCGCTTCGGAGTCAGGCTAAGTCCCTTTGCTCAGGCTACAAATGTGGTCTAAACCTACTGAGTCCTGTCCAGAAGTTGAGGGTTACTTTGCCTACTGGGCCCAGCTAGGTAGGTTCTGGAAGTTTTAGCATAAGGCAGGAGCTGAGGGTTTTATCTCTAACGTAGGGATTTATTAATTTTATATTCTCGGGTTTAACTCGAAATAACATAAAATTCCAACAGATATATAGTCACAGACTTAATATACTTGTTTTTAGTTAAATTTGTTTTACTCCTATGCTTTGTGGTGCTGCTTTAAACGAAAGCAGTACCAACCTAACGACAGTGTGAACTTCCGCTCACATAGTGAATATACGTACAAAAGACCATTATAGATTCTTATTCCATTTAGCACTCCCTTAGCAGCAACGAACCCCGTTCTCCTGGGATACTTTGCGCTGTGCTGTAGTGGTGGTTTTATAATGTCTCAATACCGTGTAATGCCCTCCATTTCAAGGGTCACTTGTTCAATGAAAACTCCTACAGGACTTCACAAACTGCACAGGTTATGTATCGTAGATTAAGAATGGGTATAAACGAATGAATCAAAAGAAAGTGGGAAAAGTTAGTCGTGACCTACTTTAACGTACGAGTGTTATCTTACAATTTTCTCTGTGGAACTGAGATGAACTACGCGAAATCTGGTCAAGGGTAACCGCTTTCGGCCAGAAATTTGAATCCGGTAAACATCAGAATATAACGCAGAAGTGTTAGTTTCCAGTATTTACGTGTGCTACCGCCAGATGGTGTTGCAAGATGTGACACTTCTTACTTCTGTCGCTGCAGGCCGGGAATTACTCGATAAGCCCAGGTCACCTACAGTGTAAGCATGGCTTTCTTTGTTGTACCATTTACTTGGAGTTCGAGCGATCGAGCCCAAAGTTCACCTCCTTCACGATCAGATGGCAACAACAAACGGCAAGGTTCCAGTCGGTATTACAGCTTCGTCCGTGTTAAAACTTTTGTTCTTTGCCGAATCAAGTGTCCTGTGGGCTGTTGTTGATAAGAATATTTTATCAGACTCTCTTTCAAAAATTTTCAAAGTACATAGCACGCATATTCAGTGAGGTTATAATTTCAGAGTGTCTCTGAACGGACGTAATATGTACTACAGATAAATCTGCCAATAACGGAACCGCCAGGGACCGAAATTTTTACCATTCCAAGAAGGTACCGTTTAATATGGGTACTTTAAATTAGAATCCTCGGTACTGCAAATTTATTTTCTGTTACAAACATATTTCCGTTATGCCCAGGTTGCTTTTGAGACAGTTTTTTTGTAGTAAATTCGGAGAAACCAAACTACGGAAGCCGTAGCCAGTAATAACAACTGCCAAATTTTCCCTGTGACTTTTAACCAGAACTCCACTTCTTAGACGTAGATACACCGCCATATATAGCGAAATGACTTGAAGTGAAAACAAACGTGTGAACGAGTGTTGCAACTGACAGTGTAGAAAGATATCATTTAATAGAATCTGAAGTCACATAGCGAAACATGCAATTCCTACATTAAAACATTTTATTTTGTTGTTCGTAATGAACTTTTTGAGCAGTTAATTGCAGATTTCACTTTTAGCTTCTAAAAACTATGTTACTGCTGATCAGCGAACCGACAGAACAGGTCAGGTAAGCAATTTAGGCCTGGTTAGGATGGACATCTGCAGCGTACGTATTACTGTGTTCGCGCATGCGTAGATGGGGGAAAGTCACGGGGCGGACAGTGAAACGTGACCCGGATAGAAACGGAAGTTAAAGTGCGTAAAAGTGACTTAGTAAGAAGCTCGATATATGATAATTATGCAATTACTTTCAGATACAAGTTGCTTGTTTATTTACCATAACATGTGGGGCGGGAAGAGTGAAAATGTTGATTTCAAAATAGGTACGGTGCTTGTATCAAAATATATGTTTATACGCGTTTCTAAACACGCCATTAGCCTTAGTATATATTGCTTGAAAACACAAGGGAGGATTGGCGACACCACATTAAGGCACTGTATGGAAAGAATTAAAATAAATACTGTCTTTACCGGAACCTGGATTAAAGGTAATCCTGTCTTTAGCGGAACACTTCCATCGGCCAGAGAGTTTTTAATTTAATTTAAATTTTGTGTATTAAAAGCAACCTGCCTGAAACGGAAAATTCCGGTCCAATGCCGTCTGGTTATAGCCAGGTTCCTTAATGTTTTTCTGACCGTGCATCATGAATTGACTATATATTAATTACCAACTTGATACACTGATTATTATTTATTCATAAAATAAGCTTTGTACCGACAGGCCACCAAGAACTCTCATGGAGAGTGACAATACCATATGCTGCATGTGCACAACTGTATCCTCCTGAAGATGAGCACTTGAGGCTCGATACATGTAGAGGAGAATATTATTTTTTGAATAAATAATAATCAGTGCATCAAGTTGGTAATTAATATACAGCCACGTTCCTGTCTATTTTTTCTTTTTGTTGTAAATATATATTATGGAGGCGCAATTCCGTGGACGCCAAGTCGCCATGGCCGCTATTTTTTTTACGGTGGAACCTTATGTTTGTGGATCCCCATTAATGAACCTGGTTTTTTTTTCGCATTTCTGGTGCGTGTTATCTTGCGGTCGCTCCTGCAATTCTGGAAAATTTGTAAACCCCTGAATACAGTATGGATGGTAATGAAAAGTTTATCGTATGGAACAATCTTAAACAATGGGATATAAAGTAAGGAACGGCTTTCACTGCTCACACCATGAAAGTATGGGGGAGGGACGTTTTAGCTCTTGTTATTAACCTCAATGTCTGTGCTGCTTACCTCCGGGGAAAGGTCTTGTTTTATTTTGAAGGGCAGGCTGATTGGGCCCCAGAACCAGTGTGGTCGCTTCTGGACAAAAATTTTTTTTAGAAAAAAAAAACTTAACTTTAAGAATTTGATAAATTTGGATTTGCGTTAGATGTAAGAAACTCTACTGGCACAAGTCAAAATTGCTACTAATATTCTACCAATGAAGACAGAAGCAGCAGGTTGTTTTTGTCGAAACGTTGTCACCTTTGTGCTTAACCCTTAACCTGCCAACGACGACTATAGTCGCTCAGCAATTTAATGTTATTAAATGGCAACTGAAATTTAATCCGGTAGCCTAAGGGTTAACTACACAGCATTTATGGCGGCAGAGTTTAGAAGAAAGAAATTCAAACCAACCTGAAGTCTGCTTAGTAGTTTCGAAGAACATAAAGGTGATGGAAACATCCAAATTGAATGTTCGTTTTATGCACATCGTGCAGACGGCATAATGTCGAAGTAACGTAAGTTCCAGTATCCTTAAATCCACCACAAGTGAATAACTGACAGTTAAGTTTAGGCCAAAGTTTATGTTATGGCTACTCTTTGGGACGCAACATAACTAATTACACAACTAGCGAATCAACTAGCTAATTTAATGTTTCAAAGACATTTTTGAGGAGCAAAAAATTTCCACATGTCAAGAAATTACCCTAATTTTAGGGACTGCGGAGGTTTATTAACTTGGACCTTAAGAGCCCGTCACTGGTCCCTAAGCCAGATGAAGCCAGTGCACGCTCTCCCATCCTATTTCTTTAAGATCCATTTTAATATTATTTTCACATTATCTTGTAAGGGAGCACTGAATCGATAAGCACTTTTATATATGTATTCTTCAGTACTCGAAAATACTGCAGCTGGAACCGTTGTTACGTAGTCGAAGCTAATGACGCTAGTTTTAAATTGGCCATAAATAAAATGAAATGGGTACATCCTTGCTGAAATAAAAGTCCAAATGCCACAGTATTTATGACCGACCTCCACGGTCCTTGAGCCGTATATCATTTAAAGTCTACTGAAACCAGTGTTAGGAGCAATAATTCTAAGCACTGGAAGTGAGGCTAGTGAACTTCTGTCACATGTCCTATACTGCATTAACCCACGCACTTAAAGGCTCGTAGCTTGACTCTGTACGTTTTTTGCCCTTATTTTAAGAGGCAAAATTTTATGTTTCTTGGATGAATATATATATATTTCGATATCAAAATTACTGTCCCGTGTGATTGCTCTCCCTGCTTTCGTGCTCTGTCGGACTCCATAGCACCGAAAGTTATTTTGACTGGTGAAGGGAAATTATTTCATAGCAGCAGTTATGGCCTAACGGAGGTCCCATCTGACCGTGTGCCCGGAGAACACGAAGGCACCTACGAACCATTCTGGCAATGTACACTCGTGTCAACAAAAATTCATCGGCCTGAAATTTTCTAAGTCCCAAACCGGAAATGACGTGCGGTACAGTTGCCATCATAATTCGAGTCGTTTT
>JGI20166J26741_11786140_pt1 | contig 10262 bp, 8 predicted proteins | sample TergutCu122P5_FD_26741 | JGI IMG/M metagenome (IMG submission 26741) | reverse complement strand
GTTTCAAGTTTCATCGAAATCCAACCACTATTAATGAAACTACATTATTTTGAATAAACTCCTGCACATTTTAGCTCAAAATTTAAATACCCTGTAGAAAGACCTTCCCACATCACAGTATGAACTGGGGCTTAAATGCCCCCACGCTGAAGGGTTAATTAACCTAACTAGTTTCATGGGCACGCTAAACTCCATAGGAACATTAAAAAAAAACTTCCCTCTCAATCATAAGTGTTCTTAAAATCTAAAAATATCTGATGTACTGGGCCATTCTATGCACATACTTTCAAGTATTTGACGAATGCAGAATGTGTGATCGGTTGTTGATCTGTTACATTGAATGCACACTTACGATCCCCAATACACATCCACATATGGTGTCGGGCTCAAAAAAGAAAATTGGATAAATTTTTTTATGCAGCTGATAACAGGGATATGTGGCAACAATTATTACAATGTATATGATCACGTTCCTAATAAATATGTACAATTATTCATGCCTTTCACTGGTAAGGTAATTCGTGCTTATTCCAAACTGAACAAGTTAATGGATCTCAGAAAGAAATGTTGTGAGCATCGACGTGTAGAATTTAAAACACAAATATAGCGGAATTATCATAAACCCATGATAATGCTTAAAAAACCCCGCAGTGGTAACTTAAGGAACCCTTGGTAATAAACCTGCGCTCGAAATATAAAGGACGTAGAGTAATATAACAGGAACAAAGTAGTTATATTAGGAGGTGTATCAGTGAAACTAAACATTCCGATAAACACATAATCACAATTTAAAGTTATATTTACACATCACGAATCTCAACTGCCATGACAACTGTTGTTCCTAGCTTACTACATGCACATAAACTAAATTACTTTTTGCCATCAGCTTCAGCTTCATCATTACTGGGCACATAACCTATATTTTCTCTTAATTTTATATTTCTATACATAAATTCCCGCAATGGTTTCAAGCATCCTTGTGCAAAATTATACACTTTGGCACAGAATTATATATCCTCAAATTTCTCAGTTCCTTATATACGTTCTACGATCTAACCACAACTGACACTAACCATACTGCCACCTTCTTCGACAACTCTCAGGGAGACTATAGTGGACTATAATCTGTGTACTTGCGTTCCTCGTCTGGATCCATGCCTGCCAACGGAACTGGACAACCTGACGAAACACAAACGGTAGTAAAAGAAAATTCTGTTCTGTTCAGAATGGGTTATTTTTCTCATTGTAGCTTCCTGTTGCTTTCAGTTACTCCCAAATACCTTTCATCGCCGAATTAATTTTTGGTGAGAAGTAACAATCATGAAGCACATCTTCCTGCAAAAATTTCCAGCTTCATGTTACTTTTTTACTACTCCAAAATATTGGTAGGGCAAAAAATCTGATAAAAAAAGGATGGCTATAATGTGGTGTGGGTCGGCCACAGGTGATCCAGTGAGCCTTGACGGAGCAGAAGACAGCTGTTCGCTGTCATCCGGTGTGCCCGCGCCGAACAACCACAACAAGTAACTAGTCAAAGACACTTGGTTTACCGTGTTGGCTGTCTCGCTATTACAAAAAGTGATCCCCTTCCTAACGGAACCAACCAATCCAGACGGACGTCAGTTATCATTTGGGCTAGCTGTCTTATTATCCGTGCTCTCCTTCACATTAAGGAGCTCTTTTAAATGTATGTAGTACTCTAAAATCGCACAGTAATAAAATATGCTTTTACAGGTGAACCAGCAAATTTAGACGGATTTCGATTACCGTATTGGGTATCTCTCTGTTACAAAACGAGTTTCCCTTCCCAACGGAACCAACCAATCGACGCAGACGTCGGTATCGTTTAGGCTATCTCTATGTTCTGGTCCGTGCTTTCCTTCCAAGGAAGGCGTTGACTCAAAGCTATGTAGTAGAGCAATATATGTGCGATAATACCATATGCTTTACATCGAGACGGATTTTGATTACCGTGTTGACTATCTCTCTGTTAAAAATCGTATTCTCCGTACACAGTCAACGTACCAAGCAATATGGAAATCGGATACCGTTTAGCCTAGCTCTCTGTTACTCTTGGTGCTCTCGTTATAAGTCGGGCGCTCCTCTGTGATCCCTCCCCTACGTCTGTTTCCACGTGTTGTCGTCATTCGTCAGCGGAATACTTTGCCCGTGAATATCAGAACGTCTACTGCGTTTCGTACTTTTTTGTTTGTAGGCATTTCCGCCGACATTACTGGAATTATTCGCCGCTATCAGACAACAGAAATACGCAGTACATATTCTGCCTTGCTTAGTACATGTTTCGGGCTATGGGAAGCTCGCGTCGCGTGGCCCTTCATAGTGGGTCCACATCGTCAGAAGTGTTGACTGTTGAGAATGACCCGTACACCTCAAGTCAGAAAGTCCTTCTTCACTCATCGCGGGCTATGGAAGTGTAGGATCATCCTACCACCGCTAGCTCAACCTAACACGATCTGCGCCCATATATGCCACGTTGAAACAACTTCGCCCCATCTAAACTGATAATTTTCCCGGTGTGTTCCGCTTAAACTACACCGCCATACTTGCTTTACTGACAACACTAGACTTCCTGCAAATAATTTGCTTTGTGTTTCGTTACCCAAAGTTAAATATTACCGCAACCTGTTCGGAATGCAAACGAGCAATACGATCTTCGGGATCACCCAAGAAACGATCAAGGGACATTAGATTTGAAGCCGGAATGTAAGGATATATATAGTAAAATGCCTGACCTACACGTCAGGGTAAGTGGTAATTTAACAACATCAAAGACTGTTTCAAGGCGGTTCATGGGGGTAAGCTGACTTTATTCTGGATACTGGGAGTTGGGGCAGTGTTGGCACTGAACTAGCATACGATTTTGAAAATATTGATACCAGAGTAGTACTTATTTTCTGAAAGCACACTACATTAACTCTTGTTTTGTGTGGGAACAGTACTTTGTGCTTCTGGTAACACCATGTGCAGTTTAGTTGTTCTTAAAATGTTCATTTTACTTACCGAAACGCAGCAAAAGAGACTTTCACAAACGGGCGGCAGGATCTCTATTCTCTTAGATTCCTTTGAATTTAGAGGTTAGACAACATCCATAAGTCTGAAACTTTTCTTTTATAAAGAAACTATCTCTCCTCTTCCACACGAATTCCCTGCTTCTCCCAGTATTATGTACTTCATTAAGGAGTGAAAATCGGCAATATTATATTATATTATATTATATTACATTATATTATATTATATTATGTTATATTATATTATATTATATTATATTATATTATATTATATTATATTATATTATATTATATTATATTATATTATATTTTTACTTTATATTGCTATTGTTGCTGGTGTGAGATATTGAGCCATGCACAACAAATGCCATGTAATTTAGAAATCAGTTTAAGCTTTATAATTTTTCAAAGTATTATGTTTTATTCATCTGAACGGAAGGTCCGTTTGTTGGCAGTAAACCAGATACTCATATGACACATAATTATATTTGAAGTTGTATAAAAATTTCAAGGATTTAACCAAAAATTATGTTAATAGTGCTATCAGCAAATACAGTGGTTCCTTTAGTGGAAAACAAACATATCTGTACTTTATGGAAAGATAAATACCACGATTGACAGCAGGGAACTCCACGTTTAACTTCCCCCAGCTTCAGAAAATGGGGAGATGGATCTTTTTCGGGGGGTAAATTGGCAGGAGCATGAAGGTGAGCTCTCACCTCAACCTAGAACCGAGGTTAAGAATAAGTGGATTTGTTCAGCTTATCCTCCCATATATAAGCCTCCAATTTCATAAGCTTTCCGGCGTTTTCTTCTGGAGTACAACTGTGAATTGCAAATATTAATAATTCGTTGTATGCTTTTATAATCAACCATTTATATTGCTGACATTAGCTTTATAACGCTTTAGTACAATCTTAAAATAAAAGTTCTAGAAAAAAGAGAAAATTGACTACGATTTTTCATACTTCTCTGTATCAGCAGGAGACTGGGTTTGTTTAGTTGACATCACGTTTTTTATGCTAAATGGCATGGAATTGACCGCAAAAATCGTGTCTGACTTCAGCTTCAGGCGGTCCCTCAGAAGGTCTTGATTAATGCCATGGCAGTAAAGTATCTTGCAGAAATATGTTGTCCCAGAAGGTTGCAAAGCTGCTACAGAACTTGGTCAAAGCTGTTATTGACTTAACAACAGATTTCTGAAAGGAATGTTTTGAAAATGGTCTTAGACATTCAGTATTTTGTCGTGTCAGCCACATTTTTAGGTTCAGAGAGAGGATTTACATTAAACTATGAGATCTGCTCATTCCAACCATATAGTTGTATCTGTTACTAATCTGTAGTATGACAGGAATTGCTCTACCACTTTTCATAATATTGTATGGAGTTACAACATGCAGTTTGTTTCTGCAATTTTCATTGAGACCTGTAACTCTGGGAGGTGTCTGGAATTCATTGTCCCTGCCATAAACCAGTTGCCTGTGAAAGTGACACTTTTTGTCTTCCATTGTAAATATATTATGTCCATCCCTCTGAAAATCTCACCCACACGTTTTTAAGTGCCCGGTGCTACCGCACCTTTCCTGTGTTGTGTTGGGCTTGTAGCTTCCCGTTTGCTCAGCAAGCCTGTAGGTCTTTCTTCAGGGTAATTAACGTGGGAGGTCCTCGGACAAGTCCACAATTGAGTACGAATGCCGAAACACTGACACCCACGCGATATTATGTAATTACTTTAATTTTATTTGTTAATTGAAATGTCTCTTATAAAACTTAAATACAATTTGGTTTAATACATTCTATCAATCAATGGAAAATGCAAAAGTTAATCGGAGTCACCACGGCACTTGGAGTAAACACTGAATTGCACACTAATCTAGTTTTATAATACCAATCACAATTAAGTATTGCAAAACTATAGGCGTTTTTACTAAGCACTGAATTTTGCGTGTTCGCAACTCCAACATACAAAGAAAGGTGTTCCCGCTCGCATAATGTCTTCTCCTTCGTTCACTAACTAGCCCTTATACGTCAAGTAATTCTATTGGCTGCAATTCGAATTTAGAGAAATCCCATTGGCCGAATTAATTCCTTATCAAACCGAATCTCATTGGCAGCTCTGATTTAAACAACTAGAACCAAACTCTCGCAAACAAAAAAATGCGTGCAGCTACTGAAAGAATCGTGTCTCAACAATAAAAACGTCGCTTGTTTCATACAGAAACACTCAGTTGCAAAACTTCCACCAACTAGATAGCTGAAGACTCAAGTGTCTCAATGCCATAACAGCCTTCATGCGTCTTACGGTTTTCCTTTTTAATCACTTCCAACCAACAAATCTATCTACATAGAGTCCGTTCAGAATTCGAACCTGAATCGCCGGAACATATCAGGAATTAAACCTGAAATGCTTGTAACATTGGTTTTAGATTATTAAAAATTGAACCCTTAAACTTAACTGACATTTTAAGATAATTATGAATGCAAAATGAAGTGCAAGGTGTCAATGGAACATTCTATTATTCTTCAATACGAAACTGTACCACTGGATAATTGGTGTATGGCGTTCCAAAGTAATATAGTACCTTCAACCTCAACATCCGGAGAAAAATAAACGCAAATAACATATAGACCGACTAGAGAGTGATAAACAGCAATCTTACAGATGAGACTGACAGTGACAGAAAAGTCATACTAACACGCGTAACAAGCACACTTTACCATATAATATGTTGAATGTGGTTTAACGTGTGAAACATCGTTAATACTCGTATGTACCGGAAATTTTTCCATTATCACATAGGAAAACCCCAACATTTTAAAAGCAGTCTGTTTCCGTCTTCAGGTAAAAACACTAATCCAAACAATAACAGTAATTATTTTTTGTGCTCGGTGATAATTAAGCCGTGATGTATATTAATGAAGTGTCACAGGTTCGCTGCTTGTCACATTTGTTCCTGCTACATATGAAACACTTTTAATACCCTATCTTGAAGCATCTACATCCTTTGTCCGTAAAGATCTGAGACTGAGTCTGTAAAAAAACAAAATTCAACCTCACAACCAATGCATCCTGTGCCCTTCGAAGTAGTTCCCTCCGCAGTCAATACACTGTCGTCAGGGTTTCTGCAAGTCCTGAAAGCAGATGGTGAATTTTTCTTTCGGAATGCCTGTAAGCTCCATCGTCGCAGCCGCTTGAATAGCCTCGATATTCATTTACCCAAGTCCTTCCGCAGAACTTGGTTGCAGGTCGAATTATTGATATGCAGGGCAACAGCCAACATGCGCACTGTAACAGTACAGCCTTTTCTTACAGTTGTCTATGATGCGAACCACGTTGTTTCCGTTCCGTGAACTCGAAAGCCGGCCTGATCTTGTATCATCCTCCAACGACACCCTACCCAAAACGAATCGCCTGTGCCACCCAAAAACAAAACGATCTAACATAAATACCACAGGCTAATCATAAAATGTCCTGGTACTTGCACGTGGCAACTGGATTTGCGCAACATTTACCTAAGTCGAGATATTATATCAGTCTCAGAAATTTACAGACAAAGGATGTATCTTGGATTCTGATACAGACAACAAAAATGCATTTTCAAAGGCAAATATCAATGATTGAGCACGGTTCTGGAACAAATATTAAAAATATAGTGTTGCAATTGGCACAATTTCTTTTAGAGAAGTAGGACTCTTTTTAAAGATTTGGTTGGCCCGTATGTGGTAAGACGTAGAGGCTGAAAGAATCTACATTTGACTAAATAAAGGGAAAAGTACGAGTAACCGAATCAGATATGTTAAAAGGCATTTTTTCGGAATTCTGAGGGCTTTTCCAGGAAAATTATTACATCCAATTTTACAAATGTCAGTGAGACGCCCACAGTTCTTTAATTAGTGGAATTACATCTTCTTGCTACTTCTTTTGTACGATGTAAAACACGTCGACTTTTTAGAATTATGTCTTCTAACGCACGACTTTTAGCTAAGTACTACATCGTCAATTTTTGTGGAAGGGAGGAAGGAGTCTAAGATAGCCCACAGATTTAAAATTATTTATATTTTCATAAATTTCCACTCATATTTTTCATTTCGTGTTGCAGTAACACGAAGTAGGAAGTTTAAAGTACGAATAATAGCAAAAATGCAGTAACCATTTTTAAAATGGTGATCACTAATAAGAAAAGAGTGAATTGTCATTTGAAAATACGTGAACACCGAACAGCGAACGGGCATGACACAAAAATTTAAGACGCGTAAATGTAAGTAGTGTAGTGGAGGTTGGATACAACATGGCAGCCAAGCGCATTTTGAGTGGACGTCACAAAACACCACGCCCACACCCACCCTTGGTAAACGTAAGCCTAATTTTGGGAGAGGAACCGCCCTCGCACCCAAAATTTACCCCGCCTCCGAATCCAACCTTGACAACGCCCGGGACCACGCCACGGGGAATTAAGTTTAAGGAACAGGACACGTTTAGGTTAAAGATAAGAGATAAGGATTTGTTTAGGCGGGAATGGACCTCCAGTTAGTTTAAGGATTGGGTTAGTTAAGGATGTATGTATGTGGTTATAAGTATGTGATGATGTGTGTGCGGGAGGTAGAGGTTAATGAGTGGTACGCGCATGATCCATGCCGGCATTGGTGTCGACTGCAGCGCCTTGTGTGAGCAGGTTATGTAGATAACGTGTGTTCATTCTTAGAATTTGTAAGACTAAGAAAATGAAGGTTTTTTGTTTTTATTCCAATATCCGGGAGTGGAGCTTGGATTTTTGTATCAGTTGATAAGTACGTATGATCATTTAATATTGCATTACAGAGATAATAAAAAGCACGCTAGTAATGTGTTGAGTGCTTCAGACATCGCTTATGCAGTTGGTGGAGGAGGATGACGTTGAGGAAATCTATCGTGTCCAAGGAAGTAGATTGAAAATTTGAAAAGATACATACAAATCGTGTTTCTATTGTTACCACGAATATTTTTACACAGAGAAAACTTAGGAAAAAATGGCGATGACGAGTTCTATTATGTCCAAAGAGGAGGACTAAATATGAAAGGATACACAATATACTTCTTGTTTTATTTCCTTTTGCACGTGGAGGTAAGCTACACATCAGGATGCTGGATAAAATTTTGTATGTGGTCTACAAAATTAATATGCCTCTATAATTACTACAGTCTAATTTATCACCCTTACGATAAATTGGTACAATGATCAACTCCTTCAATTTTTCAGGCAATTAATACGTTTACAAATTTCATAACGAATTGCCATTCCATGATTTTGCTGGAATTGGATCAGTACCTGGTGATTTGTGTCTTTTTATATTTTCAGTAGCCATGGCAACTTCCAAAGGTACTGGAATCAGGCACTAGTGACTCTGCCGCCTGTATTTCAGTCTGCCTATCATGATTATCCCCATGTACATTCATTGACTGAGAGAAATGTTTCTTCCACCCGCCAAAAATATTTTTCGGAATCTGGAACTGAATCAATTTTCTCATCCGTTACTATATTAATTCTATGTTTGTAACCACTCTCGAAATCATTGATACCACTACAAAATGCCCGATATTCATCAATTTTAACTTTGGTATTCCTTCTTTTTGTTCCTGAAACTTCTACTAGTTTCACGTCTTACATGGTTTAGATTACCTAAATCATTTTGTTTTGAATCCCGAAACCAACTACATTTTAACCTAATTCCTTTAATCTACAAGTTTTAAACATTTTTATTAAACCGTGGTTTATCTGCTTCCATAAATAAACCTAGACTCGGTTTAACTGTAGATTTAATATTCCCTTTAATTTTTTTCCTAGCCCTGTTTATATTCTTGTTACAATTTGAGTTCTTCATAGCTACAAACCACGTTGAGATCTTAATCTCATATTACGAGACTATACAGTGTATTGAATGCAACGAGATCTCGTTGGTAGCGTAACCATTGACAATATCGGGATAACCTATTATAAAGATTAAGATCGCAGGTTGTGTCAGGTTTGGATGTTCTGTAAGAGAAGTGGGCGCTCCCTCCTCTGGGATTATATCTGAGATTTTCTTACAACAATTTGAACACACCCACCTCCCCTTCCTGGCCCACAAACACAAACTAGTGAATTACTTCCGCTATATTGATGATGTTCTCTTGATCTATGACGATCTACAAACTGGCATACACACAATATTAAGTGACTTCAATTCGTTCCACCCCAACCTGGAATTCACCAAATAAACAGAACAGGACAATAAACTTAACTACCTGGACATAACCATCCACAAAACCCCCACTAGCGTGAAAATAGGCGTTTTAGAAAACCTACCTTCACAGACACTATCATTCCATATACATCCAACCACTCAACACAACACAAATATGCAGCCATCAAATTCCTTTACAATAGACTAAAATCTTACCAGTTACAGGACACCGAATACCAACGGGATGAGAACATCATTCAGAGCATTTTACATAACAATTCCTTTCCATTGCCTGCCCGGAAACCAAAGACCCAAATGGCCCTGCCCGCTCGCAATGCACCCACAAAGCAAAAATGGGCCAATTTCACTTACACTGGCCCGGAAACTAACTACATAACAAAATTATTCAAACACACAAACCTGAGAAAAGCCTACCGTACCACCAATAACATACAATCCTACCTAAATCAAAATACCCGCACTAAGTACATTTTCGCAATGTCAGGTGTATATGAACTGACCTGTCCTAATTGTGGAAAGACGTATGTAGGGCAAACTGGCAAAGATTTTAGAACCAGATTTAACGAACACAAACGCTCCTTTATACACAACAGCCAAACATCTAAATACGCATAGCACCTGACAGAACAATCACACACCCTCGGGAACATACAAGACGTCATGCGAGTATTACAGTTCCATAAAATAGGCATTCACTTCGACACAATTGAGCGTTTTCACATACATAGACAGGCGGCCATAACCACCTTAATGATGATCACAACCTCTGTGTTAACAGAATCTTCGATTCCATACTCGGAGACTTCCAAAATGAACTTAAATAAAACCCCTCACCCCCACACAACCCCTACCCAACCCCTATCCCACACTCCTCGACCCAATAAAATACCCAACCTTGCCTTTCCCCGTTTCGAGGCCACTGCCTGCACTCTGTACCCAACACTTGACCACAACCGACAGAAAACACGCCAAGATAGTGCTTACTAGTGAAATCTTCGCCACACTCCAGGG
>JGI20166J26741_11786029_pt1 | contig 10263 bp, 14 predicted proteins | sample TergutCu122P5_FD_26741 | JGI IMG/M metagenome (IMG submission 26741) | reverse complement strand
GGGGGGGGGGTACTAGTATAGTGTACCATAAAACTAAAACTACAACTAATGTGATGAAAATGGAACATGTTTATACATACTTCTGTGGTAAACATTTAACCCTAAATTTCTGGATCACTTTCAGTTATCTTCATCTGGTACAGAAGAAGCCATGTAATAATTAATGTATAGTTTAAAAATTGGCTACAAGAGTCCGCCATTAAGCAGAATCTTTGGCAGGAGTATGTAACACATCCCCACATAGCTCCCTTACTATTCAACAAATAAAAATTGTACCATTGCTATATAATCTGGCACTAGACCCAACTATAAGGTATATACGTATATTGTCAAACACAACTATGTATTAGGTGGTATGGTATTTACTATATGTAAAGCACAACTACATGTTTCGGCCACAAATGTTGGCCTTTGTCAGGTTGTATAGTGAAAACTTATCAATCAGTTATACATGCATCTGTAGGGAGTATGTAGGGTGCAGGGGGGGAGGTGTAAGTGCGAGATCTTGCAAGTGGGGGGGCCTTGGATTTTGGTTGGTTAGGAACTGTATATAGACAGAGAACTATGCCTACTTATAACTATGTCTAGAATGGGATATATAACAATATGTCTCAAAGGTAAAATGTAGTATATAATATCCTATGGGCTAAGTCTAGGAAACTATGGGGTAAATACACAGTTTTCTATTGTACAATGTGGACACCTGTTTCCATTATCCATAGTCTCTTCTGTAAAATATCTACACAAGCCCTAAAATGAAAATATTGTCCATAATCTGCATTTGATCTTATTCCTTAGGGAGACTGAGTCGTGACTCTAGTATCTTTCAAGTGTGGCAGAGCGTTGTGGGTTCTACTGTGGGTGGGGTTGGTATTCAGAGAATTCCTGTATTGTCTTGGAAGGTGGGTGGGTGGGGGCAGTCCCCAACCTGTGAATGTTATACGATAATTATCAGTGACAGTGTCTACTAGATAATCTGTAAGTACCCCAGTCATAATTGTGTCACAGATTGTTTTACTCATGGTTTGGTTCTACTGCGGATGTCACTATTTATACATTGGTATTGTGCCTGCGGCCAGTGATTCCATGGAAGTGTGGGTTGGTGATGAGCTGTGAGGACCTCATGCTGTCGTCTTGATTTACTTGTGTGTGTGTGTGGGGGGGTGTTCGTGCTAAGGTTACTAGCACTGTTACTTGCACTGGATTGGTTGTGTAGATGTAGCGTACGCGGCATAAGTATGTCACTGTTTTGTCACGTTATGATCACTGGCACCAATTGTGAGGACGTAGGGAGTGCTGAACGAAATTATGTCAACAATCCTAGTGGGTTTATTGCACTTGTAATGCAGTATGGTGGAATGAGTGTGTCTTCTGTAATGTTGAACGTTATACTGATTTTTGTTTCATGTAAATGGTTGTGCACTGTGTTCGGGTCCGTATTTTTTGCCTGGGTGAATGGGGTGGGAAGTAGGAAGGGTCTATTTATGGCTGGTGGGCTTTTGTAAGGGGTGTTGAAAATAGCATTTGGAAATATGGCCAACATTTGTGGCTGAAACATGTAGTTGTGCTTTACATATAGTAAATAACATACCACCTAATACATAGTTGTGTTTGACGATATATGCATATATCTTATAGTTGGATTTATTCGACACACAACAGAGATGACGCACCTTAAAATTGGCACTAGACAGCATCATTATGTAACACATTAAAAATATTTAGTCTCAGAATTATGTAATATCCACCAAACACACGTCCCTGAAATGCTAACCTTTCCACCATTTCTTCTTGCTCCTTCACCATGTGTGCCAGCTGTTGGAATATTCCCCCCAGTTCAACTACTGTTGATTCAATGTTCTGCATTGTCTCAGCACGACTCTCTAGATAGCTATCCTAAAGACAGAAAGAGAAGTTACAACTAGTGGAAGTATACGTAAAATCCAATTACTTCCCAATCAACTGTAGTAATATATCAAATATTAACCTATTCATTTCAATATCTGTTTGCTATTTTTATCTTTAAGAATGCTCATGAACTTATAACTATGCAGTGTAAACATCTCTCACCGTTTCGTCATAAATCATTGCTTGTTTCTGAGCGACTGGTAACAGTGGACTGTGTGCGTCCATGTTCACACTCACTTCCTCAGCAAGCAGTACAGAGCCTTGGTGATGACCTGAGACTGCTGATGGAGGGAGTGATGAAGAGACAGGACCCAGAGAGAAATGATCCTGGCGACTCTTCTGCTGTTTCAGATTCTATGGAAATAAAACACCAATCAACAAGAACCATAAAAAAAAGAAGGGTATGACAGCAAGATTGACAGATCAAACTTCAGAAGTCCAAATACTGGTAAAACAAGTTATGATGCATACAACATCTGAATACAAGTGATAACAAGACCTCATTTAAGGTTTCTTTAACTAGTACTGGATTTGAACACTGAACACCACAAAATTTTAGATGGAGGAAATTTAATACTGATATAATTGACTTGAAACTAAGGATGAATATCAACCAAGGGGAAACCTTCAAGTGGATGAACATTAAAAAGAATGATAGGCTTAGAGCATCATCTGTCTGTGAAACTTCATATGAAATCATGCCACTAGAGACCACCACACCTCCAGAATTAAAAATGATACCCTTGTAAATTAGTGCCAACATGAGTTCAATAGCATAGGTCATGAACTTTTGGGTGGCACTGGATTTTTCAACAGTGTGTGTGTCTGTGTATGTATGCTGCCATCATGTCTATCCATCCATCTGCATGGAAAAACTAGCCTCCTAATGGACAAATGTTCATGAAATTCGATATTTGGATATTTTTCAAAAATATGTTGCGAGAATTAAAGTTTCATTAAAGTATGACAAGAATAATGGGTACTTTTACATGAAGACCTATGCACATTTATGATCTGTCACTCAGTTACTCTGTGGAATGAGAAATATTTTACACAAAACTTGTAGGGAAAATCAGAACACATATTTTGCATTTATTTTCTTCCAGACAATTGTGAGTACAATAAGTTAATAAAAAGAGGGGAAAGTTGGTCCCCCCCCCCATCCATCAATATGTCCAAATCACATAATTATTCAGAGAAATAAACTAAACTGTTATTCTGATCATGTTAAGACAAATAAAGGAAGAAGAGATGAATGAGCTTGCAGAACACATACAAGAAATAAAAATGCATGTGTAATGTCATTCAGACATCACCACAGGACTGATGAAGTAGGTGTAGATGGAACGATAATGTTATCATATATGTAATGGATTCCACTGCTTCAGGAAAAGGTCTAGTGGCAGAGTTTTAACTAATGTTACAAATATTTAGCTTCCAGTGAAGGAGAAAAGTTTCTTAATGAAGTAACCACCAGCATTCAAGGAAACCTCTGGGCTACGAAGTGAGCTACTAATCTTCATGAAAAGTTTTAGTCTTCATCTACTCTGAATATGAGGGCAGCAAGCCCTTCCAAAATGTTGGTTCCTATATACCAGTCTAAATGTGGCACATCACATTAGTCTGGACTCTAAAATCTTTACAATTCCATTACAGCACTCCTCACATATAATTTTATGCCAGACTGTGGTCTTCTGGGTTCCTGCACCATGTAAATCTGCTTATGGAATTACCAAAGATGTAGTTTTCCACTTTCCCTGAAAAGAATGACAACCTACTTACCAGACTCCATGGTGTCATTAACACAGAACATCACAAGCCAAATGTTTCAAATTGCTCCCACAAAGAAAAACAGAAACAGGACAGCAGTCATCCTAACATTTTGCTTAACCAAGTGCCATACATTACAGCAGAATCCTTTGGATTTAGAAGACTTCTGATGTCTCTGACAACTGCAATTAACTTCCAGCCTCTCTATACACATACCTCTGTCCTAACTTCAAGAACCTGTTTGAATTCTGTTGACATGGATGCAAGCTTCGACTGTAAACCAACAACAACACTTGACGAATGTGATAAAAGGTGGCGACCATTCTGGTGGGACTGTCTCTGATTCCGTGCTACTTCTTGAAGTTTTGCAATCTGCTGATTTAGGCTATTTAGATCCTCCTTTATTATGTATGTGAGTTCCTGTATTTCTGTTGGCCGGTCATTGAAAAGTGATTTTCTCTTTGCCACTGAAATTAAAATGCTTTATCTGTATAACTTGAGGAGATCATTTTTTATTTGTCTAACAGCGCTTTCCAAACTGTTAATGTTATACTGCACTGAACGGTGAACTGTAAGATAAACACACAAAGCTGTTGAAGGGAGAAGTTGTGATCTATTTTAATGTATAAAGAAACTTGTCACAATATCTAGTCTCTGAATTCCAGGCAGTGACATCTAGTAAGTAGCATGAGATCTGTTGACAGCAGACATAGTTACCAAATTCAAAACAATTTTGAAGTGGCCTACATATGTTGGATCACGGATTTAACAGCAATAAGGCCAGGAGACCCCATGGTACTTAATTCTATGAATTAGTCTAAAATTCTTAAACAGCTGGAGCAGCTCCTACAGAAACTACCCTATGCTTTAAAGAACTAAAAAAGAAGACCACATAGGCACCAAGTCAATAAATATTCAAAGAATAAAACATGAAGATTTTGAACCAGATTCCAGAAATACACTCTCCTACTTGCAAAAGGTGTCATCAGCAATAGTAATCCTGGAGATAACTAAACACTTTTAATATGCCAATAATATATTATCCTGTATAGATGCAGAAAACACTGAATGGCCAGGTCTGTTGCATGAACTTGTACTCAATATCCAAGATTAAGTTATTAACTTCCTCCAATAAAGATATCAGTATACTAGCATAAAGCCCACTGTAATTTTAACAGGAAACTACTACACATTAAATGTATCAAGAAGAAAATTTCAGTACATGAAACCACTTCATCCTGCAAAAACAAGCTTTGTCAACAGTACCTAACCACACTACCGCAGTTTCCAGTCTGCCTTCATACCACACCTCTACACATTCTGTTAAATACAAGTATACCAAGATATAAAACTACACTACAGGCTACAGGATTGTGAATTCTGTCTAGTGGCTAGAATATGCTGTACTTCTGAAGTTTTTTCCAAAAATTCCATGAACTAAACTGATTTTAAGAGCTTTCTGATAACTTACATAAAGTGAGTTTTTCCAGTTTTGTGTATGTACTGCCTATATTTTTCCCTATAGTTCTGAAAAACAAACATTACATATTTACATAAGTAAACAAAAAATATACAATATATAACAATGATAATGCAATAACATACAAAACACAACAGGTTGTCTTCGATTCAAGTAATCTACAGTATTAATATAACCAAAGGAAAGTTGTAAGAGGATACTTCAGAAGATGCTACAACAGTGATTGTCCCTAACTTTGTTGAGACTACCTTCATGTCCAAACATTTTTAGTATGCACTACATATGTCTCACTGTCTCAGTAAAAATTATGGTAAAAGATTTTGCAAATCAATTAACTTAACTTTTTGTTTGATAATAATAAAAATGGTCAATTAGTTATCATTCCTTCTTGTACGACAAACACCAACAGTAACTCTAAAAAACATTAATGCCAAGTTGGGAGATGATTCCATTACAATATCACCTTGGTCAGTTGAGTAAACACAAGTAAAATATGTATTCAGTGACAAGTTTGGAGCTTATAAGGAGTAAACATCAAGTTAACCAACCCTCAACAAAAGCCTTAATTCTGCTGAAATGAGCAACTAAAATTTGTATGTATCATACTCCACCTTGCAATCATCATAAATTCTGCATAACTTTGAATATATTTAGCTTTTCTGGGATCCCTTACAGCCACTGTTCTTGCCATGTGGCGTCCTTGTAAGGAACGGATGGCATTCATGAATTCTGTGGTTCTGTCTCGTGAAATCATTGCTGGTGTCTTGCTGCTTTCCCTTTGTTTAGGTGTTATATCTTCTATTAAGTATCCTTGGAACTCCGCTGCACTGTTTGCATGGCGAAGTGCTTGGGTTTGTTGGGACCAAGAGTCCTGGGAATAGGATCCCCCACTTGCAACAATAAGGGGTGCCTGTTCTGACTCTGATCCACCGCGTCGTCTCCTTGCTGTCATTTGATCACGGACACCGTGCAATTCTGAAAACTTTTATCATGGCTTTATGCATACTGTCAGCAATATCTAATTAACTGTATCTGCAGTATTATATAACCCAAAAGCTCATCCCTTTCAGGCATTCAGCCACTCTTGATTCAGCCTTAGCAAATTAACACGTCAACATCTACAGAAACTTGTGTGTACTGTGAGAATGATGAAAAGATAACAATAACCTCTTACGATAAATAAGCACTTCAAGTAGCAACAATATTGAAACAGTTTCGTTTACTCTAGAAAATCTGAAGACGCTTACAGGCGACATACATCCATATGTCCGAAACTGATTACTGGCATATAACCATAGGTCCCAAACTGATTCTTTCGATAATTGTGTTAGATAAAGACAAATTCAATGATAATAATCAAACCACCACAACTCTCACTTCGCGACAAGTGATGACGATATATACAATACGTCACCACGTAACAGCTGACATGCTCGCAGCCGTCTGTAATCCATGCTACATACTAGATAATCTGTGCTATGTACCACACATACATCACAGACATACTTTGGAGGGATATTTGGGACTTGTGGCATCCATGATGTTTGACTGTAACTATCACAGAAAAGAGAGAGTAATTTGTCCGTGCGTTAACTCCTTGATGTGGTTTCGGTTATTACCCCAGTTTGTATGCTAGTTTTAGCGCCAATTGCCTTATGTGGTAGTCTTGTGTCATTCGTGTTAGTATTCGGTGTAAGGCAGTAAAGTACAAAAACAGGTACGTAATCATTTTTATAGACGTTTGTGTGTAACATAAATTTGAAATGTTAATTTTGTAAACAAACTAAGGATGTCACCATAATCACATTAGTCATCATGGTGCAATAGCGGAATTTTGAGAGTAACACTAAAAGGAATGATTTTGCCGTAGATAATGCTGATCATTAATGAACAGTTTTGTTTAGGGCACAATGTCTAGTACATCACAGAAACATAGGAATTTTGTGGCCGAACCTATGGGCGATAAACCAGTAACTGATCTGGCTGGAGTTGGTGAAGTTCTTGGCAGTCGTCTAGAAAACCAAGGATTTGATAAGGTTTGTACGGACCATTTACTGGTATTCTAATAGGTAGGTTAATTAAAGGGATGTGAAAAGACGCGTGAGGGTAAGAAACCCATGCAAATCATATATATGCAGATATATATAGATGTTTTAATTCAAGACAAGTTTTCGGAGTTGAAATATAACGTGTATCATTTCAGAGCATGAGGGACGCATTAGATGCATGTTGTGTTTGTAGTACGAGCTGTGTAGCACGGAAATGTGGTTGTCAAATTACATAACAGTGTGTTGATTTTCAGTCACATAACAAGACCCAGGTCGCTAAATATTGCTCAGTGATAATAGAGAAGTAACCCAGACTTTTCTTTTTATTTGTGTAGCGATATTTATGTGTAGGGCTTGTGGGTTGGGAGGGTTAGAGAGTCAATGAGAAGTTCTGCACTATAATTTTACTGAAGGTGGTGGAATATAATGGGTTGCATCCCCAACAGAGGAACATGAGGCACTAAACTCCAAGGGAAAAAACAAACATGAGTAGTTCTTACTTTTCATTTTTTTTTAATTCTGTTGTTGCATTTGACAGAAGTTTACCTAAAGTTGAAACCCCCAATGAGCTTGAGAAAAATCAGTGATAGTATTGTGTGCCATTTGTTTGTGTATTCTTGTAAAATGGCCATCTTGTGTATCTGTACCAGTTATTTCTGTTTTCTGAAAACTGTGTGTGGTTCTTGTTTATATGCTGTTTTTTGGTGTGATAACTGCTAAAATGTGTAAGGGGCCATGGGACATTGGCAGACATCTTGTGCCTGAAATTAGTGAATTATTACAAGAGGAAATAGCATAATACAAGAATACAGGTATGGGTCCATTTGTCCAGAATGCTTGGGACTTGGGAGTTTTCTGGGTGTGGGGCCATCTCATACATTAGAGCACAGTGCTTGAAATATTCTTAAAGACTTAAAAATTACAAAAAAGTAACCCTACCTAAAAGATAGAGGTATGTTGGTTTGTTAACATCTATTAAATTGCATAATCTAAGGTGATATAATCATGATCATCTGGTGAAGATGGAAGATCAGCAGAAATATGCATACCAGAAGTTGAAGGTAGGGGCTGAGGCTGAAACTCATGCTTACCAGCATTTTGAAACATATATTGCAATATAAGTTGTTTCATATGATTAGGTCTCTCTGTTTGGAACTGCTCTGTACACTGTGATGTTGTTTGTTGCTCTTATATGAAAATCCTCTGTTTCATACTGCAAATCAATTCTTCCGTAATGCTTATCATTCTGTTAATGGAGATTGGATGGATTTTATCTACCCTACAGCCTGTGAAGAATTGCAACAGAGAAGAATGTACATACCTTTGAGAATTTAAAACTTTTAGAAATCTTTTCATTCCTGGATTTGTTGTTGTTATCGTCATTGTCGCCGCTTCTTCTTCCTCTTCTTCTTCTTCTTCTTCTCCTCCTCCTCCTCCTCCTCTTCTTCCTTGTCTTCCTCCTCTTCTCATCCTTTCTTCTTCCTCTTTTTTTCCTTCTCGTCTTCTTCTTCCTCCCCCTCTTCTTCCTCTTCCTCATCTTCATCTTTTTCCTCCTCTTCTTCTTGGTCCCCCCCCAGACAAGCCTATCTCATTGAGGTTTAAGACTTGTTAATCTATGTAGCCCTTGGATGTGTTCTTTAAATGCTCTGGATAGTTGATGCCAGCCACATGAACAGCAACTGCTGTTTCTTCTGTTCAGTTCATATTATGCAGGCTTTGTTTAAATTTTGCATTGTTTATACCTTGCATGTGATAAAAGTATTACAATTAAAAACAACTAAATTCACTCTTTTTATAATTTTAATTTCACAAGAGCTCTTCTACATATTTTGGGCCGGGAGCTCAGATCTTACTTTCCTAACCACAAGACTGCTTCCACCACTGTGTATGTACTCCATCCTATACATAATACACATTGATGATTCACCATAATACCACATGTACTTGGACATAACATTATTCCATAATGCTTTTATTCTACAACTGACTCTCTGATGATGGACCTTCATGGCCCAAAACACGTGAAATGAAAATTATCGCAAGGGTGCATTTAGTTGGATTTACTTAAAGTTTCTAAACCAGCCTGTACTAGCATTAAAGGTGGCCTTCTCTTTTGCAGACTCTGTGCAGTTTTATAACCACTTGTCCTGCCTCACCACAACACCACTGACTGACAACCATTTCTGTGTCTCTGCAGTCAGCTGTAAACACAAAGCCTTCTCTCTCTCTCTTTCTCTCTCTCTTTGATGAAGGGGTTGTGATGACTGATACAAGATATTTTAGCACTGGCTGGAACACTTGCCGTAATGCCTCCTTTGATATTGTCTTCATTTTCCTTTTGTAACAAATTGCCAGTTCATTCACAGTGGAATGACATCTGACCACAGCATTAATCATTGCTGTAAGTTCTCCAACACCCCCACTCTCTATAACAAAGAGAAACATCCTCTTTTGTTGTTGTTGTTGTTGTTGTTGTTAAGCTCCTCAACAGCATGAACATTATGTGTTTCAGACTTTAAAATGTGAGGACAATAGTTATTTCTAAAAAGTCTGAAAAGTACAGTTGTTCATATTGCACGATGTCTAGCAGAGAGAGATTAGCTGATGTGATGTGTTGTATGTTAACTCTGTGTACAAACACAAGAGTGACTCTAAATATGTGAGAGACCTATACCTTGATCCACAAGTGTTGTCAAAATAATTCCATTGTGAATAAACCAAACTGTAATGTGTGAACCCATAATGAGACAGGTTTCTTATAATTCTTACTGTGTATTTTTAGAAGTACTGTGGCAATATTAATCCTCATAGAGTATGGCTTGCAATACTTTACCAATAAAAAATTGACAGTTTTGTTATTAGAGTGGTGTTGGGTATCAAAACATTGTTGCTGCTGCTGCTGAGATTCAGCAGCATCTTCTCCATATTGTGAAGTGGGCTCATAAAATGACGAAAAATCGACAGTTGCACATTGTAATAGTTTTCACCCCAAATAATCAACAGTTATGATTTCCCAGTACGGTAGTACTACAGTATTTTTTTTTTTTTTTTTTTTTT
>JGI20166J26741_11785918_pt1 | contig 10265 bp, 6 predicted proteins | sample TergutCu122P5_FD_26741 | JGI IMG/M metagenome (IMG submission 26741) | reverse complement strand
AACAAACGGCGCAGAATTATTTAGAAAAATATTGATGATGCAAACGAAAAAACTACATATATTAATCACAGCGCCCAGCCTCGATTCCGGAAAAAATATAAGCGGTATATCTTCTGTTGTGCAGATAATTATCAAAAACAATGAGAAATATTCTTATCATCATTATGTATTGGGAAAACCGGATAATAAAAATACATTCATACAAATTTTTCTATTAATCAAACGTCTTTTATTTTTTCCTTTTGCATTATGGAAAAATCATATAGATATTGTACACCAGAATTTTCCTTTCGATCCAAAGGGAATTTTGAGAGAATATGTTATCAATCAATGGTGCCGGTTGTTTCATATTCCTGTTGTTTTACATGTTCATGGCGGTATTTTTTTAATGAACAAAACCTCTAATAAAGTTTATCTTTTTCTGTTAAAAAAAATTTTTAAAAATAGCAAGGCTGTGATTGTTCTCAGTAACAAGGAAAAAGAATCTTTATCCCGGAATTACCAATATCCTCATGCGTTTATTTTGGAAAATTGTATTGATGTTCCTCTGTTTACAGGAATAAAAAAGGAAAGAATGTTCTCTGCCCCTACTTTTTTGTTCATTGGGAGAATTCATGAAAGTAAAGGTTTGAATGATATACTTGAAGCGTTTAAAGTTTTGAAGGCGGACAATTTGGACTTTGGTTTTATCTTATGTGGCGATGGGCCGTTACGGAAATTTATCATTCCCAGGTTTGAATTGATGTTAAAAGATCAATTCAAGTATATGGGAGTTGTATCCGGTTCAAAAAAAATGGAAACAATTCGCTGTGCCGATTATTTTCTTCTTCCTTCGTGGTTTGAAGGATTACCTTTGTCATTGCTGGAAACAATGGCTGCGGGGCTTGTTCCGATAGTTACAAATGTTGGATCCATCAGTTATTTTGTAAAGAACGAAGAAAATGGTATTTTTGTTAAGCAAAAAAATCCGCAAGATTTATATCAGAAGATGAAAAAACTTCTCTTGAATCCGGATTTGTATAAAACATATTCGATGAATGCAAAAAATACGATTGCGGAACGATGCGATATAAAGGATTATATTTTCCAATTGAATTATATATATGAAGTTGTATCAATAAATTAATATTTTTTTATGCCAATTATCAATTCATGGAATTTTCCGGTATTCAAAGGAAATTTAAGTGAAATTGGTTATCAAAACCAACGACAGTTCGTGATTAATACCATTAGTCCCAATTCTTATGGTTTGGCGTGTAAGAACCCGGTTGTAAAAGAAGCGCTGCAAAAAAGCGATATTCTTATTCTTGACGGATTATATTTTGGCTGTGTTGCTTTTTTCAAACATGGCATAAGAATTAACAGAATTACCGGTTGGGATGCTTTCGTTTTTTTTTCAAATGAATTGAATAAAAATAGTGGAAAAGTATTTTTTCTCGGTTCATCGGAAGAAACATTAGATAAAATAAAGAAAAGGTATAATGCTGAATATCAGAATGTTGAAGTAGATAGTTATTCTCCTCCGTTTAAACAGGAGTTTACAGAAGAAGATAACCAGTCAATATTCAAAGCGATTAATGTTTTCCGACCCGACGTGGTATTTATTGGAATGACAGCGCCCAAACAGGAGGTCTGGGCATTTAGGAATAAAACTTCGTTGGATACGAAAGTTATTTGCAGTGTCGGAAACGTATTTGACTGGTATGCAGGCAACGGCACGCGTCCCGGCAGGTTTTGGCAAAAAACGGGAATGGAATGGTTGATACGAATTTTTTACCGTCCTGAAATTTTTAAAAGGAATATTGGAAATCAAATGACTTTTTTTCGGCATTTATTCTTAAATTTGCTGCATCTTAAGAAAATGGAATAAAAAAACAGTAATTAACAAATATTATTTAGAAAAATATATGCTAAACGGAGCGATTATCGGTTTGGGAAAAATGGGATTGTCTCATGCAGCCATTGTCGGCGCCCATCCGGATGTTAAAATGGTTGCAGTATGCGACACTTCTACATTAGTGCTGGATGGGTTTAAAAAATATACGAAAGTAAAAACATATACGGATTATAAAAAAATGTTGCAAGACGAATCACTGGATTTTGTTATAATCGCTCTTCCTACCAAACTTCATTATCCTGTATCAAAAGTTGCGTTAGAGAAAAATATTCATGTATTTTGCGAGAAACCTTTTGTGCTCCATTCGGGAGAAGGCGAGGATTTAGTCAGAATTGCAAATGAAAGAGGATTAGTAAATCAAGTGGGTTACCATAATCATTTTATCGGGACTTTCATGGAACTGAAACGTCTTTTGAATATGAATATTCTGGGAAAACTTTTTCATTTTTCGGGAGAAGCTTATGGTCCGGTTGTTACTAAACCCAAAGGAGGAACATGGCGTTCAAAACCCGAAGAAGGAGGTGGATGCCTGTATGATTACGCATCCCATGTAATCAATCTTATTCAGGAAGTCATTTCTCGGCCAGTTTCTTTTAAAGGTACTTTGATGAAAAGTTTTTATTCATCCGGAGTTGAAGATGCCGTATATAGTTTGATTGAATTGCAGAACGGAGTTTCGGGAACTTTATTGGTTAATTGGAGCGATGAGACTTTTCGAAAAATGTCAACTTCAATAATTGTTCAAGGAGAGAATGGAAAAATAATCTGTGATGCAACCGAACTGAAAATATATTTAAAAGAAGCCGATGAGAAACTCGGATTTAAAAAAGGTTGGAGCATTAAATACATTACGGATTATGCGATTCCGGTTAATTTTTATTTGCGGGGCGAAGAATACAGTGCGCAGATTGATTATTTCGTAGATTGCATTAAAAACCATCATCCATCGGAAATTAATACTTTCGAGCAAGGTTTGTACACGGATAAAGTAGTAAACATGATTATTCAAAACTTTAATAACGGGGCAAAATGAAAATGGATAAAGTACTATTTGGGGATAATCAATTTTTTGCAGTCAATCACTTATCGGACGAAAAATCTCGGCAACAATCCATACAGTTTAATGAAGATACCGCGATCATGCGCGTAATAGACGATGCGATTGATGTGGGTATCAATACTTTTATGTGTACTACGCACGACCGTGTTGCTAATATTTGCGAAATAATGCGAAAAAATCCTGCTCGTTATCAAAATTTTAACATATATCCCTGTATGCCATACGCTCATAAATATGCGAATGCCGTAACAGAATTGGGAATTGTAGGAACCATTCAACAATATATGCCCGGTAATATTATTACAACTTTTGCCAAAGGAGGATTAGCCTATCTGAGTAAAGATTTCGGAAAGTTAATCCAGATTTTTATAGATGCTGAAATGAAAATGTTCAAAGGAATAAATACTCCGGTGATTTTCATTCAAAATGTCATTACCGATATGGTTTTGGGGTTAGGTATGACAGAAGTGTTTGTAGAATACGACAATTACATTCGTAAAAAATATCATGCAGAACCCGGATATATTACGATGAATATGCCGAAACTATTGGATACGCTTAATTCCGCGGGCATTATGAATCCTATCATTTGTTTTTCCATGAATAAAATAGGATTTCGCATGTCGGGAGGGAAAGAATTGAATGAAAAGTACTTACAAGAGAAAGCATTCAGGCCTGTAGCCATGCAAGTTTTAGCTGCAGGAGCTTTGAAACCTCAAGAAGCGATTGAATATTTAAGCCGGTTTGATAAAATCGAATCCGTTTTATTCGGAGCATCTTCAAAAATACATATACAAGAAACCAAAGAATTGATAGAAAGATTTTTATAGAAAAAAAAGCAACAATATATATGGATATTTCAACAAAATATGATCCTTCAGAAGTAGAAGCAAAGTGGTATGATTATTGGATAAAAAACCGTTTTTTTCACTCCGAACCGGACGAACGCGACCCTTTCACGATTGTTATTCCACCGCCTAATGTAACCGGCGTTTTGCACATGGGACACATGCTCAACAATACGATTCAGGACATTCTGGTACGCCGTGCACGAATGATGGGGAAAAATGCCTGTTGGGTGCCCGGAACAGATCACGCCTCAATCGCAACGGAAGCGAAAGTAGTTGCAAAATTAACAAGCGAAGGAATAAAGAAAACCGATCTTACCCGTGAACAATTTCTCGAACATGCATGGGAATGGACACGAAAACACGGCGGTATCATCCTCGAACAACTGAAAAAACTCGGTTGCTCCTGCGATTGGGACAGAACGGCTTTTACAATGGACGAAGTTCGCTCAAAATCAGTAATTAAAGTATTCTGCGACCTTTACGAAAAAGGATTAATCTACCGCGGCGTGCGGATGGTAAATTGGGATCCGAAAGCTTTGACGGCTTTGTCTGACGAAGAGGTAAATTACAAGGAGCAACACGGAAAATTGTATTATATAAGGTACCAAGTAGTAGCCCCCCCAAGCCCCCCCGAGGGGGGGGATGTGATCGATCTGCACGATAAGTACGGTTATCTCACGGCAAATACTCCAAATTATGGATTATTGAAAGAATTTGCTCAAAATATGCGTAGATTTTCAACTGAGGCGGAAAGTGCACTTTTGGAAATGTTACGCAGAAAAAATCTTGATGCAAGATTTAGAAGACAGCATATTATTGGCGATTTTATTGCTGATTTCGTTTGTTTAAGAAAGAAAATAATTATTGAAGTTGATGGCAAATATCATAATGATCCTAATGTCGCTGAATACGATAAAATAAGAACTCAGATATTAAATGATTTGGGATTTAATATAGTAAGGTTTTCAAACGAAGAAGTTATAGGTAATTCAATTAATGTATTAGAACGTATTAAAAACGCGCTAGCCCAAACACCCCCCCCCTCGGGGGGGCTTGGGGGGGCCTACGCCATCGTTGCCACAACCCGTCCCGAAACTATTTTCGGCGATACAGCTATGTGCATCAACCCGAATAATCCTAAAACAGCCTGGTTGAAAGGTAAAAAAGTTCTTGTTCCTTTTATCGACCGTGAAATCCCAGTCATTGAAGACGAATATGTTGACATGGAATTTGGTACGGGCTGCCTCAAAGTTACGCCGGCACATGACGTAAATGACTATATGTTGGGACAAAAAAATAATCTTCCCTCGATTGATATTTTTAATGACAATGGCACATTAAATGAATACGGAGCGATGTACGCCGGAATGGACCGGTTTGAAGTCCGCAAGAAAATGGAAAAAGACCTTGAAACTGCAGGCTTACTCGAAAAAATGGAACCTTATACCAACAAAGTCGGTTTTTCAGAACGTACGGACGTACCCATTGAGCCGAAATTATCAATGCAGTGGTTTTTGAAAATGGAAGATTTGGCTAAACCAGCCTTGGAAGCAGTTGAAAACGATACTATTAAGTTTTATCCGGATAAATTCAAAAATACTTATCGCCATTGGATGACTAATATCAAGGATTGGAATATTTCTCGTCAATTGTGGTGGGGGCATCAAATTCCGGCTTATTATGTAGCCCCCTCTAACTCCCCCGAAGGGGGAGAACAGTTCCCCTCCTTTGGAGGGGTTAGGGGAGGCTCTTTCGTTGTTGCAGAAAACAAAGAATTGGCAAGAGTAAAAGCAATTGAAAAATTTCCCGAATTAAAAGATTGTGATTTTGATTTAAAGCAAGATGAAGACGTTCTCGACACATGGTTTTCTTCCTGGCTCTGGCCTATTTCGGTTTTTGATGGAATCAATAATCCGGATAACAAGGATATTGACTATTATTATCCAACCAATGATTTGATTACGGCTCCTGAAATTATTTTTTTCTGGGTAGCGAGGATGATTATGGCGGGTTACGAATGCCGGCAAAAACCGTGCTTTTACAATGTTTACTTTAATGGAATTGTTCGGGATAAATTGGGGCGAAAAATGTCCAAATCGCTTGGAAACTCTCCCGACCCGATTGAATTGATGAACAAATACGGCGCCGATGGCGTGCGTATGGGTATGTTATTGACTTCTCCGGCCGGAAATGACCTGCCGTTTGACGAAGCGCTGTGTGAACAAGGTCGGAATTTTAACAATAAGATTTGGAATGCTTTTCGGTTGGTAAAAGGTTGGGAAGTTGAAAAGTTTGAAACGCCTTCCGAAAATTTTGTAGCAGATACTTGGTTTAAACAATTATTGGAAAAAACAAAAAAAGAACTTGATGATTTATTTTTGAAATACAGATTGTCAGAGGCTTTAACACTAATTTACAAAGTTTTTTGGGACGATTTTTGCGCTTGGTATCTTGAAATTATAAAACCCGAATATGGAAAGCCGATTGATGAAATGACATTAGTCAGTACAAAAAATTATTTCAAAGAGCTATTGAAATTATTACACCCGTTTATACCATTTATTACGGAAGAATTATGGCAAGCGCTGGAAGAACGGAAGCCGGGTGAAAGCATTATGGTTTCTTCATTACATTTTTCCAAAGACTGTCATTGCGAGCTTAACCCGCAATCCCAAGAACAGACCGCTTTGCAGGAGATAGACGTTATGAATGACGTGAAAGAAATTGTTACAAACATTCGCAATATTCGCGCTTCAAAAAGCATTTCTCCAAAAGAAAAATTAAATTTACAGATTTCAGGCGAACATAATGATTTATTTAAAGAAGTAATCATAAAACTGGCTAATGTAGAGATAGAAAACGTAACCGAAAAGTCGGCAGGAGCAGTTTCCTTTATGGTTAATACAACGGAATATGCTGTTCCTGTGGGCAATTTGATCAATGTGGAAGAAGAACTGGCAAAATTACAGGAAGAACTGAAATACCAACAGGGATTTCTGGATTCGGTTCTAAATAAGTTAAGCAATGAAAATTTTGTTTCCAAAGCGCCGGTTAAAGTAATTGAAATGGAAAGAAAAAAACAAGCCGATGCCGAAAGCAAAATCAAAACGTTGCAAGAAAGCATAAAAGAATTAAGAATTGAGAATTGAGAATTATGAAACGTCAGATTTTTGCAGGATTATTATTCTGCGTATTATTGTCGTTCTTATCTTGTGCAGCCACGATGAGTATGTTGATAGACGTGGAAAAACCGGCTGCCGTTACTTTACCCGTTAAGGCTCAAAATGTTATTATAGTTAACAACGCGGTGCCACAACCCATGGGATACGGAGTAAGCGCTCCTTCAGGAAAATTTCCCGATATTGACAGTTTGTATATCAAGACATTGAAAGCTGCGCCTTGGGAAGCAGCTGCGGAGGCTTTCAGGAATTTAAATGAATCAAAATTTTTTTCAGACGTTTCTATTTATAAAAAAGGGTTAAGAGGAGACGACGAATGGTTATATGTTGTTTTAGTGGATGATGAAATTAGAGAAGATTTTTTCGAAAACCAAAATTTTGATATGTTGATTTCTATTGACCGGTTATTTTTCAGTTCAACTATCGATAAGAATAAACCGGAGCTTGGAAGAATGGAAGCCGCATTAACTTTCAGCGCTTATTTGCGCGGCGAGGATGAACCGGTTATTCACACCTTAAATGATACGCTTAAGGCTTATCCCACAGAAACTGCTTTTTACAACGGACTTTCTTCTATCCAGCCGGAGGAAATTAATACGGAAATGATTCATCAAACCGCTCTCGATTTGGGTGAAAAACTCGGAATGTATTTTGCGCCGTCCTGGCAAACCTTCGAGCGGATATATTTTGTGAGAAATGCCTTTGATGCAAATCGAACCTCCAATTTCATAAATACGGGTACATGGTTGCAAGCGAAAAACGTTTGGACAGATGAATTTGAGTTAGAAAAAAAAGCGATTAACAAAGCAAGATTAGCAACAAATATTGCGTTGGCATGCGAGATGAACGGCGATTTTTACGAAGGAGTGGAATGGGCATCTAAAGCCATACCTCTTTTTCAGAACGCTTCTTCTAAAAAATATGCAGGAGAGATAAAGTATTTACAGGTATATATCAAAGAATTGCAGGAACGGCAAAAAAACAACTTAATATTAGACAAGCAACATGGGATCTCGTAAAGGCAATATTCTGATTATTGATGATAACAAAAACGTACTGACAGCTTTACGTATTTTACTTACGAATTATTTTGAAAAGGTAACGCTACTTTCGTCGCCCAATCAAATTCTTGCAACATTACGTGAAACAAAGCCTGATGTTGTATTGCTCGATATGAATTTTTCGGCAGGTATTAATTCGGGCAATGAAGGGCTTTTTTGGTTATCGGAAATCAAGAAGTTGGACGCCGATTTACCCGTCGTCTTGTTCACAGCGTATGCCGATATAGACTTGGCAGTCAAAGCCTTAAAACAAGGCGCCAGCGATTTTGTCGTTAAGCCGTGGGATAATGCCCGTTTGGTCGCAACGCTGCAATCGGCTTATGCGCTCAGGGAATCACGCAAAGAAGTGAAGCACCTGCGTGAAAAGCAGTCGGTTTTGCAGGGAGAACTCAATAAGGAAAACGATATTTGTTGGGGTGTTTCTCAAGCGATGCAAGAATTGCACCATTTGTTGAAAAAGGTTTCCAAAACCGATGCAAACATACTGATTACAGGTGAAAACGGTACGGGAAAAGAAGTCATTGCACGTGAGATTCACCGGCTTTCTTCCCGGAATACGGAAGTTTTTATTGCCGTCGATATGGGCGCTATCACGGAAACGCTTTTTGAAAGCGAGTTTTTCGGACATGTAAAGGGCGCCTTTACTGATGCGAAAGCAGACAGGATAGGGAAATTTGAAGCTGCAAACCACGGCACGCTTTTCTTAGACGAAATTGGAAATTTATCTTATACCTTGCAAGCCAAACTGTTGAATGTTTTGCAATCACGGCAAATCATCCGCGTCGGAGGAAATACGCCTGTTGCTGTAAATATCCGCTTGATTTGCGCTACGAATCGCAATCTGACTGAATCGGTTGAAAAAGAGGAATTTCGTGAAGACTTGCTTTACCGGATTAACACCATTCAAGTGGAAATCCCGCCTTTGCGCGAGCGAAAAGAAGATGTTCCGATGCTGGCAGAATTTTTCTTAAAGAAATACGCCAAAAAATATCATAAGGAAAATTTGGTTCTTTCTCCGGATACCATCCGGAAATTGCAGGAATATTCGTGGCCGGGAAATATACGTGAATTACAACATACATTGGAAAAGGCTGTTATCTTAACGGATAATGCCGCCCTGCAACCGGACGACTTTTACTTGAGCAAACCTGCTAAAACGGATTCAAATTTAACGGCTACGACATTGGAAGATGCAGAAAAAATATTGATACAAAATTCATTAAGAAAAAACAAGGGCAATCTTTCTGTCGTAGCAGAAGAATTAGGCATTTCGCGACCGACGCTGTATAACAAAATGAATAAGTATGGGATAAATGTTTAAATCCATTAAATACAGACTATATTTTTTCACGCTGCTACTGATAACAGCAGTGGCAGGAACGACTTTGCTGTTGGTTTTAGAAAAATATATTTATGTTTTTCCGGGTATTATTCTGATACTGATTTGCCTCGATCAATTGAAAAGGAATTATTCCAGCTATGACCGGAATATTATCTTCTTGTTGAATGCTTTGGAAAATGGCGATTATACGTATCGTTTTTACGAAGGGAAATCAACAATGCGCGAACAGGAAATGTACCGGCTTTTTAATCGTATCAAAGAAATCCTTGAAAATGCACGGAAAGAAGTAATTGAAAATGAACAGTTTCTAAGTCTGATTCTCGAAAGCGTATCCACCGGTATTATCATTGTCGATGATAGCGGGATTGTCAGGAAAGTGAATCGGCCGGCATTGGAAATGCTTGGTTTGCCCGTTTTTACACATCTTAAACAGTTGCACTCAGTTGACGAAACTTATCCCGTACTTTTCCAAAAACTGAAAGCGGGCGACAGCCGGCAGTTGGCGCTGACTACCGAAAAAGAAGAATTTCCGGTTAGCCTGCATGTTTCCCAGATTCTGCTCAAAAGCGGAATGATGCGGGTTTTGACTTTAAACAATATCGGCAATGAGTTGGAAATGAAAGAAATGGAATCTTGGATACGACTTATTCGGGTTATGACGCACGAAATTATGAATTCCATCGCCCCGATTACTTCTTTGAGCGAAACAATGCGTTCCCTTTATCACGATGCAAATACCGATTTCAACGAATTGAAACAAGATACGTTGGAAGCGTTTGAAACTATTAACAGCACAGCATCCGGACTATTGTCCTTTGTCGAATCCTACCGAAAGTTTACGTCTGTTCCCAATCCTAAAAAAACAAATTTCAACC
>JGI20166J26741_11785807_pt1 | contig 10266 bp, 7 predicted proteins | sample TergutCu122P5_FD_26741 | JGI IMG/M metagenome (IMG submission 26741) | reverse complement strand
CTTTGAGAGATTCTGTACCTATTGATATGCTCCTTTCTGCCCTGTCTTTCTTGGTTGTTGCGCAGTCGAGTTCGGAAGTTCCGGAGGGACTTATGAATAATCCTGTATATTTTGAAAGCTCGCATTAAAGTTTGTAGGCTTTAACACGTGTAATGCAATTTTACATGTTTGGATAAGTTTAAGATCTATTTCTAAAAACGTTCACATGCCTCGATCAAATTTTAACAGTGACCACCAAAGGAAGACGGTTTCAACATGCATACCCTCAGCCTCATATACTTTCTAACTGCCTGAAACCATTAAAGACAACATAGCTGTGCTTCCACGTTAGCATCGAAAGCCCGCAGTTTAAGGATTGACTTTCGCAACAACCATCACACACAGGAAGTTGCTCGCGTGATTGAATTTTCCGAGGCGATGAGTTTTCTACTCTCTCCAGGAAAGCTTGAGTTTCTACGGATGGAAAGTTGCTGTGCACAACCTGGGACAAACATGCGTCGAACTTATTTGTTGGCGACATCAGAAGGAAGGAAACGGGCGGAAGTGCACGGAAACAATTTTCGTAGATAATTTAATCCATACAATTCTCCATCCACAGCAATGACACAGATTGCTATTGACTTACTTACCTATTTACCTAAGTACGTACGTATTTACTTACTTACTTACTTCATAGAAAAAAGTCCTTTCAGAGAAGCTAGCCGGTTCTCAGCTACCGCTTTTACAAGAGCCTACCACCTGTCCTTAGTCTGAGCCACACAAATTCTGTCCATGCTCTCACCCTGCTTCCTGAAGATCCATTTTATTATTATCATCCGATCTAAGACTGGGTCTCCAAAGTGGTTTCTATCTCTCAATTTTCCCCACTAAACCCTTTATACGCCTCTCCCTCAAACGTTCTACATGCCCCGCCCATCTTATTCTTCTTCATTTAATCAACCGAATAATATTTGGTGAGGAGTACAGATCATTAAGCTACTCAATATGTTGATATCTCCACTCTCTTGTTTCCTCGTCCCTCTTAGGCCCAAGTATCCCCCTCATCACTGCTTTTAATTTTTTTCTGAATAAAATTTTGATAGGTTAGGGTTTTTCCCAATTATTTTAACTATTCCACTCTTTCAAAGGAACTATAGCAATCATTATATTGTGAATTCCTGCTGAATTCCAATCTCGAGGAATGGTTATGTGCTTAGTTTCATCAGCGTTTACTTCTAGAACATTCTCCCTACTAGCAGCTACTAAAGCTTCTGTGTTTTTCTTTGTAGTATGTACGTTTCTGCCCAGTGTATTAACATCATCAGCATAAACCAGAAGCTGGTGGTGTACCACTTAATTTAAAGCCATCCTGGTTTACCTAAACCTCCTATTGGCATACTCTAAAAGAGAGCTGAAAAGCAATGGCGATAAAGCGTCTACTTTTTACAAACTCTACTTAACTGGAAACATGTCAGACAAATGTCTGCCTATCCGGAAACTCTTAGGCTGCTATAGATTTCTAGTGACACTAATATATATATGTTAATATCAGGAAACGAATTGGTACAGGACTGGAGAAGAACATAGCGACTTTAGTAACCATAGGTTTATATTTTTGTATCAGCATAAATTGTACGAATTATGGAGTTCTACAAATAAAATTTTATTTAATATTGCGATCATTTAAAACGTGTCTCTACGTTCAAATTTCCTGATGATGGGGTCGATAGTTTCTTCTGAAAATTCGGTGTATATCCACAGAATACAATGCTTGACATCGGAAAATGGAGTAAGCTTCACAGTAACAGCTCTTGTAACATCACAAAAATTTTTGTAATTTAATAAAATAAAAATTAATATTTGAAATAAATAGTGTATCCAGGTTTTGAAGTTGTAAAGCCCAACGATTTGTAGAATGTAGTTGAAGTTAACTGAAGCAATGAAGCTGTCTGGAGTTACACGCCACATTTGACCATTTTCTTCCTTCTCAGTTGTTTCAAGCACGTTACAACTGCTCCTCTCCCTTCTTCTGAAGTTTTCTTTGTTAATTATCTTCTAGTTACTTGAGATTTGTAGTTATTACAGCAGTAACTGTGACAAATATTGTCTTGGGAGGCGTCGTGAGATATTCCACTATTTTTTAAAGAATGACGAAGGAGATTGCTCCGAAATATATGTTCAGATCTAAAACATTTCTTTACAACAATTCCACAGACAAGTAACCATCTTTTCTTGTAACGTATGTTCTCTACGGGTGATACTGCGTTGCTAAGTAAATAATACGTTTTCCTCCACACTGCGTGAAAATACGTAATGAAACATGTAGTATTTAAATTTAGGTTATTTTTACGTCGATAAATAAAATGAAATTTAAAAAGATTTACCATCTATTATATGTCATTCTTATGAATTTCTTTTTATAATACCCCTTGGCAGAGAGCTGTTTCTTCAGAAATAATGGTAAACCAGATGAGCAAGCAATTTCCTGGCATTTAGCAAATGCAAAGTCTCTTATGGCGTTAAACTTTTCCAAGCAGTGTAAACTATCTACAGCCATCTGTCCACATCGCACAACGTTAATTAAGGGCGAGTTTAATATTATTATTCCACCAGCACTTAGGTCTCCCAAATGGTCTCTGTATTTGAGGTCACCGAACTAAAAGTTAATTTGCGAATTTTACACATATGTCCTTCCCATTTCAGAATATAAGAAGCCTACTACTGTAAAATGTAAGTTATACATATTACAATAAATGCCTCAGTATAACAATATGTCTAGCCTCCTGACACATTCTGTCTCTTAGACCCACCTTTTCTCCTCAGCACTCTGTTCTCAGAAGCCCGCTTTTCCCATTTTTAACTAGCATCAGCACTGTCAACACACAAAATCAGGCGTAATATGAGCTGCCTAATTTTACGTGTTAGCATTTTTAATTTTAGACACTGTGTGGAAGGTTTGATTCTGGTCTGAATAACGTGAGTATGAATAACTTGATTTTAATCTACTCTTAACATTTTAACTAATGTGTTATCTTTTTACTCGTACGTGGGCCATATTTTGCGACCCGTTCATAAATTCATCTCAGCGACTGTAATTTTGCACTTTTTTTCTCATTATTTTCTCACATTTCACTATGAAAGAAAAACCACACTGAAATTTACCCCCTAGCTTCTCCTAAAATCTTGTTCTTTATATACACATTTTTTATAAAACTTTTATGATCATCGAAGAGACTAGCAGACATCTGAAGCCGGAACGGATCAACAAAGGATAAATTCTTTCTCAGATATATGTTGAACATCGTATACCATCTCATATATTCCTTATCCCACTTCACCCCGAATTTTGAGAAAAAAAAATCTCATTCTCTTTCTATTGAGTTATATATTTGGTGTCTGATATCTAACTTATGTAGATAAAACTCAAAAAATGCGAATTAGCAATGGAAAGGCCGAAGGAATATATACTACTGACACCATAAAACACAAAATATATAGGGTGCAGTAAAGGTTAGTGTAAGGAAGCCATAAATCTTTTTTCTAGGAAGTTAAGTGTTAAGAAATGTCTGCAAACAATACGCCAGTTCATTCTCTTCTTGCTTGGTTTCCTTTCGTAATATTACTTGCATTACTGGTGTGTTTGCTACCCCACGAACACGAGGAGCACGTACTTTGATTTATCGCTAAGACGCCCTCGTACAGCCGTTGCAGTGCCAATGTCTGTGCTGACAAACGGCAAAGTTAATTCTAGGTTTGACTCCATCGACCCGTACACACTACGTGAACCTGATTAACAGCTTCCGAAACTGCAATTTGACACTATATTGTGTGTCTAAGACGAGGAATGTAGACAAAGTATAGCTAGAGAATGTATTAAAATCGTTTACTATTCTACGTGAATATAAAAATTGAGAAACGAATTTTGTCTGATATTTTAAAGCGTTTCACTTTTGCTCAGCACTCAGTATGCCACTCTACCATGAAGATTGAACAGAAACCGCAACTAAGTTAGTATTGAGTCGCATTAAATCTTTGACTCACACGCACAAAGAAAACATATTCAACTTCCAGATCTTGCCTTCTGGGACAAAATAAAATTCATTTTCTTGGAAAATTACAAAATTATCAGTGAAACATGATCCATCCATGTTCTGAATTTCTAAATTCCAAATGCAGGCAACCTATATATTTACATATGGTGTACTCATAACAACATTTACACTTTCATTGTTTCACCGTGCATTTTTCAATTCAATAATGGATAAAACACTAAAGTGCATGTGTTGGTGTTTTATCCATTATTGAACATTTACACTGTTTATTTCCTGCAGAGTTTACTTTTCTATATTGCATAACATTTACCAGTTATTACAGAAGCCGTTGCTCTTTTACACAACACAATTATGCTTATCAAAAGAGCAATACACTTTTATCTGTATAGTTGTAAGATGGTAATGTACGATACAGGAATCACAGAAGACACTGTTCTCCGAGTTCAATAAATGAAGAGATTAAGAACAAACGAATGTATTTATGAGTGTGGTGCTTGTATTAAGTGTAGGAAATATTTCGTACACTTAATACAATGTTGTCCTTGTTTCCCCTCTTAACATACTTTTTTAAAATTTTAATATTTTTCAAGAAATGGGTCACGTGACTTATTCCTCATCTGAATCTGCTAAGTTCAACTGATGGCTGACTGTTTGTATACTTATTTTGCAGACACAAGCAGAAGCAACTGCACAAGTTGTAGCAGCGACAACCAGGACCGAAGACCACGATCACAACCCGCCGTCGCTGCCGTGGTAAGAACCGAGTCTCCGGCCGAATGGAATGAGTTGTCGGCCACTTTCGCGCCGCAACCGGTTCACTTCGCCACAGAAAACTCGACTTCCATAACAGCACAGACGGGTAGCATGGCCCTTATTCCCTGCGTCGTCAACAACATTGGCGACGGCGTGGTAAGACCGCCTTCTCATATTAGTTTCAAAGGTCCATATTTTCTGTCGGAACTTTAAATATGCGAATAATATGAGAGTCAGCTTCTATCTGAATGTAAGGGAAAGTCAGACCAACGAGGGACGTTTTACAGCTCCTTCCATTCCTCCGTGATATTTTTACAGTTCTTAGCTTTTTCTGTACCACTTGAAAGCTTGACCCTTGAGGGTAAATGCACATTAACTTAATAACGAATTAAAGGTTAATCTGCCAGTAAGGACTGAGCGGTACAGAAAGAATTTAGAAGTATTTTGTAGCGTGATTTTTTTGTAGTTTCTTTCATATTTTACTCAACCACGATTCCTCGGTTGGTAATAACACATAAACTTAATACATTGAATTGAAATTGCAACCAAAGTTAATTTGATAGCAGACAGAGAGAAACCTGTACAGACCGAAGCATTCGTATTTTTTTTTAGATACAAAAGTCATAACAGCCTTCGTCAATAAATTTCTGCGAAAAAGAAAACATACATTATTCCCTTTGTTGTACACATTGACGACAACGAACAAAGCTCATACATAACTATCCATGGAGCTCCCTCACTGCGAGTGGTTTACGAAGACTGATAGTAATAACAGAAACTTTTATGTTTTGTGTTGAAATAAAAAAATATATGGGGCTACTGGAGGCCCTAACACAAGGAATCAGACACTGTTATTGAAAAACGATTTAACTGAAATGGAAGGTTGCATGCTGTACGTTATCATACACCCGCGGCTTCTAATGTTCAGTGATAAGGGCATAGTGACGACCCGAGAATGGTGTCACCTAGCTTATATTACAGAATTCTGAGTTTCGAATTCCACTACGGGAGAAGTGTATAGAACGCACAATGTAAAAAATCTGTACGGGCACAACACGCGCTTTCTCTAAGAAATATTTACATGAATGTTCATATCTGTCCTCGCGGTTCATATACAATTTTAATGTATAGAAACGCATGACATTTCGCGTTTGTGGGATTTGTAGGAGGAGCTTAAATTGGTTACGAACCATTGAACCCTTAAGCTGAAAATCCATTGAGCTTACTTCCGTCTGTATACAATGAATAATGCAAATGACAATATTATATTTGTAAAAATGTTTGTCCCATTTATGTGCATAATTTCGAAAGAAACCTATTCTCATTATACGAAAGTTGTGAAACAAAACCTAGCAGTTTGACATAGTTGCTAAGTTTGCAATCTTAGGTGCGTTTGCAAAATTGCGAAAAGCGACAATTGGCTTTGTCATGTCTGTCCGTTAATCCCCCTGTCGCCCTGCCTGTAGGTCTGTCCACACGGAACAACTCGGTTTCTATCGGACGGATTTTCATGAAATTCAATATTTGAGCATTTTTCGAAACTCTTTCGAAAAATCCAAGTTTCATTAAGATAGGACAAGATGAAAGAATATTTCACATGAATACCTATTTATATTTTCGATCATATCTCGCTCACGTCTTCTTAGAATAAAAAGAATATTTTAGATAAAAGTTGTATAAAAACACGAAACACACATTTTATTTTCAATTATTTTATTCCGAAAATCATGCCATTTATGAGATAATGTAGAAAATGTTTGTAAAGCAGGACAGACCACAGACGAAAATATGGCGCATGCGCAATGTATGCTGGATACCTAGGGCAAGAAATAAACTTACAGGTGGTGTAAAAATTATTGGTAGTCCACTACAACTACAGTTGCACCAACGCGCCCCAGTGTTACAGTATATGTTCATTGTCTTGTTAACATGTGGAAACATTTTTATTACCTTATATTAACTACCAGCTTACCAGTATTTAGGTGTCAAATTTCAATAGTCCATTATGTACCATTTTAGATGACATGCAGAATGTTCTTAATGAATGTTGTATATTCTTGGAAGATCCATTAAGTTGTGTTGTATTAATTTAAGGTTACTTTCAGTCGAAAGCAGTCTAACCAACGTGATTTGCTGGTAAGACAAAATTGTTTTTACAATAAACGCTTTTGTTGCGACACTTAACAAGTCATCAGGCCATACGCGTGAAATGTACATGGAAGATATTTCGCGAGTTGCACATTTGTCAGTTCTCTTCAAAAGGGATGAGATCTCATACTTTTAATTTTTATTATAAAATGTATTCTTATTCTAAAATATATATTTTTACTAATAGCATTATGGTATACAAATAATTTCAGAGATTATCGTGCTGTGTTTTAATGGATGTTCCAATCGGCTGCCGGTTAAAGGCCTTTTTTTATTAGACACATTACAAAACCTCAATGGTTACAAACACGACATTATTTTAAAACGTATACCGTAACTAGATGACAGATCCAGCCCAACACACATTCCCCTTTGCGCTGTTGAATGTTGTGAAGGGAAAAGAAAAACCGCCAGGAAAAAAGAAAGAGAAAAATTAATAATTTTAAATTATAGAAAAATTTAACAACACGTCGTAATACTTTAGTTGCTTTCAATAACTTTACTACTAAATAAATACTATTAAAATTTTGACTGCGCTTTTTTCATTACTTTAACAAAATTTCATATTCTTCCAAGATATGTAGTTATGAAACATTTGAAAATCCTATATTAAAGGTTTATAATTGCTTTCCAAACCCTGAAGTCTGAACGGTTGCCATGTTGGAAGCTCACACCCCGTAAAGATGACCTCAAGAGGATTTTCCATAATACAAAACTTACAGCTACACACAATTTTAGAACCCCAATTTTCCTACATTCGCAATAAGACATTAAAAATCATGTACGTAAGGGGGCATCCAGTGACATGATACGTTCATTACCCACAAACTATTAGGTAGGACACAGACAGAGACGGACCTAAAGAAACATATAAAGTAAGTATAAGAACAAATTTTCAGTCCATCGCAGTGAATTTTTCTAAAAGAATATTATTGATATGTGAATGCTATTCACTTTTATGTCGAATGAGTAAACTTACAAACATCACATCTAAGAACAATATGATAAAATTTGTAATCTTTCACCACTTAGGAATTGCGCAAAAGCTGTTTGAAATGAAAATTAAACACAACTTTTCGATAATGGGATGGGCTAAATTTTAGGCAAGAATTTGAGGTAAGATCTATCCAGCTCTCTAATTATTTCTCCTTTGTCTGAGCCCAAGGAATGAACTTGTCCCTGAATCTTGAATTTATTTTAAACATGAGGCGATGAAAGTGTCAGAATTTTGAATAATACCAAATGTCATATAGCTTCTCCAGAATCCTGTAGAATTGAGTATGGAAAAGCTCAATGATATTTCCTTTTAACCCATATATTTCAATATTTTTTTGCGCACGTGTGTCACAATGAATATAGAACGAACGAAATTTATTTGAGGCCAAATCAACCGAACAAGCTTTCAGCATAAATATCCTGTTTTAAAACAATGTGTGGAAAATATTAACAAATATTTTGACAGTAAATATGCAGTTATGTGCCCTGAATAAATGTAATGAGATACACTGGAATCAGATATATGATTTTTATTAACATTCATAATCATTAATAGGTTTAACATAAATCGTACCAAATATTAATTCTGGTCAGCAGGCTATAGAACAAAAATATTTAGCACAAAATAAATAATGTCACATTTACTTGTAATTTAATTTGTCGTAAAAAATAATTTCACCATTAGAGGACATAAACAGTACTGTGTAAACAGTACAAATATCTCAGATATTTTTAAATTTACTCTATGATTTACGCATTCTGTGTTCTTAACGGCATTTAAAAACTTTCTGAAGGAATAATGAAAAGTGTCCTTTCTAATTGACCGCTGCCCGTTACCAGCATTTGTTCTGACGTCATGTCCACTAAAAATTCTTTACGTTCCCGATAATTAGTTTTTGAATAGAAGTACTATATGTACCTTTTTAAGAGACATGATAAGTGACAAAGAAATAATAAGATATTATGAGAAAATCGCGAATTAAACGTTTGCAAATACTTTTCACAACTGCTGTCTGGAAACGGAGATCTGAATTGATGCATTGTGGGTTCTAAATTAATAACACATAAATAATAATAATAATAATAATAAGAAGAAGAAGAAGAAGAAGAAAAAGAAGAAAAAGAAAAAGAAAAAGAAGAAGGAGAAGATGATTTTATATACAATTGAATGCATATTTTGTATGAAATGCGTGATTATGTAAATCAGTATGTGTCATGCAAATTCACAAGAAAAATATTTTAACTATATGTAAGCTGTAAATGACAGCACAATTTTGCAGTCTTGTATCCAGATGACTGTAACAAAGAGAACAGGAAAAATAAGAGCCATACTAACCCACCAAGCTAGACAAAAGTCACTTTCGTCTTGATTACTACTAACCTTGGCACCAGCTGTGCGGGCAGTTTGGCCTTTTCGAAAGAGAAAAGGCTTTTATTTTTCGGAACTGTATGCTTGACACACTTTATACACGAAGAGAACTTGCTGATAATATTCTATGGCCGAGACTCATCCATTTGTAAACGTCCTACCACATCTAATAAACTCATCACTTTCTCTTTTTTCATCACGTTATTTGTACTTGAACACGACGTAACAGACATCAGCAGCTGAAGGTTGCAATGATTATCTATAGGCTATGTGCACCGACAAATAATACACTCTGCTGCGTCGATGTAAGTATCCACCTTTTCCTCGTATTCCTCCTTGTATTGAATTTTATAAGTCCAGCGTAACAGCGTTTCACAAGGAATGATTCTGTGCACGAATTCTTTATATTTTTAAAACTAAAAATATTTGCGAAGACAAAATTGCTTTCTGCGGTTTATTTTGCTGTATAATTAGTTATTTTGGTGGACTGCAGGAAGTGTGATGTTAGCTGTACATACCTGGGATTCTGTAATGTGATTTAGTAAAATAAAATATTACAACTTTAATTGTGTTGATAAACATCCACATAACTTCCAGTTAACGTCAAATTACGGAAATTGTTGTAAACTAAAATACGCGGAAATTAACTCGACTTTTTGTAATTTGTTACGTGGGAAATTTGTTTCGACTCTCTTTGTAATTTGAGCATCTGTGAAATATTACTGACGTGCATGTTTATGTTCACCAACTTATGCACTTATTTATTAGTCCTAGAGAGCATTAAAATTTACTTAAAATTCACACTAGAATGCTCCTGCATGTTTCGGTCTATGACCATCATCAGGGAGCTAGTACTTGAACTTAGCTAAAGTTACAATTGTTAAAATTCGGTAAAAATAAGACGTTATAAACTATGCAGTGGCGTGGCAGCATGCTGCCACGCCACTGCATAGTTTATAACGTCTTATT
>JGI20166J26741_11785696_pt1 | contig 10269 bp, 4 predicted proteins | sample TergutCu122P5_FD_26741 | JGI IMG/M metagenome (IMG submission 26741) | reverse complement strand
TTTATGGGTTGTGACATTTCGTAGTGTGCTGGAACTTTACTAACGCGTCGAAAGAACATGTTGTTTCCATCCTCAAGAGACAAGTAACTTTCATAGTTAAGGTCACTCCTACGTCTGTAGGTGTCGAATCCGAGGGACCGTAACCTAAATTTCTTCAGAATACTTTGTTCGCCAGTATTTCTTCATTTTTTTTCACTTATGGTACGCCTGTTTTGTTTGATCCTGTAACGAACTATATTCTCTTTTCTTGCAGGTATGTGAAGATGTCATGTTGCTGTTGGATGTGCTGTTCAAAGGTCAAGGTAACCACACAACTTGCTGCTCTTTAGCCAGTTATTTCCAACTGAGAACGTGGCTTAGTTCGACGATTTCATTCATTAATGTTAGTTTCGGTTCGTTGACAGTCCTGAAACATCTGAAAGACGTATATTCTTGTGTGATAAATTTGTCGCTGCGCTTACTTAAGTATCTGTCCTGGGAGACGTATGGAAGGGTGGAGGTATAGTTCCAGGCATTATTAACTTGTCACATATATAGGTAGGTTGTCAACTTCACACCCAAGCCGCATTCCCCCAATAAAAAGCACCCAGTTCATATTGTGTAATTTATCAACAATTGGTATGTATTGGGGATTTTTAAAGCACCCAGCATGAAATTTCATGAACATCTGTTCAGAGTTAGAGTCGTCGTGGAGTGGTAGACAGACCGACAGACGTGGCAAAGCTGCTGGACCCTTTCTTGCTTCTTTTCGCTGCGAATACGCCAAAAGGTATGCACATTTATTGAGTGTCGGACTCCTCATTCGGTGAGTAGCCATTTACTGTCAGCTTGTAGGAGACCAAACAGATATAGGCCTAAATATGGAACAAGAGACATGCGTTTCATCCCACAGGGCGTCTTGTTGGTTGCCAAACAGAACTAACTCCATTGTGCCATCAGTCCTACCTTTCCTTATACAAAATTTGGAAAGAAACTATTGTTGGTTGGCTGGAGTGGCACTCGGCCAGATGCCAATATAGAGGGAGAAGAGCAATTTCTATCATAAGGGGTGTTTGAGTCCTTATCGAAGGGTAATGAAGTCATTCCTCTGCATTGCTGAGTCTAGACGCCTCTTTTGTATTTCTGCACGCGGTTAAACCCAAATATCCTTGTGATTCTGTTAGGACGCTAAATCATCTGTTAGCGTCATACGTTTTATGCAACGATAAATGCGAATAATGTAGCTTGAGGGAAGGCGTCGTGATCTGTTTAAGGTTAACGTCGATTATTTTGCTCGTCTGTGCTACAGGTATATAGGCCACTGCCCGACAGAGTTACTGGCCTTGAAATATCATGCAGTATGGGGAATAGTAACTTTTTTCGGAAAATTGTACGAAACGCGTACTACTCTCTTTTGGCAAAGAGCAGTGTTTTTAACGCTGAGTTAGGTGTACATACACTAACCACTTTGCTTGAAGGGGTAAAATAGGGGATAGTGGTTTTTCATACCGTGATTCATCACAACCTGTTCATCCAGTGATTCGTTGCTACCTGTCTCTAAAGACAGAGGTAACTTATCTGCTTTGGAAGCGTTTGGATAGTATGGTATCCGGTTGTCTATGCACAAGCACTGGTTTGTGTGGAACGTGATCTGTGTTGCGAGGGACACCCCCGTACATTGACTGCACGTTGCAGGTAAAGCACTGCCAGCTACAGTTACAGCGGTAAGTTACATGGTTTGAATTATCAGACACGGACACTCCGGGAGCTGATAGCAAGTTGAGCTATTGAACTCCAGAAGACTTGGAACAACTGTGTGCTGTACAGCCGGGATTTCATCTCTCCAGGAGGGAAAGTTGCGATATTTGAGGTCTTTAGGGCGCTGTGTATGAAGATTAAAGTCTACTACTGTATAACAACGTACAAATTGGTAGACAGAGAAGTTTTGAAGGAACGTGCTACTTCCATCTTCAGGGTCCATGTAGCCAGAGAGACTCTTCTTGGACTACTTATGCACTATCAACGCGACGTCATTTTCCAGACTTGAATTTTGCACGCCTAAGCCATCCTCCTGTCTGGTGTACATTATGCATTCTTTGCTAGTGGGACGTAACTTGCCACTGATTTCCATCACGTGCAGATTGTGTAATGTGAGAAATTTACCTCTGTGATGTGTGGACGTATGAATATTGAGGGGACTGTTTGCATGGGGATTTCTCGTTTATGTTTACGTCTTAATGATACAAATTGTAAAATAATATAAGAGGACTGTCTTTGTTTTGTGAAATTTTATCTACTCTGACGACGCAGGCAGCAGGATTCTGTGAACATCTACCGTAGTAAACGGCGTCACATCCCTGAAGACAGTAACCGTCATGTTTGTTGTTTCGTTTGAAATTTTGGGGTTTTATAAGTAACCTGAGTTTTAAGATTCCATGAAGGTGACTCTGTACGTTGCTGTGTTCTGAGTTATGACACCGTGTTGTCAGTTACTTAACATTTCAAAGGAACTTACTGTCTTCACCTGCCCTGGAGGTGGCGGCAGCAGATTTATCTGATACTTTGGTAACCATCATCAGATAGCTTCGTAATTACTAATACCTTGACAGATATCTACGTACACAGTGTATCTGTAATTTTGAAGCTGCATGGCCTAACTATTGCTTATTTTCGTTTATTTTCATGTGGTCTCTCGTACGTAGAGAAGATTTATCGGGAAAAAGCTTGTGTTTGTCACGTGCCGAATTTTCGAAATGGTACTAGGAATTTGGTACCAGCAATTGCATTATCAACACCTGAGCGAATATTTTGTTGCTGTGGAAACTTCAGGGTCAACAATTCTATGGCATGAGTTCCGCTTCGGAGATTCCCAGACCGCAGAAAAAAATACGCAAGTTGAAGGTGTACTTTTTGCGCTACGTTATATGGGCATCCAGGAAGCGTAGCTTGTGACTTTCCCTAACGAACCGTATCGTTACGAAATGTGATACGTTGCTGATGTTGGAGGATGAGATCCGAGTTTCTGCAAGCCTTGCGAAGTAAGGCTGTGTCTAGTGCGCGTGTCCTGTGATTCAGTCGCTCACGTCCATGTGTTTTACGAAGCTTGAAGTATGTTCTAACATTCAAAACATAAATTGATCTCTCTGGCTATTCCTAGCCCTTCAAGATTTTTTTGTCTTTGCAAGCATTTATGCATGCCATTATATGGATTCTGCCTTCATCAATCCTAAAATCTTACTGTTAGCAGTTGCCTGCATTTATTTATTTACTAATTTTTGTGGTTTACATTCTCTTCACATATTCATTTTATGATGAGTCTCTTATAATTTGCTTGAAGATTCAATTATGCAACTGCTTGCCTTCAAACCGGTATGAAGGGCGTGAAGTGTGAGCGTACATCTAGGCAGTTTTACGGCGTGTTTTGAATAGCACCACAATTGCCGATTATGCTTGTGTGAGCTGGCAACAAAATTTCCACAGTAATTGTTCTGCATAGAATCAAGACTTTTGTTTGGTGATACGACTAAGCAGCTTATCTAGTCACGAGAAGTTAACGCCATTCAGTACGCCTTGCTTGAGTTATTTGCTTAGCCAAGTAACTGCTTCTCATGGAACTAGAATGTCCGTCACCGAAGTCACATAAGCTTACCATTGTATTTCTTCGTTATTCTACAGACTGTAATTTGGCATCATGTTATTGACCATTGCTGGCATCCAGGTAGTATTTAAATATTCAGCGCCCTCATTACAAAGACCAATCGGCTAATGCCTTATGGTTCAGTAATAAGTACGCTGTGTGGGCGGAATGCAGAATTTCGGAGTGCTGCAGCACGTGTTATACATCATTACCACTGCTTTTCGCGACTATGACTAGTTCCCTTCTCGCATAAAATTGTTTTTCCGTTGTAATTCTCTGAGTATCAGGGTCTTTGCCTTTGCCACTCCCCCGACCTTCGCGATTACACAGACTGCACTGTAGCTGTAGTTACGTAGCCCATATGATGCTACACCTTGAATTATTTACAGTTCTGCAAACAGATTTCAACTCACAGCTGATTAGCCTCGTTTTAGAGTAATGAAAGCTAATCTACTAAGTTGTTTGCTTAGATTTCAACAAACTTTTCGTTCTGGTTCCGCAGAGAGAGACAGAGAGAGCTATTCCACCACAAACCCTCTTCAAAGTTTCACCGCGTTAAAATAACTTCTTATTCAAACACGGTACGAACCAGTGTTTGCTTCAGCTTATTGGCTAGAGATTCCTTTGTGTTTGACCTCTACACAGTGTTTGGCCTACCTAAGCTCATAGCGATTTCCCCGCTACCGAGCAAGCTCTTTGTTGAAAATTCTAACCAGAATCTTGCCGTTTTTAAAATATCAGTGAAGCGCTTTTTGGCGAGGGTTCTGTTCATGATGTTATGCATTGCATTATCTTAGATGTATATCAGTATTTTAGAGGCACATTTTGTCTACCCTGCGGTTACACTGAAATGTTGGTATGTGTCTCTACACTACACGGCGTCATATCAAACCTGACAGTTGCGTGGTGTTCGCAAGAATTATGTATTTGTGTAGACATATTTTCCATTTGGCATGATGAAGTTGCCTCGTGTTTAAGTCATTAGAAACAGTGTAGCATAAAGCTACTGTAAATGTGAAAGGGGAATTGTTGAAAACAAAGGACAGCTGAACGCTGTTATAACGACCTCGGTTTGTGCGACACCTCGTCTATAGCGCTAAACATTCTGTGGTACCAACTAATTCCCCATAAGCCACTTATTTTGCCTTAATACGACGTATATAAGTGCATAGTACCTCGGATATAACGACATTGCCATTCACCCTTTCGATTGTCATTTTCCAACAAGTAGGCTGTCTTGAGTATTCAACCCTTTCCTTGTCCTTGAGAAAACAAACCCTCTACTTTTTCAGGTAGCTATATAAATTCCAAGCCTGGAAAATGTCAACAGTAACGGTCATTCATGATTTCAAGCTTCCGCCGCGGTGTAAATGAGATCTTCTCTCTTCTGGTATGTTACGAAGCGTAGATTGGTAGTTACCGACGTTTACTGGACTGCTCGACTCTTGAAGATGAGACAGATAGGATGTCCCGAAACATCGGTAACGATCTACACTACGTAACATCCCGGGAGAGCAAATATCGCACTGTGTGCTTAAAGTTTCCCTATTCTCTTTTAATCCTTCAGTAAATAGGAGACTGGTAGAATGGCAATATGGTTCCATTGTCGAACAAAAGGAATGTTTTGAGCGTCAAAGGAAAATTTAAAGTGATACGAGATATAGAAAATGGGAAAAATAAAACCGACGTGTTGGGGGGAATTTGGTCTCGCAAGTTCTGCGATCCAAGTGATTTGTAAAACGCAGAACCAAAATTATTAGCGCGTTTGAATGGAACGGATTGGGCATTGAAAGGATGATCATGATTCTACAAAACTACGGCACTGTGTCAGTTGCTTCGGATATGTAGCATATAATACGGTATAATGATGGTCGTGAATTACGAGTAAGCATCAGTTTAGAATGGTCCGGTCATGGCCTCTCCATTCGATTGAAGACATGGAGGGTGGTTTAGGCTGAGTTTCCTACTTGATTGTAAAAATAGTGAAATGGAGACTACGAGGACATCTTTTGTGGATTACTTATTTCTTCTTCCTCCTTTCCCTCCCCCTCCTCCTCCCCACTTCACTAAGGATAAAGCCTCAGGGGCCCGTTTCAAGACAGGACTGGTCACACCATTTTTCTCTTGTCTTCTTTTTCTTTTGTCTATAATAAATCGCTTCCATACTTTGCAAAGGATTTCTGAACTGTAATCCGCACTTCCCCATGTCATTTGTAATATTTCTTGCTTTCAATTGCCCCTTAATCACCACTGTGTAAACTATCGCTTCAGGCACTTACAAGCAGTCTAAAGAATTTTATTCGTTGACCTTGACGTACTCCGTTGTTCTGTTTTCTTGATGTTCGTTTGTGGACTACAGTTCTGATACTTCTTACTAAAGACTTAAGTCTGTTTCTTCTCAAACATAACCACATCACTTCCACTTTCTATTTTATTTTTAAACACACAAAATGCTGCAGTGTCAGGTTGAAAATAAGTTGGTATCTAGCGTGGGAGATATTTCGTTTTGCATAGTGTCTAGATTGGCTGTTGGACCAACCTAGCTAATTGTGCACTGTGATGTTTCTTCAACGAAAAAGCCGCCGTGGCTTGAAGCTAAACCGCTGTCCTCTATATATCATCAACGTTAAGAATGCATATAGCTGCGTCTTCACTGTTTTTTCTGTCTTCATGGCATGACAATTCAGCGCAGGGCGAATTCATGTAACCGTTCTTACGGAATCGTGTCTCTTTACTTGACAAGCCTTTAGAAATCTCTTAAATCGAACATTTAAAATATTTTTACCTGTATCAGCTCCAGCGGTCTGACCACATCTAGTTGTTTCGCGAGAAAAACACGAAACCTGAATGTGACTGGCGATGGGCAGATGCAGACAAAATGCCGCCTCAGATGAACATGTCCTTGCAGTGGCTGACAACATTCCATGCAGCCAGCAGCCGGAACAGAGTGCAGTGTTCACTGTGAGTCGATAGGCTACGTCGTGCGTTTTTCTTTTGCACGCCGTAGCCGATGTGAGAGAGTTGTGAAGTCGCTAACATAATGCAGGTTTCTTCCTAAACATAAACACTTCACTTAGTATTGTACGTGTTTAAGATATACGAGGCACTGACTAGCCATCAGCACTACGCCACCGTATGGTTTTATGAGGAACTGCCAGCGTTTCCATGGACAGGGAAGCCGGTTCCTTCAAAAGTTTAGTAACTACCTGTGATACTACAAGTGTCATAACATGACTCCCCGGGAAGATAAACCTCTTCACACTGCATACAGATGTATCATCTGATAACACATCCCGTTCTGGTCTGGGTTTATGTGGTGTTTCAGAAATGTGGTGAAAGTAAGGTGTACGGCCATCTCTCAGCATTTAAAGATAATCATCTTAGCCGATTTCACAAAATTGCGAAAAGCGACGATTAGCTTCGTCATGTCTATCCGTGCGTCCGTCTATCCGCACGGAACAACTCGGCTCCCACTGGACGGATTTTCATGAAATATATTTGAGAATATTTCGAAAATCTGTCGAGAAAATTTAAGTTTCATTAAAATCGGACAAGAATAAAGGGTACTTCACATGAAAACCATTTCTTGCTCAGTTCTTCTTGGTATGAAAAATGTTTCAGACAAAAGTTGTAGGGACAATCGAAACACACATTTTATGTTCAATAATTTGTTTCTAAATTCGTACCATTTATGAGATAATGTGGAAACACTGTAGAGCGGGGTAGGCCGCAGAACAAAATGTGGAGTATGCGTATTGCATGTTGGATACCTAAGGCTAACAATACACACACAGGTTCTGTTATACTTGTTGCTTTTCCACTACAACAATGGTTGCACGAAGGCGCCTCATTGTTACGTTTACGTACATTGCCTGTCTTGTTGTCTTAAAAAAAAATAATAACAGCATTGCATCGGAAATACAGTACCAAACCCAGCTTGGCATTAGTTAAGGGCCCCATACACTAAGTTAAACTGAGCAGTTTAACCGCATAGAAAAACTGCACGAAAAACTGAACTGAATGTTCTCTAGCACAACACAGGTTTCCCATCAGGCTTGTCAGTTTTTTTTGTCAGTTTTGTGTGTTTTCTTGTGCGTGTGACTATGGTGAATATAAACAAGGATGTCGTTTGCTGTTTGCTAGCCAAATCGGCCATAATGTTATCCGAAAATAAGAAAATAAAGCGTAAAATATGAAGTAAGAAGATGTATTTGAAAAGGAATATATCATGCGATGCTCATAAACTGAATGAATTGCTAGAAACGGATGTGCATTGAGATGATGCCATCGTGGTGTCGGCAGGTAAACTGAGGAAACTGTGGGATTCCCTGAGTGAACTGCGCAGTTCTCTATGTGAAAGACGACTGGAAAGAACAGTTCTGAGGCCTGCGCAATTGCCTTTCAAAACTGCGCAGTTTACTCAGTTTTTCCGTCAGGTATGACATCACAAGTAAAATCGCTTAGTTTAACTGAGAGTGTATAGGGCGCTTTGTGGTGATGTCAACGTTCCCTCATTCACGTTATCAGTAATATAAAGGTAAAAGGTAAAGGAGTCCCGTAACAGGACCGGTGTGGCCCAGAGGGAGGTTTAGGCTCCCAGATTTCATGACATTCGGCACATGAAGGTGAGGTTGTCAGCCTCACGCACCGGCCACCTTTAACCCCAGGAAATGTTCCTGGTACTGATTTTCACTAGGGGCTGAGTCGACGCCAGGGCCATGGTACGGTCGGAAGGAATATGTCACTGAAAAATCCAGTGACACCACCGTTAATCGATCCCGGGACCGTCCGACTAGTACCGCAGCGCCGTAATATGAAGGTGGACCTTCAAATTATAGAGTAAACTGATCGCTTAATGGGCTGAAATGCACTCGGCTCCTAAGATATGTCTGAAGGGTTTGGAGAAAATCAAGGAATCGGACTCCAGGCTTGATTTCAAAGAGCGACTATTGGGACATAGAACTAGGTTACTGGCTGACAGTTACCGTGCTGATTGTCAAATTCACCCCATGAATACTAAAATGAATGTAAGTTATATTCAGAAGTGTACTTAGTATCGTACAGTACAAAAACACTCCGTCCCTATTACAAAGACCAACTGATGCTGCATAGGGAAGTAATCACTTTTTGTGGTTGACGGTGTGACGTAATCACTGTTCATTGTGAGATTTTTACGAAACGCGTAAATATACTATGTAGGCAAACTGGTCTGTTCGAGTGTTCATACAGTGCTGCCACTGTGGCACTTTATGTGCAGTGCTGAGTTCATTCAGTGTGATCTAAATGGTACATAAAAATGAAGATGTACCTGGCAGCAAACACACGTTATCTGAATTGCAAAATGATCCTTTGAATTTTGTTTAGGAGGATAGTCCTTTTATTGTGAAAATTATGCTAAATACATTAGTACATTGTGTGGACAAGTGCGCAGTTTTTGGCTGTTAAAACTGGTGGTACTATGAATAACCACTGTGTTTTAAAGGGTTAAGTTGCTGGGACAGGTGCCGTTAATTTTTAATGATCCCTAGACCAGTAGTGCCTTTCTTCAAATTTTCACATGGGTACAACACGTTGTGGTAGGCTGTAGCGGCAGTTCGGTGCGTAAATTATTCCACTTCTCTTGTACAGAGTTACATTATTATGTAATGTAGCTTCAGAGCAATCTTTCTGTCTTATAATAAAGACGGCACTTCTTATCGCTTATCTCTCGTAAAAAGGAGAAAAAAGGAGCCATTTTAAAGATCTCTACGGCATCGTTAAATTTCTTTTTATGGTGTTCTTTCTAAACAAAGATAAGCCTTACGCTACCCAAAGCCTGAATGTAATTCTACTGTATGTCCCACTACCATTCGTGCTTCGTGTTTTGCAAGTTGATTGATTAAGACTTGCATTACTTAAGGTCACTATTCTACACATGTATCACGTTTGAAAGTTGTTCCTGTGTTTTACAAAGTAAAATACCACGAAAACATATCAGGGAGTGGTGGTACCGCTCCACGTTTCTTTGTCTCAGCCCTAGGTGGATGTGAGTTGTCAGCTTGCCTCTCCGGCCACTTTATCCTCGGGGGATGAGCCTACGGTACCAAATTGTGTAGGAGGATGGGTGAAGTACAGGGTCGGTCTGGACGCTGTTGACGAGAGGGAGAACCCTGCTCTCTGCTGACAATCGAAATACTTTTTCTAGGTCGTTCAACTCGTAGCCTAATTGCCATGCTGAATGAACTGTTCCGTCACCCACATTCTCGGCGTTTTTGTTCTAATGATAATTACGATATATTAATTCTAATAAAGGATTTTGCTTCTTTCTCAAACTACAGTTTCACGCCCATCTTTTTGTTTTGATATGGAAGACATATACCAAAACAAAATTTATTTCAATTTGTTTGTTTTTCAAATAATTTGAGAATTACACATTTCGTTGTGTAGATAATGGGAGAAAGAGCAGTGCGCCAAGTTGATAGGTTACGGGCTTACCTGATGAGTATGTTCTAAGACGTAATGCAAATACACCAACGGTTTATTCATACCCGCTGTCTCGGTGTCATCAGGATTTTATTAACCTTTTAAAGCCTAATGATTATGTGATGCACCAACAGTTTAACATTCAACAACTGTACGCTCTGCCCACACTGTATTTATGTGTTTTGTATTTA